>PDWJ01000134.1_pt1 | contig 147436 bp, 145 predicted proteins | sample 1430881 | NCBI WGS metagenome assembly PDWJ01 (sample SAMN01162460, study PRJNA174530) | Oral metagenome, whole genome shotgun sequencing project. | biome: Marine environment; feature: Marine mammal; material: Swab sample of the gingival sulcus; isolation source: swab sample of gingival sulcus...
TTCTTATATTGGAGCTGGCAGTGTTGTAACAAGTAGTACTGAAAATGGTAAGCTCTATATAGGTGCTCCAGCTGAAATGAAAGGTAATGCCCCATTATTTTTTGCTAGAATGGAAAAATGAAAGGCTTTTTGTGTAAAGTTCTGAAGTTACTTCTAAATTTGCTAGCTAACAAATCGTTTCACCGGACTCGGTATCCTCGCCGGTGAACTCTGCGTTATGGGAAGCAATCCTAGCAAACATGTCGCATCAAATAGGCCGGTGGATGAAAATTCCGTAAATGATCTGGATGTTGAGAGTTTCGGAGGACAACAAACGTATTGTAGAGACGCAAGATGAAGAATAAAGAAGTTATGATAAGGGCTAAAAACAAAGGGAGAAATAAGAACAGAAATAAGTAAAAAATATTGATAATACCGGTAATATTTGAAATGGATTAAAAATAGCTGCAAATCGGCTTGCTATTTATCTAAAATTTCTATAAAATACTGCGTCCCAATGTCCCTGCTATTGATGTTGTGTCGATGGCAGGGCTTGTCTATTGAGTGTTAAGTAAACACCGGAGATAGCTAAGGCTTGGAATATAGGGAGCTAACGCTAAGCCCGGTTACTGAAAACTAATGAGGAAAAAATAATGATGAGTGATCCAATTGCCGATATGCTAACGCGTATCCGCAATGCACAAATGGTGGGTAAGGCCACCGTGTCGATGCGTGCGTCTAAACTAAAGGCGGCCATCGCTGATGTTCTAAAGAAAGAAGGCTATATTAAAGACTTCTCAACAGTGGACGGACCGAAAGCTCAGTTGACCATCTCCTTGAAATATTATCAAGGTCGTCCGGTCATCGAGGAAATTAATCGGGTATCACGTCCGGGTCTAAGAATTTACAAACAAAAAGATGAACTACCACGCGTTAAGGGTGGCTTGGGTGTTGCGGTTATTTCGACGTCAAAAGGCGTAATGACCGGTCAACATGCGAAAGCCCAAGGGCTTGGTGGCGAAGTCATTTGTGAAGTTTACTAATCCGGGAGGTTTTTGATGTCACGTATAGCAAAACAACCTGTCGTGTTAGTCGACGGAACAAAAGCGACAATCAACGGCAGTGAAATCGCGGTTGAAGGTAAAAATGGCAAATTAATATTAACATTGCATGAAGCTGTCACGGTAAAAGAAGAAGATGGCAGTTTGGTCATTGCGCCAAAAGTTGAAGACAAACCGTCTTGGGCTTTGGCGGGAACCATGCGCTCGTTGATTAACAACATGGTGATCGGTGTTACCGAAGGTTTTAAAAAAGAGTTAAAACTGTTTGGGGTTGGTTATCGTGCCACTATTCAGGGCAATAACGTAAACTTGACACTGGGTTACTCGCACCCAATCGATTTTGCCGTTCCTGAAGGTATTAAAATCGAAGCACCCAGCCAGACCGAATTGGTTGTTTCGGGTGCCGATAAGCAGTTGGTTGGTCAGGTATCTGCAAAGATTCGTTCTTTCCGTCCGCCCGAGCCCTACAAAGGTAAAGGTGTTCGTTATGCAGATGAGCATGTTTCACTGAAAGAAGCGAAGAAAAAGTAAGGTAGGCCAAAAATGAATAAAAAACAAGCAAGATTGCGCAGAGGTAAGCGCGTTCGTATCGCGATGCGCGAACGTGGTGACGTTCGCTTGGTCGTCAATAAGACGCCTCGTCACATTTATGCACAGGTGATTTCAGGTTGCGGAACAAAAGTATTGGCATCGGCTTCTACGGTTTCCCCGGAAATTAAGGGTCAGGTTGACTATACCGGTAATATTGATGCGGCTGTTGCCGTAGGTAAAGCGATAGCTGAAAAAGCGCTGGCCGCCGGTATTAAACGAGTCGCTTTTGACCGCGGCGGTTACAAATACCACGGTCGTGTCAAGGGATTAGCAGATGCTGCCCGTGAAGCGGGATTGGAATTCTAGGAGAACGTTATGGCAGAAAAACAACAAAACAATAGTGAACAGCCTGAATTATTAGAAAAGTTGGTTGAAGTCAACCGCGTTTCCAAGGCCGTTAAAGGGGGTACTAATTTTGCTTTTAGTGCACTAGTCGTTGTCGGTAACGGTAATGGCAAGGTGGGTTTTGGCTATGCCAAGGCCAAAGAAGTGCCGGTTGCCATCCAAAAAGCGATGGAAAAAGCGAAAAAAAGTATGATTAAAGTTGTCCTTCACGAAGGAACGTTACAACATCCGATTGCCATTCAAAACGGTGCTGCAGACTTGTATATGCAGCCTGCTTCTCCCGGTACGGGGGTTATTGCCGGTGGTGCTATGCGTGCCGTTTTTGAAGTAGTCGGTGTGAAAGACGTTTTGGCGAAGTGTAACGGTACCCGCAACAAGGGTAATGTCGTGCGCACGACAATCAAGGCATTGACAGAAATGTCATCGCCCAAATACGTTGCCGATAAGCGTGGAAAAGCCATTTCCGAGGTGTTGGGCTAATGAAAAAGTTAAAAGTCACATTAATTAAAAGTTTGCACGGTCGCAAACCGGGCCACAAAGAATGTGTGCACGGCTTGGGTCTCCGTCGTATCCATCAGGCGGTAGAAGTCGTCGATACGCCGGAAAACCGTGGCATGATTGATAAAGCCTGCTATATGCTGAAAGTCGAGGAGGCGTAAAATGGAATTAAATACATTAACTCATGCTGGTAGTCGCACGACGCGTAAACGCGTTGGTCGTGGTATCGGTTCAGGTTGGGGAAAAACGTGTGGTCGCGGCCACAAGGGACAGAAGTCACGTTCCGGAGGCTACCACAAGGTCGGTTTCGAAGGGGGTCAAATGCCTTTGCAGCGTCGTTTGCCAAAGATTGGTTTTACCTCGCGTAAAAAACAATCAAGCGCTTCGTTGCCGACTTCTGCCTTAAATAAGGTGTCGGGTGAAGTCACCTTGGCTACATTGATCGAGGCCAACTTAATTCCGGCAAGCTCGCAAAGATGTAAAGTTTACCTGTCGGGTGATATCAGTGCCGTTGTCCAATTAGAAGGTGTTGCGGTTTCTGCCGGGGCAAAATCTGCCATAGAAGCTGCCGGTGGTTCGGTTAGCGACTAACGGTGAATACGAGTATTTCTGTAACAGCGAGAGAATAAGTAAGTTATGGCTAAAGCAAATTCATTACAAGCCGGTGGTGTGCAGTCCGAGCTGGGACAGCGTTTGCTGTTCTTATTTATCGCGATTGTTATTTATCGTATCGGAACATTTATTCCGATTCCCGGCATTAGTCTTACCGAAGTGCAAAATCTAATTAACAGTGGTGATGCGGGTAATGTCAGTGCTTTTGCCAACTTGTTCTCCGGCGGTGCAATTAAGCGCATGTCGATTTTTGCTCTGGGCGTTATGCCCTATATTTCGGCATCAATCGTTATGCAGCTGCTGTCGCATATGCCGGGCAAACTCAAAGAGCTGAAAAACAGCGGTTCAATCGGGCGTAAAAAAATCACCCAATACACCCGTTATTTGGCATTTGCCGTCGCCCTGTTTCAAGGTATTGCCATGTGTTTGGCCTTTAGGAGTGCCGCCTTGTATTCCGGTCCTGCCTTTTGGCTGATTGGCGGTTTTACTTTTGCCACCGGTGCCATGTTTTTGATGTGGCTTGGCGAGCAAATCAACGAGCGCGGTATTGGTAACGGTATATCTATGCTGATTATGGCGGGTATTGTTGCCTCAATGCCCCGAGTTTTTGCCGGACTAATCAGCAGTGCCAAAGCCGGCGATGTGGCAACACCGTTGGTGTTGGCGATTTTTGCCATTATTTTGGCTCTATTTGTGATTATCGTCTATATGGAAACGGCTCAGCGCCGCATCCCCATTCACTACGCGCGTCAGCAAGCCGGCATGGCACTGGGACAAAACACGCCTTACCTGCCGCTCAAAGTTAACTTGGCCGGTGTTATTCCCGTAATTTTTGCCTCGGCGATTATGATTTTATTGGCAACGATTTTTTCTTTCCTGAGTAATGTCAGTTGGTTTAGTACTTCGCTGGGCGATAGTCCTGATCTGGGAGTCGTCGCAACCGTTTTGCAAAGTTTTGGTCGTTACATGAATCTTGTTGCAACCCATTTGCAAAGTGGCCAACCGGTTTACATCATTATTTTTGGCTTGCTTATTGTTGGTTTTGCCTTTTTTTACACAGGGCTTGTTTTTGAAAACAAAGAGTTGGCTGATGATTTGAAAAAATCAGGGGCTTTTATTCAAGGAGTGCGTCCGGGTAAAGTGACAGCAGAGTACATTGACAATGTCCAGAATCGTCTGACGCTGGTTGGTGCACTTTATGTTGCCGCCGTCGTTATCGTGCCCGAAGTATTTAATATGAATTCGAGTAACCAGGTGTTATTACAATTTGGTGGTGCGTCCATTTTGATTATTGTTGTCGTTGCGATGGACTTTGTTCAGAAGGTTCAATCTATGCGCATGTCCAGTCAGTATGAGTCGCTGATGAAAAAGTCACACTTGGGTCGTAGAAGAAAATAATTTAGAGAGAAAAGTTATTATGAAAGTTGGAGCATCCGTAAAACCAATCTGTAAAGATTGTAAATTGATTCGTCGCAACGGTTCGTTGCGTGTTATTTGCAAAACGAATCCGCGTCATAAACAACGTCAAGGTTAACCGTCAGGTAGTCCGGACGGAATAGCCGATGAGAACATTTAAATGAATAATGACAGGCTGTCCTGTATTTATTCGTTGATGTATTTAGAGAAAGGGGTATAATGTTGCGCCTTTCTTGTTTATATTTTATTAATTAGGAGAATTGAATGGCTCGTATAGCTGGTATTAACATCCCAGTGCACAAACACGCTGAAATCGGCCTCACTGCTATTTATGGCATTGGTCGCAAGACGGCGCAGGATATTTGTGCTGCGGTTGGCATTGATAAGTCAACCAAGATAAAAGATCTGAGTGAAGATCAAGTAGAGAAAATCCGTGCAGTAGTTGCCAAATATATTGTTGAAGGTGACCTTCGTCGTGAGAAAGCTATGGATATCAAGCGGCTGATGGATCTTGGTTGTTATCGTGGTTTACGTCATCGTCGTGGTTTGCCGTGTCGTGGTCAACGCACCAAAACCAATGCAAGAACGCGTAAGGGCCCTAAAAAGCCTATTAAGCGCTAATCGTTAGAGAGGTTTATCAACATGGCAAAAGCACCTGTTAAGGTTAAAAAAAAGACAAAGAGAGTCGTTACTGAAGGTATTGCACACATTCAAGCGACATTTAATAACACCATTATTACCATCACCGATAACCAAGGTAACGCCCTATCGTGGGCAACTTCCGGCGGTTCTGGTTTCCGTGGTTCACGCAAAAGTACACCGTTCGCGGCACAAGTTGCTGCAGAACGTGCCGGTACGGTGGCAAGAGAATACGGAATGCAAAATTTACACGTTCACGTCAAAGGCCCCGGTCCGGGTCGCGAAGCGGCTGTGCGTGCATTAAATGCAGTTGGTTTTAACATTCACACGATTACTGACGTGACGCCGATTCCTCACAATGGTTGTCGTCCGCCTAAAAAGCGTCGTGTTTAATGGAGGGTATAAATAATGGCTAGATATATTGGACCCAAGTGTAAGTTAAGTCGTCGTGAAGGTGCTGATTTAGAGCTTAAATCAGGTATTCGTTCACTGGACTCAAAATGTAATATGGGCGCTAAACCGGGCCAACACGGTGCCGGGCGCGGACGTTTGTCGGATTACGGTTTGCAATTGCGTGAAAAACAAAAATTGCGTCGTACTTACGGCATTTTAGAAAAACAGTTTCGCAACTATTTCAAAAAAGCATCTTCAAGCAAAGGTTCTGCCGGTGAAAATCTATTGCGTTTATTGGAGTGTCGTCTCGATAATGTCGTTTATCGCATGGGCTACGCAAGTACACGTGCAGAGGCCAGACAATTGGTTTCCCACGGTGCTATCGAAGTTGACGGCGCGCGCGTGAACATTCCGTCTTTCCAGGTTAAGGCAAATATGGTTGTATCGGTTCGCGAAAAATCGCGCGGGCAAGAACGCATTCAGCATGCATTGGCTTTATCGGAAAGTCGTGAAGCCATCGACTGGGTGGAAGTTGACAACAAAAAAATGACCGGCGAATTTAAACGCATTCCTGACCGTATTGACCTGTCAGCGGATATCAACGAATCATTAGTTGTTGAGTTGTACTCCAAGTAATTAACCCTGGTTTAACCCGAGGAATAAGCATGATGAATTCTGTTTTATTGCAACAGCCTAGAAACATCTCAGTGACAACTGAAGGTGATGTTTCCAAGGTTGTACTTGAGCCGCTTGCCAGAGGGTTCGGGCAGACGTTAGGCAATGCGTTACGTCGTATTTTGCTGTCGTCTATTGAAGGTGCCGCTATCGTTGAGTGCGAGATCGAAGGTGTCTTACACGAATATTCGGCAATTGAGAATGTTCAAGAAGATGTCATGGACATCTTGTTAAATCTTCGTTCGTTGGCAATTAAAATGCCCGAAGGCGATGAGGCGACCATTCGCGTTTCGGTCAACAAGGCCGGGGTGATTACAGCAGCCGACTTTGAATTGCCCCACAACGTTGAAATCGTCAATCCCGACCAGATTATCGCAACAGTGACTGCCGATCGCGATTTTTCGATCGTCTGCCACATTGAAAAAGGGGTGGGCTATCAACCAGCTGCACCGATTGCCGATTCTGAGGAAACGCAAAGTGTTAACCGGTTAAAAGTTGATGCTTTCTTCAGTCCGATTACCCGCGTTGCCTATCGTGTTGAATCTGCCCGACTGGAGCAGCAAACAAATCTGGACAAGTTGATTATCGAAATTGAAACCAATGGTACGGTAGAGCCTGAATTGGCCGTTAGTCAAGCAGCAACGTTGTTACACAAACAAATTGCCGTCTTTGTCGATATCGAAGAAGAAATCATTGAGCCCGAAGAAGAAGAAACTGTCGAGATTGATCCAGCGTTACTTCGTTCGATTGATGATTTGGAGTTGACCGTTCGTTCGGCAAATTGTTTGAAAGCTGAAAAGATTGACTATGTCGGTGATTTGGTCTTACGTACGGAAATGGAGTTATTAAAAACGCCAAATCTGGGTAAGAAGTCACTCAATGAAATTAAAGAAGTATTAGGCCAACAGGGGCTAAGACTCGGTATGGTTTTGGAAAATTGGCCACCGGTAAATTAAATCCGGCGCGCGAATAAATAATGAAAAGGTATTACATATGAGACATCGTAAATCAGGCCGTCAGTTAAATAGAAACAGCTCGCACCGCAGTGCCATGTTTCGTAACATGGCGTGTTCGTTGATTGAGCATCAAGTTATTAAAACGACTGTGCCTAAAGCAAAGGAATTGCGTCGCGTAGTTGAACCGTTGATTACACACGCAAAAAATAACGATAGCGTTGCCGGTCGTCGCCACGCGTTTGATCGTCTGCGTAGTGACGGGGCGGTTGCTACACTGTTTAATGACGTGGCACCGCGTTGTAAACACCGCAATGGCGGCTACGTTCGCATTTTAAAATGTGGTTTTCGTACTGGTGATAAAGCACCGATGGCATTTGTTGAGTTGATTGATCGTGAGGAAACCAACCAGGCCTCAGTGGAAGAAGCTGGTGTTGACAATCCGGTGGAGATGGCCGACGACTGACCCTATAATATCAATTCCAAAAACAATCTATAGTCGCGCCAAGAATTTTTCGGTACAAGGCGCATATTCGTAGACAGTATGATAAGTACGGCAAGAAGATGCAACGCTGTAACGGAAAATTTCTGGCGTTCGCTTCGCTCAGTGCTAGTTGACAATTTGCAAATTTTGCAGTGAAACCAATTAGCAATTTATAAAAACCACAGCAGATTATCGATAGTCCCGCTGTGGATCTCCGCTTGTGCCGATTGTCGCAGCAGTGGTTTGCCGTAAAAGGCGATCCCCAGCCCAGCCCGATTAATCATGCGTTGGTCATTTGCCCCGTCACCGATGGCAATGGTTTCTGCCAGACTTATTTGCTTGTCCTTGGCGAGTGTGATGAGTGTCCGTTCTTTAACGGTCGCCGAAATTAACTCTCCTACCCACGTGCCGTCAAGGCGATTATCGCCGTCATAGGAAAACCGGTTGGCAATATGTTGCTGAAAGCCTAGCTGTCGGCTCACCCGTTCGGTAAACAGCGTAAATCCTCCGGAAATAAGACAGCTGTAAATATTGAGTCGGTTGAGCTCGTTTAATAAATTGTCAGCCCCTGGCGTCGTTTTTGTCCGCTCGGCAATACTGGCAATGGTTTCTTTTTTTATACCCTTTAACAGGGCTAGACGTTGTGCCAAAGCAGCTTCAAAATCTAATTCACCCCGCATAGCGGCGGCGGTAATTGCGCTGATTTCATCGCGAATACCGAGAACTTCGGCAATTTCATCAATCGTTTCACCAATGACAATGGTTGAGTCCATATCGGATATAAATAATTTTTTAACGGGCCGGATATTATCCTGTAAGGCGAAATCAATGTGCAATCGATACAAACATTGCCGCAATTCAGGGGTCAACATTGTATCGGCGGGACAAACAACGTCGAAAACGTTGTCTTGACGTTTGTCGATATGCTCGACAGTGACTAATGTCGAAATTTTTTTAATGATATATGACTGATTGGCGGGTAGGTTAGTGACCAAAGTTAAACATTTTTGTGATTGTGTCATTGGTGCCTATGATCTATCTTAGTGGGGTTGATCAGGACTATATCCCGATAAAATAAGAATTGCAATAGACGATTTTGCCGTTTTTTATAATGAAAAAATATTGAGGACAAAGCGCTAGCTGCAAGTGACAATATTTTTATGGTAAATGACGGTAATCTTGCTAATATATAGCGCGTAAGTTTTTCGGTATTGGCCTTGTATGGCTCTGCTTTCTTGTCGCACGCTACACATTCTACAGATTTATCCGACTACTCACGAGTGGTACGGGTTTATCCCGATTATTTGATTGGCGGTACGGTTGTGACTGTGTTTGCTACAGTTGCCCTTTATATGGCTCAGGAGGAAATAAAGTGACAGAAGAGATTTTGGTGTTATCGCCACTGGCTCAAATTCGCGAGGCACTTTTCACTGATAATTTAACGCTTGTTCGCGATACTATCAATGCATTACATCCAGCTGAAATTGCGCGAATTTTAGAATCCCTTCCTCCCTCTGAACGCGAGCAAGTGTGGCACGTCGTCGATGGTGATTTTCACGCTGATGTCTTAGCCAATCTGGGGGAAGATGCCCTTGAAGTCGTTATTGACGATACGAGCGACGAACGTTTGATCAGTGCCGCCCAAGATATGGATGACGACGATCTGGTGGATTTTTTACAAGATCTGCCAGCGGATGTCGCCATTCGTTTGTTGCAGTCTCTCGATAGCGCCCAACGTCAGCATTTAAGCAAAATGCTGGAATATGACGATGATACGGCTGGCGGTATGATGGCTACCGACACCATTACCGTGCGCAAAGATGTGACGGTAAGAACAGTTATCCGATATCTGCGGCGTTTGGATGAGTTACCCGATATTACCAGTAAGGTTTTTGTTGTTGATCGCAATGCCAATTTGCAGGGAGAATTGGCGTTGAGTCGTTTGCTTACAGCGACTCGCGGAGCAAAGATCGGCGAAGTGATGCCAAAAGAATACACGGTATTTCACGTCAATGATCTCGGTCACGACGTTGTACAACGTTTTAGAGAAAGCGATTTGGTGTCGGCTCCCGTCGTCAATGACAACAATCAATTGGTTGGTCGTATCACCGTTGATGACGTCATCGATTTTATGCAGGAAGAATACGAAAAAATTCTTTTAAATACAGCCGGTTTGGATGAGGAAGTCGATACTTTTGCACCTATCAAAAAAGCAACGATTAGCCGGGGTATATGGCTGGGTATTAACTTGTTAACTGCTTTGTTGGCCGCCTCCGTCATTAATGCTTTTGGCGCAACGATTGAGAAGATCGTTGCACTTGCGGCGCTAAGTCCCTTGGTTGCCAGTATGGGAGGTATTGCCGGCTCTCAATCACTGACAATCATTATTCGCGGTATTGCCCTAGGGCAGATTGAGGGGGCAAACGCCCGCTTGTTGTTGTTGCGCGAATTGTTGATAGGGATAATTAACGGTTTGGTTTGGGGGAGTGTTACCGCGCTGATTTCATTGTTGTGGTTTGGTCAGATGCATTTGGCATTAATCGTCGTTTCGGCAATTTTTGTCAATTTGTGCTTTGCAGCCTTGTCGGGGGTGCTTATTCCACTGTTACTGAAAAAAGTGAATATTGACCCGGCATTAGCCGGTTCGGTCATTTTGACAACAGTGACCGATGTCGTTGGCTTTTTGGTATTGTTAGGTCTGGCAGCACTATTTTTGTAGTCTCAGTTCTACCTCAATCAATGGGTTGTTTAGCTTGCTATGTTTAAAAAAGATACCGTTTATCAAAATACCACCGAAGTGATCGACTTTGATTTTGACAAAAAAGTTGCCCAAGTCTTCCCCGATATGGTGCATCGCTCGGTTCCGGGTTATGCCAGCCTATTGACAGTGATGCAGGCCGTATTTCGTGCCGAATTTGCCAATCGTAATAATCTACTCATTTACGATTTGGGTTGTTCGGTTGGCGGTGTCACACTAGCGCTGTCAAAAGTTTTGCCGGTCGATAGTCGTTTTATCGGGGTTGATATTTCTGCCGACATGTTGACTCAGTACCAAAAAGCACTGAACCTGTCAGCGTTGACATCGCGTGTAGAAATGGTTCAGCAAAATATTGTTGATTTGCCTATGGTAGCTTGCCAGGGTATTAGTCTCAATTTTATCCTGCAGTTTTTAAATCCTGATAAGCGTCAGCGTGTTTTAGATAAGTGTTACCGCGCTCTGGACGAGAACGGACTGGTATTTATTGCGGAAAAAACACGCACTAACGATGATATTGTCAAATGGCACGAGCAATTTAAGCGGAATAACGGATACAGTGAATTGGAAATTGCCCAAAAACGCCTCGCCATTGAAAATGTCATGAAAATCGATAAAGAAGACACCGTCATCAAGCGCTGTCAGCAGGCAGGATTCAAAGAGATAAACCAAGTCTTCCATGCCCTGGGGTTCAAGGCATGGGTGATAACAAAATGATCGCGGGCCCGAGTCCGTCAACTGCCGCTTAGGGCATAAATATCGTAGTGGGGCCTTTTTCTTCTTTGGATAGTAGGGGTATTAGTAGCAAATTATACGATACCTTGTGCAATCATTGCTTCAGCGACTTTTTTGAATCCGGTTATATTGGCACCGTCAACGTAGTTAATAAAGCCGTCCGATTGTTTGCCGTATTCTACGCAGCTATCGTGAATGCTGCCCATGATATCCGCCAAATGTTTATCCACCTCTTCGTTTGTCCAAGGCAGTCGCATGGCATTTTGGCTCATTTCCAAACCGGAAACGGCAACGCCACCGGCATTACTAGCCTTTCCAGGGGCGTATAAAATCTTGGCGTTGACAAACGCATCATAGGCTTGTGGTGTCGATGGCATGTTGGCACCCTCTGCTACGCAGAGACAACCGTTTTTCAACAAAGTCTTGGCATCGTCGCCATCCAGTTCGTTCTGTGTTGCACAAGGCAAGGCAACGTCACAAGCAATACCCCAGGGTTTTTGGCCGGCAAAATATCTCAGTCCTTGTTCTTCGGCATAGGTCGATATGCGCTCGCGGCGGACTTCTTTTAGTTCGATTAAACCAGCTAATTGTTTCTCCGTCATGCCGTTGTCATTAAACAGAACAAAGCCTTCTGAGTCTGAAACAGTTAGGACTTTTGCTCCTAACTGAATGGCTTTTTCAGCAGCGTATTGAGCAACGTTGCCGGAGCCGGAAAGTAAAACTTTCTTTACAGCGATGGTGTCACCGTGTGTTTCTAGCATATGTTCGGCAAAATATACCGTGCCATATCCTGTCGCCTCGGGACGAATCAAACTTCCGCCAAATTCCAGTCTTTTCCCTGTCAAGACAGGAGAAAACTCATTGGAGATGCGTTTGTATTGGCCGTACAGATAACCGATTTCACGTCCTCCCACGCCGATATCACCGGCCGGTACGTCGGTATGTGCACCGATATGGCGATAGAGCTCGGTCATAAAAGATTGGCAGAAACGCATCACTTCGGTATCGGATTTACCTTTGGGGTCAAAATCAGACCCTCCTTTTCCGCCACCCATCGGCAGCGTGGTCAGGGCATTTTTAAACACTTGCTCAAAGGCCAAAAATTTTAATATACCCAAGTCAACGGTGGGGTGAAACCGCAAACCACCTTTGTAAGGGCCGATGGCGGAACTCATCTGTATGCGGTAACCGCGATTGACGTGCACCTTACCCAAGTCATCAACCCAGGGGACGCGGAAGATAATGACCCGTTCCGGCTCGACCAAACGTTCCAGTAAGCCATCTTTCTGGTAGCGAGGATTTTTCTTTATAAAAGGGCCAATGCTGGTCAACACTTCTTTGACAGCCTGATGGAAGGGGGCTTGGTCAGGGTCGCGTTGTCGTATTTTTTGCAATAAATCGGTAATTGAAATCATGTTCTCTCCTTATGGTTGGCAATCAGACGGCGGACGGGCGGTAGTAAACTTAGAACACGCCCTAAAACCGGCTAGTTTAGAATTTACAATAAAAATAATGCGTTAGTCAAGGATAATTCGACAATAATAGTTAAATAATTCTGTTTGTCTTTATTTTGATTGTGATTGTCGTCGAAGAGTCATCTCTGTAACGGAAAATTTTTGGCATGACTATAGTTGGAATTGCTGGTCTTTTAATCCATTTAATTTGCATTTGACAATACCGTGCTATAATCGCTTTTTCACTCTATTGCTATGATTAATAAAACAGTATGTACTGCCCGTTTTGCCACAAAGAAAATACCCGCGTTATCGATTCGCGCCTGGTTAGCGAAGAGAACAAAGTTCGTCGCCGTCGTCTTTGCGAAGCGTGTAATCAACGTTTTACCACTTACGAAATGGTCGAAAGTTCTTTCCCAATGTTGATTAAAAGCGATGGCCGCCGAGAGTCTTATAACCCCGCCAAAGTCCGTGCCGGCATCAATCGTGCCATCGAAAAACGTCCGGTCACGGCTGAACAAGTCGATGATATTCTCGCTTATATAGAAAACCAACTGCACGGTATCGGGGAAAAGGAAATTCCCGCCAAACAAATCGGTGAATGGATAATGAGCCAATTAATCGATATCGACGAAGTCGCTTACGTGCGCTTTGCCTCTGTCTATCGTTCATTTCAGGATGTCAGTGCCTTTCAAAAAGAAATCGAACGACTGCAAAAATCGTTTGAAAATAAGTCATGACGGATCGCGCTGTATCGCAGACAGCGAAAACTTCACAAACAGCGCATGCCAATTTTATGCAGTGCGCCATCGACTTGGCAAAAAAAGGGTTAAATACGACAACGCCCAATCCATGCGTCGGCTGTGTCATCGTCAAAAACGGACAAATTATTGGCCGAGGCTTTCACCAGCAAGCGGGGCTGCCGCATGCAGAAATTAATGCATTGCAGGCGCTCGGTGATAGTGGATACAGCGCTCGGGGTGCAACAGCTTATGTAACACTGGAACCGTGTTCGCACTACGGACGTACTCCGCCGTGTGCCGATGCCTTGGTTAAAGCCGGTGTTGTCGAAGTCGTTATCGGTTCGCACGACCCCAATCCCGATGTTTCGGGGCGAGGCGTTGCCACGCTTCGCCGAGCGGGGATTGTCGTTAGCGAAGGCGTGCTACGCGAGCAGTGTGATGCGCTTAACCGCGGCTTTTTCAAACGCATGACAAAGGGATTGCCGTGGGTCACAGTAAAACTCGGCATGACTTTAGATGCCAAAATCGCCACTGCCAGCGGTGAAAGTCAATGGATTACCGGCGAGGCGGCGCGCGCCGACGTACAAAATTTGCGTGCCCGAGCCTGTGCCGTTATGACCAGCTCGGCCACGGTCATTGCCGACAATCCGTCGCTAAACGTGCGCTTGCCCAATACCCAACGGCAACCCAAACGGGTTATTGTTGACCGTCAACGACGCGTTTCACCGCAAGCCAATATTTTTGCCTTGGCAGGACAAGTGATTGTTTATACCTGTATAGACAATGACCGCACTGTTTTTACTGCCGCCGACCAGGCAGTCCGTTATGTGACCGTTGGCGAAAAAAACCACTACCCCGATCTGCATGCCGTCCTTGCCGATCTCGCCCAGAACCGGCAGTGTAATAACGTCCTGGTCGAGGCGGGCGGCCGATTTGTCGGTGCCTTATTGGCAGAAGACTTAGTCGATGAATTAATTGTTTACACCGCCCCAATGCTGTTGGGTGACGGAGCGACACCGGCTTTTCGCTTTCCGGCGGTACAAAAATTAGTCGATGCCAAGCGGTTTTCTATCGACGATTGCCGTATAATAGGCGGCGATGTTAAATTAACTTTCAGGTGATAGGCATGTTCACAGGCATTATTCAAGATATCGGCACGATTACAGCCGTCAAAACGTCAGGCACTGATACGACGATTGGCATTGCAACAGAAAAGCTGGATTTGACACATACTCATATTGGCGACAGCATTGCCGTTAACGGTGTCTGTCTAACCGTTACCGCAATTGATGGTAATAGCTACACGGCGGATATTTCCCACGAAACCCTGCAAAAAACGACGCTCAATCACATTGCCGTCGGCTGGCGTGTCAATCTCGAAAAAGCCCTGACTTTGTCAACCCCGTTGGGCGGACATTTGGTTTCCGGGCACGTTGACGGCATGGGGAAGTTATTAAAAAAACAACCCGATGGCAATAGTAATCGCTATTTTTTCCAGGCCCCGAGCGAATTATTGCCGTTTATCGCCCCCAAAGGATCAATTACTATTCAAGGCATCAGTTTGACTGTCAACAACGTCAGCGACGACGGCTTTGACGTAGCGATTATTCCGCATACGGAAGAAAAAACCAATTTGGCTGATTTAGCCCTGGGCGATCACGTTAATCTGGAAATTGACTTAATTGCCCGCTATGTCGCCAGATGGTTAAGCGCCGGCGAAGACGAGCAAATACTAACAGTGAATAAAATTCGCGAGGCGGGTTTTTAAAGAGAAGGAAAAATGACGCTAAACACAATAGAAGAAATTTTGGCCGATCTTGCCGAAGGCAAAATGGTCATTATGATGGATGATGAAGACAGGGAAAACGAGGGCGATCTGATCTTAGCCGCTGATGTGGTTACGCCCGAAGCCATTAACTTTATGGCTAAACACGGACGCGGATTAATTTGTTTGCCGATTAGCGAGGCGCGTGCCGACCGCTTGAAATTATGGCCGCAAAGCATGACCAATAATGCCCGTTTTTCTACCAATTTTACTGTTTCCATCGAAGCAGCCGAAGGCGTGACCACAGGTATTTCCGCCGCCGACCGCGCCACTACCATCCAAGCTGCAATTGCCCCTGATGCCCGGCCCGAAGACGTGGTCCAACCCGGGCACATTTTTCCCATTGTTGCCCAATCGGGCGGTGTACTGACGCGAGCCGGGCATACCGAAGCCAGTTGTGATCTGGCAAAATTGGCCGGTTTTAGTCCGGCAGCCGTTATCGTCGAAATTTTAAATGATGACGGTACGATGGCCCGTCGTCCCGATTTGGAAATATTTGCCAAACGACACGGCTTGAAAATCGGCACCATAGCGGATTTGATCGAGTATCGTTTGGCGCGTGAAAAAACCGTTGAAAAAATGGCAGAAAGTAAAATTAAGATTGCCGGTCAACCCCTGCGTCTGGTTGCCTATCAAGACGCTGTCGATGAAAGTTTGCACTATGCTTTGGTGAAAGGACAAATAGACCCCGATGAGCCGACGTTTGTTCGCGTTCACGTTCGCAATGATTTTTCCGATCTATTCGGCGTTAAGGCCGGTGCAAGAACGTGGACCTTAAACGATGCAATCGCTAAACTGGATAGTCAGGAGAGTGGTGTCATCGTTATCTTGGCCGACGAAAGCGAAACCAATGAAGTGATTATGGCTATTCACGAACTCCACGAAAAACAGGGCAGTCAAAAACAAGCTAAGAAAAAACAAGCCACCTATGGTATTGGCGCACAGATTTTGACCGACTTGGGGGTGAGGAAAATGCGTTTGTTATCACAGCCGACGAAATTTCAATCGATGTCGGGATTTCACTTGGAAGTGGTAGAGTACCTGTCTTAAATTAATGGAGAAACATAATGGATATTGAAATTAGTACGACCGAGGGTGATTTTGTCCTGGACGACGCGCGCTTTGCCATCGTTTGTAGTCGCTTTAATCACTTTATCGTCGACCAGTTGGAAAAAGGGGCGATTGACACCCTAAAACGTCACGGTACCGATTTGGCCAATATTGAAATTTTCAAGGCGCCCGGTGCATTCGAATTGCCTTTGGTCGCCAAGCAAGTGGCTGAGACACGCCGGTTCGAAGCGGTTATCGTCTTGGGTGCGGTCATTCGCGGCTCAACGGCACATTTTGAATACGTTTCGGGACCTTGTGCCGGAGACCTGTCCAAAGTGGCGATTCAAACCAATATTCCGATGATTTTCGGCGTGCTGACAACCGATACCATCGAGCAGGCCATCGAAAGGGCAGGAACTAAAGCGGGCAATAAAGGCGGTGACGCTGCCTTGTCAGCCATCGAAATGGTTAGTTTACTGCGTCAAATTAATTAACCACCAAGCGACTCTTATGCCTAAAAAAACAACTGTTGCTCAACAGGCTAATATTGCCCGCGCCCGGGCCCGCCGCTTCGCCATGCAGGCGGTTTACCAGCATTTGCTGATCGGTGATACCTTTGCCGATATTGCCGCCCAAGTCAAAAATCGCGAAGCCAACAAAGACTACGATGAATTTTTCTTTTTAGAAATTCTTGAAGGAATCGGCAAATTCGACGACAACTTTGATATCCAACTCAAACCGTTTATCAATCGTCCGCTATCACAGTTAGGTGTTGTCGAGCACGCTATTTTGTTAGTTGCCGCCTACGAGCTTAATCGTAGTGCCACACCGCCAAAAGTCGTTATTAACGAGGCCATTATCCTCGCCAAAAAATTCGGTGGCGACGATAGTCATAAATTTGTTAACGGTGTGCTGGATAAGTTGTTTAAATCAATAGAAGCAAACCGTCAAGATAGCGGAGAATGTCCATGACGTACGGCACGGACATACCCGGCTACATTAGCGTTGCCGAATTGCCACAATACGAAAAGCGACCAGACATTGTGCTGCTAGACGTCCGAGACAAACAATCGTTTGTCGAACACCATCTACCCAACGCCGTTTCGATGCTACCCGAACAATTAGTTGATAACATCAGCACGATGGCCATGGATAAGCACTACATTATTGTTTGCTACCACGGTGTGATGGCGGTTCCCGTTGCCGAGTTTATGCACAATCACGGGCTTAAGGCCAGTGTATTACAAGGCGGCATGTCGGCCTTTCAATAGATGATAATACCCTTTTTTTAACAATGAATAACTACGACCAACTAACCCAACTCGGCAGCAACACCGTTCAACCGCAAAGCCCCGAAGAGGCGGTTTTGGAGTCGGTTGAAAATCCTAAACCCAATATCGATTATCTGGTGCGCTTTACCGCACCGGAGTTTACTTCTCTGTGTCCGCTAACGGGGCAACCCGATTTTGCCCACCTGGTAATTGACTATGTGCCCGATAAACGGCTGATTGAAAGTAAATCGCTGAAACTGTTTCTAACCAGCTTTAGAAACCACGGTGCTTTTCACGAAGACTGCACCGTCTCGATTGCCGAACGGTTGATTGAGGCAATCCAACCCAAGTGGCTGCGCATCAGTGGTTATTGGTATCCGCGCGGCGGCATACCGATTGATGTCTTTTACCAAACGGGTGAACCGCCCCAAGCCGTCTTTATTCCCGACCAAGGTGTAGCAACTTATCGCGGACGAGGATAGACGTAATATCTGCGTCTCAATGATAGTTGCGGGCTGAGCAAAGCTATCGAGGCGGCACAAAAAAGCCAAACAACGCGATAATCACTAACCTGTTTTTCTGTGCCTAAACCAACGCGGCCCAAATACCACCAATACCAACGACAAGCCGATAAAGCCGGAACCAAGCCATTGCCATACATTAATCGGTTCACCCAGCCACAACAATCCGGCTGCCAAACCAATGACGGGAACACCCAAGCTAAACGGAGCAACCCGATTGGCCGCGTGACGTTTTAACAACGTTGTCCACAGGGCATAGCCGATAACGCTGGATGCCCAACCCAAAAATGCGACCGACAGCCACGTCTTTGCGGTGACGGCGGACCAGGTTTTCCTATCCAGCCAAGTCGCTGCCGTCGGTGAAAACAAGGCAATCAACAACACATACAGCACAACGGCGATCAAACTGCTCCAAACAATCAGGGAAAGGGCATTATAGTGCGGCGACTCGTTCTGTGCCTGTCTGGAAACGATGTTGGCTGCGCCCCACATCGCACCCGATGCCAATATCAGCATTAGGCCAGGTAGCGTTACATTCTGCAACCCATCACTTTGAATAGCGTTGACAGCAAAAAAAGCCAGTCCAATCGTTGCCGCCGACATACTGACCCACAATAGTTTGCTGGGTTTATGTTTAAAAATAAAAAAACTCCATAACGCGGTGAAAAAAACTTGTGTTTGTAGTAAAACACTGGCGAGCGAGGCTGTCATGCCGACGTACATACTGTAAAATAAAAAACTAAATTGCCCGACAGCCTGCAACACTGCGATGGCAACAACCCAGCGCCCCCGAACATTGGGAAACCGAATAAAAAACAACAGTGGGACAGCCGCAAAAAAGTAGCGACCAACTCCCAATTCCAATGGCGTTAGTGCTTCTAAGCCATATTTCATCGGAACAAAATTAATTCCCCATATCAAAACGACAACGAGGGCAATCAGTGTGTCGCGCGGTGCCCATATCGATTCGTGCACTAGGTATATGAATTTATTATTATCATGCCGATCATAATAAATCATTTTGATGGTAGGCAAAACAAGAATATTAAAAAACCAAGCTTTCTCTGATCAAGCTACCCGTGGAGCCCTTTGCGAAAGTTGTCAATTTTCGTATGGTGTTCAGGACGGCTGGGCAATTACCTGCAAGTCCTCCAGCGGCCAACGGGCTCGGCAGTCAATGGCGTAATGTCTCTCGGCTTGCCCGATGCGCAGTGCACCGGCGTGGGCAATCATCAAACCGTTGTCGGTGCATAGCGATAGCGGCGGAATATGAAGACTGACTTTTTGTTTTTGACAAAAGCGCGCTAATTGTTGTCGCAACGCCTTGTTAGCGCCGACACCGCCGGCAATGACGAGACTTCCGGCACCGGTTGCTTTAATGGCGCGCCGGCATTTGATTAATAGCGTATCGATAACAGCGGCTTGGAACGAAGCGGCAATATCGGCTTGATTATCATTTGTCTCGTCTTCGATAAGCAAGCGAACTTGTGTTTTTAGCCCGCTAAAACTAAAATCCAATCCCGGGCGATTGGTCATCGGGCGCGGCAGGGCAAAGGCTTCGGGGTTGCCTGAATCGGCCAGTTTTGCCAATTCAGGCCCACCGGGATAGGGCAGCCCCATCAACTTTGCCGTTTTGTCAAAGGCCTCACCGACGGCATCGTCTAAGGTTGTACCCAACAGATGATAGTCACCGATGGCTTTGACCAGCACCAGCATGGTATGACCACCCGAAACCAGTAAAGCGATAAAGGGAAATTCGGGAGGCGGAGCGGTTTTGTCAAGTAAAGCGGCAAGTAAGTGGCCTTCCATGTGGTGAATGCGGATACTGGGAATACCCAACGAAAAGGCCAACGATTGAGCGATGGAGGCACCGCAAAGCAGTGCACCCAACAACCCTGGACCGGCGGTGTAAGCGATAGTACCAATGTCCGATTTATCAATGCCGGCCTCCCTAATGGCTGCATCAATCAGCACAATGGCACGGTTAATATGATCGCGCGAAGCCAATTCGGGGACAACGCCGCCGTACTGCCGATGTAAGTCAATTTGACTGTAAACGTGATGGGCAAGCTCACCTTTTTCCGTATCAAATAAGGCGATGCCCGTTTCGTCGCAGCTGCTTTCTATACCGAGGACAATCATGAAGTTTTTATTAAAAATAGCGTTACATACCACTACATTGTACGAAAAGTTTGGATAAAATGCCGCGTTTTGTCGTTAATTTTTATTGGCAAGGCAAAGATGAACAACAAATAACGGCGCAGATACTTTTGCAAAGCCTGCTGTCTTTTTCAGCGCATCGTCCTGCGTATTGCTGGCAAAAATAAAAAACTTTGACAAAGTTTGTTTATTTTTAACGACGATTGCCGTATAATCTCCGACCCTTATTAACTTGTTTACATTTTTAGGTGATGCTATATGCCAGCAATTAAGGTCAGAGACAACGAGCCGTTTGATATTGCTTTGAGACGTTTTAAGCGTTCTTGTGAGAAAGCCGGGGTGCTTTCGGAAGTTCGCGCCCGTGAGTTTTTCGAAAAGCCAACCCAAGAAAGAAAGCGCAAAAAGGCCGCTGCGGTCAAGCGCAATGCTCGTCGTCTTCGCAACGAAAAGAGAAGATTCGAGCGCCTTTACTGATATAGCAATACCAAGCACACTGATTAATCGAATTTAAACGCATTGGCAGGCAACCGGCCTTTGGCCACAACAATTTCCATGTCGTTAAGAAAACAACTACTCGAACAGACAAAGGCGGCAATGCGGGCCAAAGACAAGGCTCGCTTGGTCGTCTTGCGCGGGTTTAGTGCGGCTATTAAGCAGCGAGAAATTGACGAGCGCATCACCTTGGATGAATCAAATGTTCTGGCTGTTCTCGATAAACTGATTAAGCAACGCAAAGACTCGCAACGGCAGTTTCGCGATGCCGGACGCATTGACTTGGCTGACAAAGAAGCCTATGAAATCGAGGTTTTGTCAGCCTTTCTACCCAAGCAACTGGACGAAACGGAAATTTTGGCGATTATTGACCTTGTCATTGCCGAGGTTGCCGAAACCGGTCAATCGGGCATGTCAGCCATGGGTAAAGTAATGGCACGCGTCAAACCCCAAGTGCAAGGCAAAGCTGATATGAGAGCAGTTAGCCAGCTGGTAAAGTCTAGACTATAAGTTGTAAAAATAGCCGGTTAAAAGCAATGCGAATAACGCGGTAGAATCGGGCTTTAGAGTCCGATTTTTTTATTGTCTGGATATTCTACCAAAAAAATTTGGCAGGGACTTTTGTTGGGGGATTGCTATAATGGTTGTTCTGTCATTCCGACTGTATTGGTAACCGTGGCAAAACGAATCGCACGCAATTTTATCGATGGTTTATTGGATCGCATCGACCTGGTCGCTACGATCCATCAGCGTGTGCCACTGAAAAAAGCGGGCAAAGATTATCAGGCTTGTTGCCCTTTCCACAACGAAAAAACGCCTTCGTTTACCGTCGTTCCCAACAAGGGTTTTTATTATTGTTTTGGTTGCGGTGCCAAAGGTAACGCCATCGGATTTTTGATGGGTTATGAGCACTTAAGTTTTCCCGAAGCCATTGAAAAACTGGCTGAAGAAAACAATATCAGTGTCGAGTACGAACACTTTAACGAAGAAAAGGCACAGCGCCGCAAAGATTTATACGACGTGTTGGAAGATGTTGCCCGCCTTTACGAAAATAATTTATTTGCAACCCTTGGGCAAAAGGCCAAAGCCTACCTGCACGAACGTCAACTCGATGCTGAGACGACAAAATTCTTTCGCCTCGGCTACTCCCAAACCGGTAACAACCTACAGCGAACGTTTGAGCGACAGTTTAGTGACGATGAGTTACTGAAAGTCGGTTTGCTGGGACAAAGTGACGACGGCAGCAAGCGCTACTATGACCAATTTCGCGATCGCCTGATGTTTCCTATACGTGATCCACGCGGTCGCGTACTCGGTTTTGGCGCGCGCGCACTCGGTGATGCCAAACCGAAATATTTGAACTCAACGGAAACAGAAGTGTTTTCCAAACGCTACGTGCTGTACGGCTTGTATGAAGAATTACAGACTAACCGCGACATAGAGCATTTAATTGTCGTCGAAGGTTACATGGATGTCATTGCCCTGCATCAAATGGGCGTGCACGGTGCGGTGGCGACCTTAGGCACCAGTTTAACGCCTGAACACGTCAAACTGGCACAGCGTTACACAAAAAAAATCTTTATTTGTTTTGATGGTGATCGTGCCGGTAAAAAAGCCGCCCGTCGGGCAATGGATACCCTGCTGCCGGCGATGTCCATGGATTTGGAAATTCGCATGGTTTTTTTACCGGATGGTGAAGATCCCGACACACTGGTACGAAAAGATGGAAAAGATGCTTTTTTACGTCAACTGCACGAAGGGCAATTATTTAGTGAGTTTGTCTATACAACGCTAATCGCCGATAGCGATTTGGAACACGTTGAAGATAAAGGTGCATTTGCCATCAGGGTAAAAGCGTTATTCGACCAACTACCGGACAGTGAATACAAAGGTATTTTATACCTGGGTTTGATTGAGCGCGTTGGCTTTGATGTCTATCAGTTGGCACAGAGAAATAGCGACAGCCATTGGGCATCCCGTCGGCAAACGGTTAACAAAAGACAGCTGTCTTACGGTTATCACGGCAATTCGGAAACGCGTTTGATACGACTGTTGTTAGAATTTCCGGCACTGGCCGATTATGTTAATCACTTAACGCTGCTGGTTTGCGATCAAGATGACGATACGCGTTTGTTGGGTTGGTTGATATCTTTTTTTCAAACGTCTCACATCGAACAGGCAGAAAAAACCGTGGCTGCGTTATCGGTATTTGACGGCACCATGAAAAAGCGTCTCAATTATATCCACGAAAATGAAAGATTGCCGGCCATCACCCAAACCAATGCTCTGCTGGAGGACAAACAGAGACAAATGCGTACTGAGTTTATGCAGGGCATCGAACAATTACTGAACCGCCTGCAACGAAAAAATATCTATCACTAACTTGAAAAAATAATATTGATACCCATAACAAGCGTTATTATGGGTGATTTGTGTCCTTTTTTAGAGCAACAGCATGAACGAATTTATTGACCAAGACCAAGAAGCGGAATTTAAAGAATTAATAGTAAAAGGTTCTGAACAGGGCTTTTTAACCTATGCCGAGATTAACGAATTGATACCGGAAGACATTATAGAGCCGGAACAAATTGAAGAAATCATGGAGTCTATCGCTGAGCTGGGCATTGATATCATTGAACGCCCCGAGCAAGAAGCCGGGCTCGGAACCGATGTCATCAACAATCAAGAAGAAGAAAGTGATGCCGAGTTGGTTGGCGGTACGGAGATCGGCAGTACGACTGATCCGGTTCGCCTTTATATGCGCGAGATGGGTTCGGTCAATTTATTGACCCGCGAGGGCGAAATTGCCATCGCCAAACGTATTGAATACGGACTTGATCAAGTTCAAAGTGCTTTGGCCGCTTTCCCCCCTTGCCTTGATATCCTACTGGAGCGCGTCGAAGCACTGCTTAACGGAGAGGGAAAAGTGGGTGACTATGTCAGTAATTTCGGTTTTATTGTCGATGAAACGCAAGCCCAGCAAAAAAATAGCGACGTTCCGGATGACAATACCGACAACGAGAATGACGATGACGACAGCAATAAAATGCCCGAGAAAAATACCGAAGCTTATGATTTGGCTTTACTCGAGCATCTCAATACCCTAAAAAACTTGGTCGATGACTGGAAAAAAGCGTTGGCCGAGGGTTACGGAACAGAAAGCGAACAGGTGTGTCGTCAAGCGGTTAGCAAACACTTTATGGATTTTTCCTTCCCCATCTCGGTGATTGACATGATGTCACAAGGTTACAAAGCACCGATGGGGAAAATACGCACGGTGGAGAGAGAACTTCGCCATCTGGTCACTGAAGTTTGCGGCATGCCGCAAAAATCCTTTGTGGCGAAATTTGTCGGTTCCGAAGAGGACTTGCAATGGGTTGCCAAAATCACTAAGGGCAATCGCACCAAGTATGCCAAAAAACTCAGAGAAAAAGAATCGGAGATTATCGCCTTGCAATCGCAGTTGGCCGAGCTTGAAGAACTGTACAGGATGCCGGCATCAACCATTAGGCAACTCAACCGATTAATGACGACTGGTGAAGCAAAGGCCAGACGTGCCAAACGCGATATGGTTGAAGCGAATTTGCGTTTGGTTATTTCCATTGCAAAAAAATACACAAACCGCGGTTTGCAGTTTCTTGATCTCATTCAGGAGGGCAATATTGGTCTAATGAAAGCAGTGGATAAATTTGAGTATCGTCGCGGTTTTAAGTTTTCCACTTATGCAACGTGGTGGATTCGCCAAGCCATTACCCGTTCGATAGCTGACCAAGCCAGAACGATTCGCATCCCTGTTCATATGATTGAGACAATCAATAAACTTAATCGCATATCGCGGCAAATGGTACAAGATATGGGCCGCGATCCAACCCCTGAAGAGTTAGCGGAAGAAATGGATATTCCCGAAGAAAAAATTCGAAAAGTCATTAAAATTTCTAAGGAGCCCGTCTCGATGGAAACCCCGGTTGGTGATGATGAGGATTCTAGTTTGGGGGATTTCGTCGAAGACACCAATATTATCTCTCCGCTAGACTCTGCTACCAATGCCGGTCTTCAAGAAGCCATGAAGGACATCTTGGGCAGTCTGACGACGAGAGAAGAAAAAGTACTGCGCATGCGCTTCGGTATCGATATGAATACTGATCACACGCTGGAAGAAGTGGGCAAGCAGTTTGATGTCACGCGTGAAAGAATTCGACAAATCGAGGCAAAAGCACTGCGCAAACTCCGCCACCCCAACCGCTCTGAAATACTAAAGGCCTTTTTGGATAAAGGTTAATAGAAGGCTTTGCAAAACCACGTGAGCTTGGTGACTATAGCGCTTGTTTAACTGATGCGATAATATCACCTTTCTGCTGATCGTCATAGTCCAGATAGTCCGTCTTGCACCAAACGGGGCCGGGCCAGGCGAAGTCATCGTGATGCCGGGCAATAATATGAATGTGAAGCTGTGAAACAACATTACCTAAGGCAGCAATATTCATTTTGTCGGCTTTGAAATAGTCCTGTGAAAAAGCAGCCAACCGATCAACCGTTTGTCTAATGCGTTGTTTAAATTGATTTTCACAGGCAAACAACTCGATTTCGTTGGTCTTGGGAACCAGAATGAACCACGGCACCAAGGCATTTTTATTAAGCCGCAAATAAAAGTCATCAGTCTCCAATATCGGATAAGTGTCATCAGCCAGGCGTTTATCGAGTTGAAACATACTACTGTTTATCGTCATTCTATAAATCCTCTATTTGCTCAAAGTAGTCGTTTAAATAGGTATCAAAAGTTGTTTTTTTAGACTTTTTAGCCAGCTTTTTTTCTTTTTTCAGCGAGATTTCGGCATCCTTATCCACTTTGGCTTTTTCGGCAGGGGTCAATCCCATTTCACGGCTTACCTGCATATGCTTGCGGCTGAGATTGGTGATAAATTGATGATAAGACATTGGCGTACCCGTTATTTCACCCGACAAATGGCGCATAATGCGGGCCGACGGTGTTAGCTCGGGATTGGCAACCACTTCCAACTCGCGCTCAATCAGGCTGACATAGTGGGGGCGATGTTTTTCACTATCCATTGCTTCGGCAATGGGACGCATGGCTTCTAAAATTTCACTCCCCCACCGGCTGACACCGGTGGGTTGACCCCGATTGTTAATCAAGACTTCGGGATCACGGCCATAGCGAGAAATATTGGCCATATTGGTTTTGGCCTCTTTTTCGTCCGTTTTATCAAATATAGGCGCTTCGTCAAACAGACAGAACAGCATAAAGACCTCGAGAAAGTCGAGTTGATTTTGACTGATTCCCGTCCGTTCGAAACAGTTGATGTCCAGCGTTCGCAGCTCAACATAGGCTACGCCGCGATCTGCCAACGCACGCAATGGCGGCTCGCCACTAATCATCAGCTGTTTGGGACGAGCAGCGGTATAGTATTCATTCTCAATTTGTAAGAGGTTAGTATTAATCTGTTGATAGTCTCCATTGACATCATACAAGCCCATTTGTTCAAATGCTTTGCACGGCGTTTTGACAGCTGCCGCCAAATCGTGAATGTATTGTGCCAAACTGTTGGCCGAAACCAAATGTCCCGTTTTATTCTGATAACCGATATCAGACATGCGCAAACTGGTTGCATGGGGCAAATACAGCGTCTCGTCGTCAAAAGTATCCAGTGTATGCGATTTGCCGTGTAAGAAAGATTTGTCCACGGCCGGTGAATGACCAAATAGATAAGCGGTTAACCAAGCGTATCGGCGCAAGTTACGCACCAAATTCATATAGCACTGGTCGACAAATTGCCGGTTGAAGTGGCAACCTAAAATCTCGGCGTAATGATTGAATAATCGGTTACAAATAGAGTAATTAAAGTGCATACCGGCGATTAACTGCATGGCTTTGCCGTATCGCAGTGCCAAGCCTTTGCGGTACAGTCGGCGCATTTGCCCGGCGTGAGACCGACCGTACCAACCGATTTGTACCGCTTCCGTATCGGCGATATAAGCCGGCATTGAACCGTTTAGCATATATTCGTAACTATCTTGAGCAAGGACGCGGTGCAAATAGCACAAATGCGCCTGCGTGTCCCTGCTATTGCGAAAAGCCGGCGTAACGATTTCCAACAGGCTTTCGGCATAGTCGGTAGTCACCTCTTGGTGGGTGAGCGGAGAACCCAAGGTTTTTGGGTGCGATTTTTCCGATAAACGATCAGTATAAGTGTAACGCAACCCCTCTTTTTCGATGCCCCGCCGTCCGCAATCGAGCAGGTGAAATGCATCGCGTTGTGCCAAAGCATCGAGAATTTGTGTTAGTTTCATTGGTTTTGTAAAGTTTTCTTTTAATAATTACTGTCTATTACTATACACGATAAGGCGTTATTGGTAGACGGAAAACCCCTCGCGCCGGTTGTCGGCAACCGGCAAATCATGACTGCTAACGGCATGAACGCCGCCAAAATACATATCTTGTTGCTGCCAATGGTTTGCAACGGCCAACGATTTTTCATAGCCCGGTTCGCACTGCAGCAGTTCGCCGTCAAAGTGCATGCGTGGTTGCCGGATAGCGTCGACCAAATGGCGTTTTTGGTGTAACAGTTGCCACAAGACTTGGGTAATAGCGGTACGAATCCGTTTACTGCCACCACTGCCCATAGCGATAACTTGTCCGTCGTCGGAAACGGCAATGGTCGGCGACATCATCGAAGCAATCCGCGTGCCTGCCTCGCTGGCGTAAAAACCGTGTGGGTGCAGGTCGTCTTCACCCATCATATTATTGAGCATAATACCGGTGTTGGGAACAATGTAGCCGCTGCCTTCTCCGTTGGATGTGGTCATGGCGGCACATTGTCCTTCTTTATCAATAACGCTGACATGAGTAGTGCCGCGAGAAAACAGTCGCGGTGACTGTTGTTGCTGATCTTGCTGCTGTTTTTCTTGCTGGTTGCGCCATTTATCAACGGCTTTGAAACTGGCTAACCATTGTCGTTGACTGTCGGCATCCAGCATACCGGCCGGTTGGTGGTGAGACAATATATCAAGCTGTTTAAAAGCCAAAGTCGAACCGGAAGAAGGCGGCGGATTACCGTAAACACTACCCTCACGGTTTTGATAAGTCAGTGGTTGGCGCTCTATGGTCTGGTAGTGGCTCAAATCGTCAATTGTGACAAATCCAGTTGTACTCAGCATATCATCGGCGATCTGCCGGGCAACTTCGCCGCGATAAAACAAATCGCTACCTTCGATAGCCAGGATTTCCATAAAGTCGGCTAGGTCGCGATTGAAAATCATTTCACCGGTTTCTTTAACCACCAGTTTGCCGTCGCTGCCTTGACCATTTCCATTTTGACCATCGTGCCTGGCAAAAATAGCGCAACTTTCTGGTGTCGACAGTACTACTTCACTGAGCAGCTGATGCGCATAAGCCTGAAACGGCGTCAGTGCCACCCCGTTTCTAGCGAGATCAATCGCCGGGCGGACGACATCTTGCATCGGCAATCGTCCCAGCCGTTGATGAGCGTAAAAATAACCGTGCAAACAGCCGGGTGTGGCAACAGAAGCCAGTCCCGACTGGAAAACTTGATCGGAGCTTGGAAAATTAACCGTAATGGGTAGAAATTTCGGTTCAATAGCCCGACCTGTCGTCTGCGTATAATGTAGTCCGCTGTGGTTGGAAAAAAAGTCAAACAATCGCGTTTGGCCGCCTTTTTCGCGGGTGAGAAGAAAGCCACCGCCGCCCAAACTGGTTAACATTGGTTCACAGACGGTAGAGGCAAATCCGCAGGCAATCACGGCATCAAAGGCGTTGCCGCCGGCTTTTAGAATATCCAGACCCACTTCACTGACCAGACGGTGACCGGATGAAACCGCACCGTATTTATAGTTAATGCTTTTATCGTTCATCCCGCCATTATAACAAATGCAATAAAAAGTACGACTTCGTAAAAAACTTTAATAGACCTACCGAGCTAGATTACTCTTCAAAATACTGGATCGAAACCTTTGCACAAACAGCCGAACGGCGCGCAGAAACCGGAGGATTTCGAGCGCTGCGCAACGAAAAAGTTATCACGTGCAGGCGTTTGTGCAAAGGTTTTGGATTAACTTTTTGCCGTCACAACGATACGATAGGGAGCCGGATGTCCTTCAACAGTTAGTTCGTCATCGTCACTGTGTAAGAACTGATTGAGCGAGTGAAAAGTCATCCAATCGCTCTGACGCTGTTCGTCCAGTGTCGTTTTGACCGGTTCACCGATATGAATGATCTCAAAACCTGTTTTAATCAACCAGTCTTGCAGCACGCCAACCGATGGAATCATCCACACGTTGTGCATGCCGGCGTAGCGGTCTTGCGGTGTCAGCAATGTTTTTCCTCTGTCGGGTAACACGATGGTTTCCAAGATCAAATCCCCGCCTTTTTTAATCAGTCCCTTGAGCTGGAAAAGATGATCAAGGGGCGACTTTCGGTGATAGAGGACGCCCATAGATAGCACGCTGTCGTAGGCATTTTTCAATGGCAGATCTTGTACGCCTAAAGGCAAAAAACACAAATGTGGATTTTTTGCATAGCGTTGAAATGCCATAAATTGATGGTAAAACAGCCACATCGGATCAACACCTGTAACCGATTTTGCCCCGGCATCGGCAATTGCCCACAGAAACACCCCGTTACCGCAACCGATATCGACAACGTTTTTGCCGTGGAAATCGATACCCGTTGCGACAACGCGCCGCCACTTCATTAAGCTGTCCCACTCGGTGTCGATAGCGGTATGCAGAAATTGCAAAGGTCCTTTACGCCACGGACACAGTTGTCTCAATATCTGTTCTATCTTCTGTCTTTCGGCTTGACAATCGTCGGATAAATCACCCGTCAGCTGAATCGCTTGATCGATGCTGATTTTGACGTGGTCAATGTCCGGCAATGCTTGCAAAGCCGCCTGCCAACGCGCAACGTCCCCGTGCGGTTTGTTCAATTTATCGTGGCATGCCGCGACACAATCGCTTTCCACCACATTTAAGCAGTGACGACTAAAGAATTGCCGTAGGTAATTAAAATCAATCAGTTCTTTCATTGATACAATACGATAGCATGATTACTTAAAAATCGACCAATATGTCCATATTGCCTCTCTCGACCTGCATTGGGGTGCTATCTTATCTCAATTCCGAAAAATAAGCTATCAAGGAAAGCAAGTGCAGACAGTATGATAGCTATTGCAAGCCGAGCAAATTGCTAACATCAAGTCTGCTGCCGTAACGAAGCGTGTTTTTATTTCTCATTATTTATTGTGGTTTTTATTTGTTTAAGTTATAGTGGCTATTGAGCATAAATATAACCGGGAGCGTAAACAATGACATTTGATATCAACACTAATTACCCGAGTATTGAGCATTTGCGCCGCAAAGCGAAAAAGCGCATGCCACGGTTTGCCTATGACTACTTGACCGAAGGCTGTAACGATGACTTGAACGTCACCAAAAACACCCAAGAAATTCGCGATATTGAATTAATGCCGAGCTATTTAACCGATTATCGTTCGTCATCTTTGCAGAAAGAGCTATTTGGACAAGTATATGACGCGCCGTTTGGTATTACAGCGGTCGGTTTACAATCGCTGATGTGGCCGAAAACGCCAGAAATTTTGGCGCAAACCTCTGTTGACTACAATATACCATTTATGCTGTCGACCGTGACCACGATGTCTATTGAGGATGCGGCAAAAATTACTGGTGGCCGCTTTTGGTTTCAACTCTACTACCCGAAGAAGAAGGCCACGCGCGAAGACATACTCAAGCGCGCTCACGATAACGGTGCCGAGGTGCTGGTGTTGCTTTCCGATGTGCCGACTTTCGGCTATCGTCCCAGAGACGTTTATAACGGACTGGGGATGCCGCCGAAAATGATGTTGCGCAATATCATCAATTGCTGTTTCAAGCCGCAGTGGGGTATTGAGACCTTGCAAAATGGCGGCATGCCGCGCTTTAAAACCTTAGAAAAATATATGCCAGGTGGGATGGATTTGCGCGAGCTGGGTGTTTTTATGGATGATTTCTTTGACGGCAAACTGACGGTTGACCGCATCAAAGGTATTCAAGATATTTGGCCGGGAAAAATCGTGATCAAGGGCGTTGCTAGTGTTGAAGATGCGCAAACGGCGGTAGATTTAGGGGTTGATGGCATTATCGTCTCTAACCATGGCGGACGTCAGTTGGATGCCGGTCCGACGACGATTAAAACATTAAAACCTATCGTTGATGTTTGCAAAGATAAGCTGACAATTATGATGGACAGCGGCATGCGCAGCGGGCCGGATATCGCCCGCGTGATTGCTTCGGGGGCTGATTTTGTCTTTATGGGTCGTCCGTTTATGTACGGTACGGGTGCCTTGGGCAAGAAGGGTGGCGACCAGGCCGCTGCTATTTTAAAACGTGAATTCCAGCAGGTGATGGAACAACTCAATTGCGAACGGGTTGAAGATCTGCCACAGTTTTTGATGAAATAGCATCAGTGAAGATCAAACCAATGCTTTTTGGACACTACTTGTCCGAAAGTGTGTAGCGTATAGGGCCTAAGCCTTAGGTGGTGTGCTCTTTCGCTTATAAATCAGCGGGTCAGGTGCTGGCTGTATTTAACAGATATAGTGAAATGAATGGAAAACTGGTGCAAAGCTTGCCGTCAAAGACAGTGTAGCCAATACGGCAAAACGGTATAACGTAGTAGACAGTTTTTAAGTCATTTTGCTATAAGCCAAAAAAGATCTAATTTTTTATAAACCACAACAACAGGTGATTATTATGTCTTTGCTACTGAGTATTTTTCCCATTGTTTTGCTCATTTTCTTAATGGTTAAGAAAAATGGTTTACCGTCTTATATTGCCCTGCCGTTAATTGCCTTGTTGGTTTACGTCTTACAACTGACTTATTTCAAAAATGGCTTTGCCATGGTCAATGCCAACGTGATTTCCGGCATGATTGCTACGCTAACGCCTATTACGATTATCTTCGGGGCAATTTTATTTAACCGCATGATGGAAGTTTCCGGGGGGACGAACATTTTGCGCAAATGGCTGAGCAACATCAGCGATAATTCGGTCGCCCAGCTGATGATTATCGGTTGGGCATTTGCCTTTATGATTGAAGGGGCTAGTGGTTTTGGTACGCCGGCGGCCATCGCCGCTCCGATTCTGGTGGGGCTAGGTTTTAAACCGTTGCGTGTGGCGGTGTTTACTTTGATGACAAATACGGTACCGGTATCGTTTGGGGCGGTGGGGACACCGACGTGGTTCGGTTTTGAACCGCTCAATCTCAGTGAGGCAATGACCCTGGAAATCGGACAAATTTCGGCACTGGTTCACTGTGTTGCCGCTTTGGTGATTCCCCTGCTTGCTTTGCTTAGTGTTGTCGAGTGGGCGACCATTCGTCGCAACCTGATCTTTATTTACCTAAGTATTTTATCCTGTACCGTCCCCTATTTTCTGATTGCCCAGCTAAACTATGAATTTCCCGCTCTGGTAGGGGGCGCCATCGGCATGCTGATTTCCATCGGCTTAGCGAAATTGGGCGTAGGTTTGGCAAAAGACAAACGCGCAGAGGAAAAACAAGCGGTTTCGGCCGGCGAGATTTTCATAGCGATGTTCCCGACGGTAATGCTAATTGCCATCTTGATTATTACCCGTATTCCTCAACTCGGGGTAAAAAGTTTGTTGACTGACAGCACCGAGTGGTTGTCAGCATCTATGGGCGGTCTGGGTATGCTGGAAATCAGTCAATCACTCATCATCGCTTTGAAAAATATTTTGGGAACAGGTGTAGCAAGCAGTTATAAAACATTGTATGTGCCATCGTTGATTCCCTTTGTTGTCACCGTGGTGCTGTGTCTATTGTTGTTCCGCCTAAGTGGCTCGCAAAGCAGAGATATTTTTGCTAGCAGTTGGCAGCAGGTGAAAAAGCCGTTTTTAGCGCTTTTAGGTGCTTTGATTATGGTTAAACTGATGCTGACCGGCGGGGAAAGCTCCATGGTGATCACCATTGGTAAAGGTTTTGCCGATTTCACCGGTACCAATTGGACGTACTTCTCCTCGTATCTGGGTGCCATCGGTTCGTTTTTCTCCGGTTCCAATACGGTATCAAATTTAACCTTTGGCGGTATTCAACTATCCATCGCCGAAACAGCGGGGCTGTCGGTGCCCTTAATTTTAGCACTGCAGTCGGTCGGTGGGGCAATGGGTAATATGGTTTGTTTAAACAATATTATCGCCGTTTGTGGTGTGCTCAACGTCACTAAGCAAGAGGGTCCCGTATTGCGTAAAACAGTAACGCCAATGCTGATCTACGGTATTATTGCCGGATTGGTTGCCTTTGTCTTGATGCGCACCGGCTATGTTAGTTAAATGATCGCCCGGCACTGACACCAAGCAGTTGCCGGGCAAGCCTTTCCTCGTACCAAGAATGTGTAACGCAATTATATAGTGGCATGAATTAGCCAAAGCTGAGTCTAACGACCAGCCCTAGTAGCACGCGCAATCCATATTGGCGCATTTGATATGATACCCATAAAAAATTATCTCTTTTTGTTGAGATACTGTTCCACTTGCCGCTTTTCCCACTCCGCATCGAATAGCGGAAATTTAAAGAAAAGCTTAACTGAGCGAATGACAAAACTCAATCCCCAGCCTAAAAACACCCAGATTACCCACCAGTAGTTTGGCGAGCTGAGCCAATTGACACCCGCTAAAAAGACAATAATAACGGCAAAAACGGTTAAATCTCTGTAGAAATTCTTTAGTTTTCTTACATGGTTGTAGGCTTGCCTTTCCGTTTCGGTGAGTTGTAGTGATTGGTTTTCGTTATTATCTGTCCTGATCTGGGTGGTTTGTTTTTCGGTATTCATTGCTAATGCTCCTTGTAAAGTTGAGAAATTTACCTCAAAGACCGCTGCTAATGATTTGACCGATTCAACACTGGGTGTTCGACCGTTTTCAATACGTTGTATTGTACGTGTACTTAAGCCGCTCATTTCAGCCAGTTGCTGCTGTGACCAACCACGTTGTAATCTAAGTTTTTGTATAATCATTGACGATCTCCGTTTGGTGAGACATTATAGTCATGACACTAATTTCCCGGTACAGTGTTACGTCATCTCACCGTAGCTACAGTACTGTCTTCGATGGCGTGCCTCGTACCAGAAAATTATTGGCACAACTATAGCCTAATTGTTTTTATTTGAATAAGTGACGACACAAAGACGACACCAGGGTGACACTGATTGATATTATTGAAGATTATGATTGATGTCTGGGCGTTTAACTTTATGTTAGGGCCAAATTATCGCGGTGTATGGCATCCTTTTCCAATCGATAGCCCAGAATGGATTCAATATCCTCACTGGCTTTACCCTTTATTTTGTTAAGGTCGTGACTGTTGTAGTTGGTGACACCTTTGGCAATTTCCGCATCATTTTGGTTGTGAATTGAAATAATTTCTCCGCGAGAAAAATCACCTTCAACAACGGTGATACCGACGGCAAGTAGACTCTTTCCTTGTTTAACAAGGGCGCTTTCGGCACCGCCATCAATCATTATTTTTCCGCGTGTTTGCAATTGTCCGGCCAGCCACTGTTTTTTTGCCTTAACCTTGTTTCCCGCAAATAACATCGTACCGACAAAATCTTTACTCAGTAATTTGACAATGCCGTTTTCGCGTTGTCCGTGCATAATGACGGTTGTTGTGCCGCTGTTCATTGCTTTGCGTGCCGCTTGGATTTTTGTCAACATCCCGCCTGAACCCAAGTTTGATTTGGACGAGCCGATATAAGTATCAAGCACGGGACTATCCGCCATTTCAAAATGTATTAATTTAGCATTGGCATTGCTGCGAGGATCAGCATTGTACAATCCTTCTTGATCGGTCAGAATGACATATAAACCGGCATGAATTAAATTTGCTACCAATGCGCCCAAATTGTCATTGTCTCCAAATTTAATTTCATCGAATGACGTCGTGTCATTTTCATTGACGATAGGCAAAATACCGTTATTTAACAACGCGTTGATCGTTGCTTTGCTATTAAGATAACGCTTGCGGTCGGCGGCATCGTCGTGCGTCAATAAGATCTGCGCTGTCTGGATGCCGTAATTAACAAAAATTTCTTCGTAAACGCGTGCTAGCGTCACCTGTCCAACAGCCGCGGCAGCCTGCTGTTTGGCCAATTCCGGCGGTTTTTGGGTCCAACCGAGCTTTTGTATGCCGGCGGCAATTGCTCCTGAAGAGACCAAGATAACTTGTTTACCCGCTTTTCTTAATGTCGTGATTTGGTGGGCCCAGGCGTTAATCTGAATGCGATCAATGGTGCGGCCGTGATCGGTCAGCATTGATGAGCCAATTTTAATGACCCAAATCTTGCTGTTGACAGCGTTCCGATAGAGGGTTTGTTGCGTTTTTGTCATTATCCGAAAATCTCCTCATTATCACTTAATCGTGCCATGATATTTTTGCACAATGCCATCGTGCCTTGCTTGCTAATGGCAGATATCGTGTAAATTTCGCCTGGCCAATTCAACTCATTGCGAATTTGGGCTATTTTTTCGGCAAGCGCTTCTTCGCTGAGTAAGTCAATTTTGTTTAAAACCAGCCACTGTTCTTTTTCACCCAATTCGTTGCTAAATTTTGTCAATTCTCTGTTGATTTTTACAATATCATTGACAGTATCCCCGCCGCTGTCCGAGTATGGCGAAACATCGACCAAATGCAATAAAATCGAAGTACGTGATAAATGTTTCAAAAAATGAACACCCAAGCCGTGTCCTTCGGCAGCACCCTCGACCAATCCGGGAATATCGGCAATGACGAAACTATCAACAGGATTAATGGCAACGACCCCCAAATTAGGGTGTAACGTCGTAAACGGGTAATTGGCGATTTTGGGTTTTGCCGATGATACCGCAGCAATAAAGGTCGATTTCCCTGCATTCGGTAAACCCAATAAACCGACATCGGCGAGCACTTTTAACTCGAGGCGAATGTTGCGTTCTTCTCCCTCTGTTCCCGGTTTTGACTGGCGTGGCGTGCGGTTGGTCGAGGACTTATAACGCGTATTCCCCAAGCCGTGAAAACCACCTCGGGCGATCAAGCGTTTTTGATCTTTTTTAGTCAAGTCGGCAATCAGCTCATTGGTATCGTTATCAAATACCATGGTCCCAACGGGAACGTACAGCGTTAAGTCTTTACCTTGTGCGCCGGTCCGGTTGCCACCTTTGCCTTTTTCTCCGTCTTCGGCAATCCATTTGCGATGAAAACGAAATTCGGACAGCGTATTTAATGCTTCGCTGGCCTCAACGTAGATAGAGCCGCCGTCACCACCGTCACCACCATCGGGGCCTCCGAACGGAACAAATTTTTCACGGTGAAAGCTAACGTGGCCATTGCCACCCTTGCCGGCCTTGACTAAAACGGTTGCTTCATCTACAAATTTCATTATTTTTTCCAATGGTTATGTTCTATTTACTAGTTGTACTGATCACCACGAAAGACAGCCATAACCGTTTTATAATCAGTCAAGCAAAGCTGCTCTACTCGCGAGTGGTCAGATAAACGCTGTATCGGATTAATCGATTGGACTATATTATAGCGAATTATATCGAAGCGTATAGTCACTTGCCGAGAGATTGGCAGGTGACAGGTAAGGATGCTGAAATATCAATCGTCTATTTGATGAAACCGCGGTAAACGCAGGTCTTTGTAAACGGCAATCATACGAACTGAAAAGATAACGGCCAGTGCGGCCGAAAAAGCAACCGGTCTATGGAGTTCAAGATGCATTAACAGCAGCAGACAGCAACTGCCAACAATGCTTGCGGTGATGTAGATTTCTTTGTGCAAGACGAGCGGAATTTCGTTGCAGATAATATCTCTGCTAATGCCGCCAAAGGTTGAAGTAATAACGCCCATAATAACGGCGATAAAAGGTGACATACCTTTTAACAAAGCGATTTCTACGCCAATAACAGTAAATGCCGCCAAGCCAACGGCATCAAAAACACGTAGCGGTTTTTCCATTTTATTGATATAGCGGTAAAAAAACAAAGTCACCGTCACACTGCTAACAATCACAAGTAAGTAAATCGGTTTTACCAGCCAAAAAACAGGGTGTTTGTTAAGCAACAGGTCCCTCACCGTGCCACCACCCACCGCAGCAACAGCACCGATTAGCAGTGCGCCAAAGTAGTCCAAGCCTTTGCGCTGTGCCAAAATAGTGGCGGCAACAGCACTGGCGGCAGTGCCAATTAAGTCAAAGGATAAAATAACGTTGTCAAAAATCATATCTGTTAGAGATATTCGATCAAAAGGGCGATATTTTAGTGTAAAAATAGATAATAAGATACATCAAAAATGATTAAACGAAAGGAACAGACGGCACACTTTGGCTGATAATCCGATTGATAAGGTTGCGTGTTCAGATAGGTGATTTTGCGGATTTGGTATCACCGTGACAGAAAAAGCCCCGAAAGGGAAACCTTCCGGGGCTTTAATACCTAATAGAATTAAGGTAATTACTTCGTTGTTTTACCAGTTACTCTGATTTCAACACGACGGTTTTGCTGACGACCTTCTGCTGTTTTATTAGTTGCGACAGGCTGTAATTCGCCTTCGCCTCTAGCAGAAATCAACTCAGCCGGTACGCCTTGTTGCACCAGATAGTTGGCAACTGAAGCGGCACGACGCTCTGACAGCCCTTGGTTATAAGCAACGGTACCTTTGCTGTCGGTGTGACCGACAACAGCAACGCCTGTTACTTTCTTAACTTTGCCCAGACCGCGAATTTCTTTGATCTTAGAGGCTAATTCTTTTAACTCAGCTTTGCCTTCGGGACGCAAATTCGACTTGTCAAAGTCAAACAGTGTTTTTGCACCCAAAGTGAAATCAACAAAAACCTCACCACCACAAAGCGCATTGTCTTCGTTGGTAGTTACTTCTACACATTCGCCAAAATTATTTTTGACAACACCGCCAAAGCCGTCTAAAAGACCTTTGGTTACATCATGAGCCGAAGCGCTAAAAGAAGCAACCGCAGCGGCAATTAATACAATTTTAAAATTTTTCATACTTTTCTCCAAAAGATAACTTGCAAGTTATATCTAATTTTTTTTGTTCCAGAGTCCTGAAATACTAAAACTCCTCATTATGATAAGGGCAAAAAAGAAAAAAAGCAAAATAATTTATCTTAAAAACAACAAAAAGACTCTTTTAGTCAGGAATACAACCAAATCTAAGTCCAACTCATCGATTTATTAGTAAATTTTAGTGAATTAAACTCTTATAATTCCTCTTTTGTTTACGTGACTTATTTATGTGAATAGCTGTGAGTGTGTTAAAATGCCCGCTTTGAATAAATAATTTGATGAGCCCAATAAGATATGAGTGAATTTGCCAAACAAATTGCCCCGGTTAGTTTAGAAAGTGAAATGAAATCATCGTATTTGGACTATGCGATGAGCGTTATCGTCGGGCGTGCATTGCCGGATGTTCGCGATGGGTTAAAGCCGGTCCATCGTCGTGTACTTTATGCGATGGATAAAAATAACAATGCTTACAACCGTCCTTATATTAAATCGGCACGCATCGTCGGTGACGTTATTGGTAAATACCACCCGCATGGTGATACGGCGGTCTACGATACGATTGTTCGCATGGCTCAGCCATTTTCTATGCGCAGTATGCTGGTTGACGGTCAGGGCAACTTCGGTTCCGTCGATGGTGATGCCCCCGCAGCGATGCGTTATACGGAAATTCGCATGGCAAAAATTGCCCATCGATTACTTGCCGATATTAACAAAGAAACTGTCGATTTTGTCCCTAACTACGACGGCAAGGAAACCGAGCCCGCCGTTTTACCGACGCTGGTGCCCAATTTATTGGTCAATGGCTCGTCAGGTATTGCTGTCGGTATGGCGACAAACATTCCCCCGCACAATGTCGGTGAAGCGATCAATGTTTGCTTGGTTAAATTGGATAATCCCGATGCCACAATCGATGATTTTTTGGCGGTGATGCCAGGACCTGATTTCCCCACCGGAGCAATGATCAACGGTGCAGAAGGCATTCGTCAGGCTTATGAAACGGGGCGCGGACGCATTTTTGTGCGTTCAAAATCTCACTTTGAGACGATTAACGAAAGCAGTGGTCGCCAGGCGATTATTGTCGATGAATTGCCTTATCAGGTCAACAAAGCGCGACTGGTTGAACGCATTGCCCAATTGATGAAAGACAAAGTGATCGGCGGCATTTCCGAATTGCGCGATGAATCCGATAAAGACGGTATCCGCGTCGTGATTGAATTGTCATCCGGTGAAGTTCCCGAAGTGGTACTCAATAATCTATATCGTCAGACACAATTACAAGTTACGTTTGGCATCAATATGGTCGCTTTGGTTGACGGTCGTCCTCAACAATTGTCGCTGAATGAAATGATTTCAGCCTTTTTAAAACATCGTCGTGAAGTCGTCACGCGTCGAACTATTTTTGAATTGAGAAAAGCGAAAAATCGCACCCACGTTCTGGAAGGGCTAACCGTTGCCTTAAATAATATTGATGAAGTTATTGAGCTGATTAAACGTTCACCCGGGCCGGCAGAAGCAAAAAAAGGACTATTGGCAAGATCATGGGCACCGGGTCAAGTGACCGGTATGCTGGAACGCGCCGGAGCGGAAAATTCGCGTCCCGACGGTTTGGACGCGCAATACGGTTTGCACGGCAATCAGTATCATCTATCTCCTGTCCAGGCTCAAGCAATTTTGGATATGCGGTTGCATCGCCTAACTGGTTTGGAGCAGGAAAAAATCATTGGCGAGTACAAGGAATTAATCGCATTGATCGAGGATTTGCTCGATATTCTTACCAATCCGGATCGCTTGATTGAAGTGATTCGTCAAGAGCTGGAAGCCATTCGTGACGAATTTGCCGATGCGCGGCGTACCCAAATTATCGACAAACACCTCAATCTGACACTGGAAGATTTGATTGCCCAAGAAGAGTTAGTTGTTACTTGGTCACACGAGGGTTATGTAAAATCACAGCCATTGACAGTGTACGAAGCACAACGCCGGGGCGGGCGAGGAAAATCGGCGACCAAAACTAAAGATACAGATTTTGTTGAACAACTGTTTGTTGCCAACAGCCACGATACGCTGTTGAGTTTCACCAATAAGGGTAAAGTGTTTTGGATAAAGGTTTACGACCTGCCGCAGGCGGGACGGAATGCCAAAGGTAAACCGGTCGTCAATCTACTGCAGTTGGAAGAGGGCGAAAAAGTTGAAGCAGTACTGCCGATCAAAGCATACAGCGATGAGCAGTTTGTTTTCTTTGCCACCAAGAAGGGGACGGTGAAGAAAACGCCACTGTCGGCATTTTCCAACCAACGTGCCAACGGTATTATCGCCATTAATTTGCGCGATGGTGACGAATTACTCGATGTTGCCATGACGGATGGCAACAGCCACGTCATGTTGTTTAGTGACACAGGGAAGGTGATTCGTTTTGATGAAAATGATGTGCGCAGTATGGGGCGCGTTGCCGCCGGCGTACGTGGTATGCGCTTATTAGGGCAATCATGCCTGGTTGGGTTGGTTGTTGTCGATACCCAAGCCGAAGAAGAAGGGGATATTCTCACTGCTACCGTTAGCGGTTACGGTAAGCGCACGGCGTTGTCGGAATACCCCTTGCGTGGCCGCGGTGGACAAGGTGTCATCTCGATTCAAACCAGCGAGCGTAACGGCAACGTTGTCGGGGCGATTTGTGTTGATGAAAGCGATGAAACCATGCTCATTACCAACGGTGGGACGCTGATTCGTTCGCGCGTTGTCGAGGTGTCTCGTGTAGGCCGCAATACCCAAGGCGTTAAACTGATTAAGTTAGGCAATAAAGAGCGATTAATCAGCATCGCACGGATTGTACCCGAAGACGATGAAAACGACGTGACAGATTCTGTCGATAGTGGCGAGGAATAGCATGTCTGACGATAGCCTGACTGCGTTTCGTGACGAGATTGATCGCATTGATACCGAAGTGTTAAAATTGCTGTCGCGTCGTGCCGAGTGTGCCAAGGCAATTGGTAAAATCAAGCAAAACCAGACGGTTGCTGTACCTTTTTATCGTCCGGAGCGAGAGAAAGCGGTACTAGAGCGTCTGATGTCGTTAAATACGGGGCCTTTGCCCGATAAGGAAGTCCATCGTCTGTTTCGCGAGGTGATGTCGGCCTGTTTAGCATTGGAAATGCCGATGGATATTGCCTATCTTGGGCCCGAGGGTACTTTTACGCAAGCGGCCGTGCTTAAGCAATTTGGTCATTCGGTCAACACGGTGGCGATGCGTACCATTCCCGATGTCTTTAAAGCGGTGCAATCGGAGAATGCCCATTTTGGTATTGTGCCGATCGAAAATTCTACCGAAGGCGTGGTCACGCATACTTTAGATATGCTGCTTAAATCAAATTTGAAAATTTGCGGTGAAATTTTGTTGCGCATTCAACACAGCTTATTATCGAATGCAGAATCTATTGACTCGCTAAAGGTGATTTATGCTCACGAGCAGGCCTTGGCACAGTGTCGTCACTGGATTAATCGCTATGTGCCAAATGTCGTTTGCAAAGCGGTTTCCAGCAACGGCGTTGCAGCTGATTTGGCTGTTAGGGAAGAGGGCGCGGCGGCGATTGCCGGACAAATGGCATCGGATTATTACAATTTATCAATTTTAGCAGCTGGTATTGAAGACGAAGCGAACAATACGACGCGCTTTTTGGTCATCGGCAATCAAGACTTGGATGCAACGGGTGATGATAAAACCAGTATAGTGGTTTCGGCGAGTAATCACCCCGGATTGTTACATAAATTATTAGAGCCGATTGCTCGTCACGGCGTTAACATGACCCGGTTGGAATCGCGTCCTTCTCGGCAGGGGATTTGGGAGTATGTCTTTTTCATCGATGTTGAAGGACATCAGCACGATGACAATGTCCGGTCGCTGCTTGCTGAAATTAAGGATTTATCCAGCTTGTTTAAAGTGCTCGGTTCTTATCCGGTCGGCAAGGTATTTTAGAGAGGACAGTCTACGGTCATTTTCTTCGATTGTTTCTAATGACAATTTCTTTGGTAATTTTGCAAACTGCCTTACCTTTGCCGTTAACGATATTGATCGGATAGTTTCTCGAGGTTGATTTTTTACTTTTTAGCTCTGCTTTGATGGCATTAATTTCAGATTCAGGGAGATGAAATTCGACGGTGAGATCCTCTGTACCTGGTCGCAGGTATTTGACTGTTGACGATTTGTCGATGACCAGATAATCGTAGCCCAATCGGTACCACAACATGGTGACATAGACAGCGTCGGTTGCCGAGTACATCGCTCCACCGTAAGTGATACCCATAAAATTTTTGGTTTGCTCATTAAACGGGATTTTCATGACGATATGATCCAGTCCTTCGCTGATTGACAGTATTTTTGCGCCGCTGTTGGCAGTACAGGGTAAGCTGTGATAGAAGTTAATCAGTCTTTGCGGGTCTCTATCGTTAAGGTCGGAAATGGGATGAATATCCATTGTTTCGTTGCGGTTGTATAAAGCGTAGTCGGTTATGCTAGAGCTGCATTATAGCATTTCTAAAGATAGATAGACCGAGGAAAATCGGCAAGGCTGTACAAAGCTTAGTAAGTATTTTTTCAGATTGGCGTCCCATAGGGGATTCGAACCCCTGTTGCCGCCGTGAAAGGGCGGTGTCCTAGGCCTCTAGACGAATGGGACATCTAGATAAAAGTTTAGATACAGCTTGAATTGGCGTCCCATAGGGGATTCGAACCCCTGTTGCCGCCGTGAAAGGGCGGTGTCCTAGGCCTCTAGACGAATGGGACGTCTTACGAAGTAATTGGTGGAGCTAAGCGGGATCGAACCGCTGACCTCAACACTGCCAGTGTTGCGCTCTCCCAGCTGAGCTATAGCCCCGTCAACTTGGAGTGCGTATTATAGAAACCGAGTAAGTAAGTCGGTTTAGTCACATAGTAGCGCGGCTTGGGCTTTTTCGCTTGTATTGCTTGATTAATTTTTTGATAGACGGCATCTTCTGGCAGTGTAAACGGTTGCTTTTCCTCGCTGTCAAAACGCTTTATTGCCCTTTTGTAGCGATCAATATGGCGCGAGCGCTCGGCATCAATGTGGGTTAGAAAAGCGGTCTGAGCATTTTTCCTGAATTGAGAGACAATCGGTCCCGGCTCTATCAGGCTGACCTTAATTCTGGTGTCGGCAAGTTCTAGTCTTAGCGTATCGGTCAATCCTTCCAGGGCAAATTTGGAGGCTACGTAAGCACCGCGGTAGCGCAAAGCGACAAGCCCCAACACCGAGCTAATCTGAATAATACGGGGATATTCGGAGGCTAATAACGTTTTGATGAGCCTGGTCGTCAGTTCGTGTGTGCCGAAAACATTGGTTGAAAATTGTTGTTCCAGGGCAGCGCGCGATAGATCTTCAATGGCACCGGGTTGACCGTAAGCACCGTTATTAATCAGTACATCGAGCTCACCGCCGGTAATAACTAGCGTATCTTGAATGCCTTCGACGATAGAGCCGCTGTCGTCCAAATCGAGCCGGACACTGTGCAGGCCTTCATTCATCAGGCGCTCGACATCCTCGCTTTTGCGGCAGGCGGCAACGACAACGTGCCCATCCTTGCGCAGTTGTTTGGCTGTATAGTAACCGATGCCACTGGAACAGCCCGTGATAAGAATTTTACGGCGATTAAGCGTTGCCGTTTCGGGTGCTAAGGCGCTGTCTGATAATAGATTCGAGGACGTCAATATGTCGCTCGTCGTCATTGAGTGCGGGGATATAGCGGTAGATTTTCCCACCGTTTTTTTCGAAATAGCCACGATTTTCTACCTCCAATTCTTCCAGTGTTTCCAAACAGTCAGCCGAGAAAGCCGGCGACAAAACATGCACTATTTTATCACCCTTTTGCGCTAACGCCTTGAGTGTTTCATCGGTATAGGGTTGCAGCCACTCTTCGCGGCCAAAGCGCGACTGGAATGTAGTTAGGTACTGAGAGGGTGACAGCCCTAATTTTTCTACTAATAATCGCGTCGTTTCATGACAATGCTGTGGATAGACGTCGCCGTTTTCAGCATAGCGTTTGGGAATGCCGTGGTAAGAAAAGATAAGTTTATCCGGTTGTTCGTATTGCGCCTGGAAATTGCGGATATGATCGGCCATCGCCTGAATATAGCCTTCGTTATTATAATAGCTATCGATGTGATCGACTGAAAAGTGAAATGACCGCTTGGCGAGTTCTAATGTGACTTTATCTCGCACGGTTTCAACGGTTGTCCGGGAATATTGAGGGTAGAGGGGAAATACCAATAAGTGATCGCAATCGTCGGTGATAATGTCGTTAAGCACGCTGCCAATAGACGGATTGCCATAGCGCATGGCATAGTGAACGCTAACACCATCGTTGACAAAGCGTTGACCGAGTAGTTGTGCTTGTTTGCGGGTTGTGACAACCAGAGGTGATCCTGTAGCAGTCCAAATTTGCTGGTAACTTGCTGCCGTTTTTGCAGGACGTGTCCGTAGAATAATGCCGTGCAAGATTGGCCACCACTGCCAACGAGGCAAATCAACGACTCGTTTGTCGGATAAAAACTCAGCCAAATAGCGGCGCACGGCGGGTACGGAAGTATCGTCAGGCGAGCCCAAATTAACAATAAGTACGTGTGTTTTCGACATCGATCTATTTTTTTGTGGATGACTGAAGAAAGGCAATACCAGCCTGACGAAATACATCGTGTGTCAGGGCATTAAAGTGACTGCAATTGTCAATTTCTATCGCTTGGCTATCGGGAATATAGGGCATTAAGTCATAAGGACTCCCTCCCGTATCATCTTGATCGCCGACCAAAATCAGCGTGTTGGCACGGATTTTAGCCAGGCAATCGGCTGTAATTTGCCGTCTTTCCGACAGGATGCAGTGTGCCAGTGCGGTTAAATCATTGCCGCATTTCTCGGCCAACCGCCGAAATCGCCGGGCGTGGCGACTACGTATCGTAGCGGGGTCGTCGACAAGCAGTGCGTCGGCGATAGGTTCGGGCAGTCCAGCGCCCATTTTTAGGTTAATGCCCATACCACCGAGTAACAACTTTCTAACCTTATTGGGGTAATGGATAGCGGCAAAAGCCGACATGCGTGCCCCCATAGAGAATCCGGCATAATCGGCCTGTGGAAATCCAAGTTGTCGCATTAACGCAATGCTGTCCTCCATCATGATGTTGGCTGGGTAGTAGGCACTGTTGTGAGGCTTGTCACTTTTGCCGTGGCCTCGGGCATCCAGAGCAATAACGCGGCGTCCCAATGCCGTCAGTGCCGCAATCCAACCACTGTCTAACCAATTGATTTTGGCCGAAGCGGTAAAGCCGTGAAGCATAAAAACAGGAATATCATCGCTGGCTTGATGGTTATCCAGATAAGATAGCCTTAACCCCGCATGGTTGAAATAATGACGGTTAACAGGGTCTGAGTGATGGGAACTAGTCACGAATAATCTCCATATTTTGATCTGTGGGTTGGTCGGTTAATCGAATAATGCGGCTCGGCTGGGATTTGCCGCCCAGTGGGGCATCAACGTAGTAATCAACATCCCGTTTAAAAAGGGCCTTGGCTGTTTGTATGTTGTCAACAGGCGGCTTGCCGCTGATATTGGCACTGGTCGATACCAAAGCGGTACCAGCCGAGAGACACAGTTGACGAACAATGCGATTGGCGGTCAGGCGAATGGCAATTTGGTCAAACTGCCCGGTCAAATAATTGGGGCAAGTTGACGATTTCGGTAGCAAGCAAGTAACAAATCCCGGCCATAATTTGTGTAATTGTACTTTCGTGGTCGAGGTAATGTCGGCATAAGGAGTGATTTGCTCGTAACTGGCGGCGATAAGGATAACGCCTTTATCAAGCGAGCGCTGTTTAAGCGTGACAATACGGTTAACAGCTTTTTTTGATTGAGGATGACAGCCCAATCCCCACACCCCCTCGGTTGGGTAGCAAATAACGCCGTCATTGGTAACAATTTCTCTAACCGATGATAGTATTCGCGGGGATAGGGCGGATAAGTTTGGCATTATGAGTGATCCGATTGTTTTTGAGTCAATTTAGCTTATCGCTCTCGGAGTAACTTGACCGTATGCCAAATCTTTAATCTCATCGGATGAAAGCGTTTGATCTTGCGATGTCAGGCAAAAACGCCTGTGGGAGCCCGACTCTTTGCTGATAATACCTCGTTGTATTAGCGGACTCAGCACTTGTTGTATTTGCACGTGATTGAGTTTGGTTATGTTGACTAGCTCATTCAACGTAATACTATCTTGTATCGACTCCTTGCGTGAGGCGATATGGTCAATTACCAGCCGGATAAAATGTGCCAACTCGGCTGCGTTAAGTGATTTGAACCCGTATGGGCGCAACAAGGCCGGAAATTGAACAAAATAGGCGACTAAACCACCGGATAAAAAAAGTAACCACAGGGCATTTAACCAAATAAATAAAATGATAACACTGGCAAAACTGCTGTAGATCACCGAATAGTTGTGACTGACAACAATCGTTTTGGTAAAAATAAAGGTTAGCGGTATCCACGACAGAGCGCAGAATAATCCGCCGACGAAAACTGCCCGAAATCGAACCTTAATATTTAAGGTAGCACTGTAAATAATGGCAAGCATTACAGCTGTTACTAGAATCGAGGCCATCTTGGAAAGGGTCGTAATAACGACAAGAGCAGCCGTTTCGTTATCAATAAGATCTTGCAGCAATTCTTTTTTGGCTGATATATTGAGCGTTATCGCCAATAACCCGATAATGATAGCCAGACATATGGCCCCGGCGTATCCCAATATTCGACTTTTCCAATCATTGGGGGATTGAATAGACCAGATATGATTTAACGCAGTACCTATTTTTGCAAACAGTGCAAAAATAGCCAAAATCAAAAAGACAACCCCCAGACTGCCCAGCAGATTTGTTTCTGTATTGCGGATAAACTGCAGGAGGTATTGGCTGATTTCCTGTCCCGAATCACCGAGTGGAGCCAGTGCTTCAAAGAGTACGTCCTTTAAAAAAGCATCCACACCAAATAATTTTAACAAAGTAAACAAAATGGCTAATAACGGCACTGTAGTCAACAGTGTTTGATAAGTCAAAACAGCGGCGTAAGTTTGAATGCCCGAATGCCTAACGGTATGCAGAACCGTCATTACCGACTGCAGTATTTTTCGCCACATCTTTGGGGCGGGCGTATGCCAAAACCGTTGTTTCAATTGCTCGAACTGACTTAACATAGTTAATTGTCGTCTTTTCTTTCGAATTCACCCTCGATGATATGGCTGTCAACGCTGTGCCTTGAAGACTGATCGGATCTTCCATCCGTTCGGTAATAGCTATTGACGCTGCCGCGGACAAAGACAGCTGCATTCTGGCGAATGACGCTGGCAAAACGTTCCCGAACAGCCGGTATCAACCCTAAAAAACCGATAATATCGGTTAAAAAACCCGGAACAATAAGAAAAAAACCACAGATAAGCAGTGTCAGCGCTTCAATTAGTGCCTGTGACGGTTCGGTTTGCAGTGTTTGCAGCTTACCCATAACAAAGCCCCACTGTTTGCGCAGTTGCCAGGAACCGATCACGGCTGTAGCAATGATAAGAAGAAAGGTATTAAAAAAACCAATCATGTCGCCAACTTTGGCAATTAAAACGACTTCAATTGTAGAGACGATCAGGATGAGAAGAAATAACCGCATTAGTCCACCTAAAGGATAACAAAACTGACAGGTGATTATAACATGGAATAACTTTGGTCGCTTCTGGTCTGCTGTTGAATGACAGAAATGTCATTGGTATTTAACCAACTATTCTGCTATGTTCGTCGCGGTAATTGATAAATTCCGTATAATAGATGAAAACATGATCATTATATTTAAAAAAATCGTTCGACTATTTTTCTTCTTGGCAGTGAGTATGACGGTTGGTCAACTGTCGGCTGGCGACGTTTTGCCGGCAAATGCGGTTTTTATACCCCAAATTGTCGATGTATCGAAAGATAACATCCGCATTGATATTGATATTAAACCGGGTTACTACCTGTACCGTCGGCGATTGTTCGACATTAACGCACCGGCCGAGCTGCGCATCAACGACATTCAGCTATCCGACGGCATTATCAAACAAGATGAATTTTTTGGTAAGCAGAGTGTCTGGTACGGCGGCAAAAATACGGCAACTATAACGATTAACTACGATAACCCATCCAAGCTATCATCAGCGCAAATCACCCTAAAGTACCAAGGCTGCCAAGACGGCGTTATTTGTTACCCGCCGCAGACGGTTTCCTTGCCGCTAACATTGCCCAAAGCCGATCATCAAATGGCCGAGCGTGTTGACGGCGCCCTATCTAAAGAGGTTAAAGCGGTGGCGGCAGTGGCAAGCAAAGCACCGAACCGAACAACAGCTTTGTTGTTCGGGCAGTCTGACCGTAACGTTTTGCTGAGTGAAGACGAAGCCTTTCCTTTCTTTATCGAGCGAGTTGATGCCCAGACACTGGCCATTCGCTGGCGGGTTGCTAAAAACTACTACCTCTATCGAGACAAGATCAACATTGATAGTAGCGACACAGCCATTGCTTCGCTGCAATTCAGCCCGGGTGAATTGCATAGCGACAAGCACTTTGGTGAGCAAAAAATTTATCGCGGTGATAACGGCGTTGTCTTCGTCCATTTGGCAGAGCAATCCCCAAGCATTCGACTGAATTTGAGCTATCAAGGCTGTGCCGACAGGGGCGTTTGTTATCCGGTAATGAAACGCCACGTCAACATAGCAGGTGACCGGATGACTGGCAGTCATATTGGCAGCCATACTGGCAGTGATGCGACTAATACGTCAATATTATCGGCACAACCTGGTTCAAAATCCAATTCAACATCTAGTTCAGAGTTCAGACCAAAAACAGACTCAACACCCGACTTATCACGGCCGCAAGGCATCGACAACTTATCGTCAATCGATCGTTTGACCCAAACGCTGAGCGGTAATCTATGGTTGGGTGTAGGATTGTTGCTGTTGGCAGGTATTGCTTTGTCATTCACGCCGTGCGTATTGCCAATGCTGCCGATTTTGCTGGGCATCATCACCAACCAGCACCAAGTCAGTAAAAAGCGAGCTGCCGCGTTATCCAGTGCTTACGCTTTGGGCGTTGCGACAATGATGGCTGTTTTTGGCCTGATTGTGGCAAAAACCGGCATCAACATTCAAATTGTTTTCCAGCAGCCTGTCTGGCTGATACTGTTTGCTCTCTTTTTTATTTTAATGGGGTTGGCGATGCTCGGCGTATTTAGCATTGCCATGCCGAATCGCGTACAAAGCAAAATCATTCAGTGGCAAAATCAATTCCAAGGCGCCAATCTCTCAAGCCTGTTTATCGTTGGTGCCCTGTCCACCCTAATCGTCGGTCCGTGCATCGCACCGCCGTTGATTGCCATACTGGCCTTTATCTCAACCACCGGCGACAGTGTGCTGGGTGCCTTGTATCTGTTCTCCCTCGGTTTGGGTATGAGCCTGCCACTGGTTTGTTTTGCCACCCTGGTGACCAGCATTCCCAAAACGGGTGAGTTATCGCGATTAATTACGCGATTATTTGCCATGCTGTTATTCGGCGTTGGCCTGTGGTTACTGACCCGCCTACTGCCGGGTGCTGTCGGACTGGCATTGTGGGGCATACTGGTGCTGGTCGTGGCGGCAATCTTTTGGCGCAATCGCTTTGTTGCCGCCTACGCCAAACGGATCAGTCAGGGTTTATCGCTAATCTGTCTGGCGATTGGGCTGACCTGGTTATCAGGCGGCGTGATGGGCAATAGCAACCCCTTAGCGCCCTGGACAACGGCGACAAAATTGCCGTTTCGATTGGTTCATACGTTGGCCGAGTTCGAAAACATTTTAGCCGAAAGTGAACAACCGGTTATGTTTGACTTATACGCCGATTGGTGCGTATCGTGCCAGGAAAATGAGCACGTCACCTTGGCAAAAGCAACGGTCGCCGAAGCACTGGCCGATGTTCAATTGGTCAAATTAGACATTACAAATACTAACGATGCACATAGAAAAATGTTAGCCAAACTTGATTTGGTCGGTCCTCCTGCGTTATTATTTTTTTCAGACGGCAAAGAAATCAAATCGTTGCGCCATATCGGTGCAATTGATGAAAAAGCACTGATTGGGATAATTAGCCGACTCAAACAATTGCAAAAATGACAGGTTTTTAATCTTATTGACATTTCTGTGTTATACATGACTGTTATAATACTTTTCAGTAACACAGAGAAGTCTCCAATAAGTTCTGAAGTTCTTGCCCCGCTGTTTTTCAGCGGGGCTTTTTTGTGGTTGACGGTTTAAATGGTATTCGCAATGGATTTAGCACTGACTTTTTCCCTTATTTTGGCACTTGGTATCGCAGCGCAGTGGCTGGCGTGGTTTCTCAAACAGCCGTCAATTCTTTTCTTGCTATTGGCCGGCATAATTATCGGCCCGTTACTCGGTCTTGTTGAACCGGACACATTGTTTGCCGACTGGTTATTCCCCTTTATTTCCCTGGGTGTTGCCGTTATTCTGTTTGAGGGGGCGATGACGCTGGAATTTCACGAAATCCGAAAACACGGCACCACCGTAACGCGCCTGATTACCTTGGGCGTGTTGATAACCGTCATAACAGTAGCTGCCAGTGCTTACTATTTATTCGATATGGACTGGCGCATTGCCTTGTTATTGGGGACATTGGTGTGCGTTACGGGACCGACGGTCATTGTGCCGATGCTGCGCAGTCTCAGACCCAACAGCAAAATCAGCAATATTTTGCGCTGGGAAGGAATTCTTATCGATCCCATTGGGGCTTTAATGGTCGTGTTGGTTTTTGCCTATATTAACTCAGGCGTCGGCAAGGCATCACTACTGGTTTTTGCCAAAACCTTGGCTGTCGGCGTGGCCATTGGCGGTTTTGCTGCCCTGGTTTTAGTACTTTTAGTTAAAAAGCACTTAATCCCCGAATATTTAAAAAATGTCTTTACGCTGGCGTGGGTATTGCTTGTTTTCTCTCTATCGAATGCCGTTGAACACGAGTCGGGGCTTGTCACCGTTACCGTGATGGGCATTGTCTTGGCAAACTGGCCCAAATTTCCCAAAGAAGAAATACTGCATTTCAAAGAATCACTGTCAATTATTTTAACTTCGGTATTGTTTATCGTCTTGGCAGCGCGCATTGATCCAGGCGGTTTTGCCGCCATGGGATATAGTGGTTTAGTCGTGCTTGCCGTCATCATGCTGATTGCCAGACCTGTCGGTGTCGTTGTCTCGTCACTGGGATCAGATTTAACCAGGCAAGAAAAATTGATGATTAGCTGGATTGCCCCGCGAGGGATTGTCGCAGCGGCGGTTTCCTCTTTATTTGTCATCAAACTCGAACCATATGATTTACAGGGCACCGAATTGCTGGTGCCACTGGTGTTTACCGTCATTATCGGCACGGTAACGATTCAGAGTTTGGCGGCAAAACCCATTGGGCGTGCACTCGGTGTCAGTCAGCCCAACGCCAACGGTATCTTGATTTCGGGTGGCAACGACGTTGCTTTAGCCTTGGGTTGTTCACTGGCCGATAATGGCATACCGGTACTGGTGGCAAATCCCAATTACAAAGAAATCAAAAAAGCGCGTATGGCCGGATTGAATACTTACTACGGCAATCCCGTCTCGGAACATGCCGACCGCCATCTCGAATTACTCGGCATAGGTCATTTATTTGCCATGTCGGTGCGTCACGAAGCCAATATTTTGGCGGCTCTTAAATACCGCCATGAATTCGGTTCAAAAAATATTTATCGTCTAAAGGTCAAAGACGCAACTGCAATGACGACCAAGGAAAAAACACACCAAGGCTGGCAGACGCCCTGGCTATTTGGTGAAAAAATCACTTTTGCCCAGCTTAACAGCCTGCTATCGAAAGGCGCTACGATTAAAACGACGCACATCACCGAAGATTTCACGATTGAGAACTATCGACAGGAAAAACAAAACAACGAACAGCACTACGTTTTGCTGTATGCGATTTCACCCGACAAGCAATTAAAGGTCTTTTCCTCAGCCAAAACACCGGATATTGACCAAGGCGACAAAGTAGCAGCTTTGGTTTTGGAGGTTGCCGAAATAGACAACGAGAGAATAAAATAACCATGAAAAAAGTATTGTTTATCTGTATGGGCAACATTTGCCGATCAGCTATGGCAGAAGGTATTTTACGCGATAAGATTCAGCGTCAACACCTTGATATCGAAGTTGATTCGGCGGGCACACACCGCTATCACAACGGTGAGCAGTATGATCGTCGTGCCCGGACAGAACTCGATAAACACAATATCGATGTTGACGATTTGCGCAGTCGCCGTGTTAGACCAAGCGATTTCAATGAATTTGATGTTATTTTTGCTGCCGATGCAGAGAATATCCGCGATTTACGGTCGGAATTTGGCGAGTTAGCCAATCAAGTGAAACTGATGACGGCTTATTCACAACGCTACCGTGAACAGTTTATTCCCGATCCTTACTATGGCGGTGATGATGGTTTTTCTCGCGTTTATAGTATGCTGGATGAAAGCATTAGCGCCTGGTTGGCGCAAGCCGTACAAAAATAACTACACGGCTGTAGAGAGTTGTTGCACTGCAACCACACGGGGTGACCATATAAAAAACCATTGCTGCCTTTAATTATCCCCCTAAATTATGATATGATTGATTATCATTTTTAATCAATCACAAGAGTAGTCACTATGCAGTTTTTAGAGTTGGTCAAGCAATATACCGACCATATGATTTTTGGTGCGCTGGGTTTAATGAGCCTGGTAATGCTTTACAAAGTATTTGAACGCACGATTTTTTACATTTTGGTCAAACCGCAATCGTACGACAATATTGATGCCTTATCACTGGACTTGGAGCGTGGATTGACACCTATCTATACGGTTGGTTCCACGGCACCCTACGTTGGTTTGCTCGGTACCGTCATCGGCATTCTAATAACTTTTTACGACATGGGGCAGGCCGGCGGTGATATCGAAGCCGGGAAAATTATGGTTGGGCTGGCGCTAGCACTAAAAGCCACCGCTGCCGGTATTATTGTCGCCATTCCTTCCGTTATGTTTTATAACGCCTTGGCCGCCAAAGTAGAAGCCAAAAAAACACTTTGGAAAATTCATCAAAACAACCGTTAATCCATTGCCGCCATGATGAAAAAATTTGACAGTATTAATGTCATTCCTTTTATTGACATTATGTTAGTACTATTGGCGATTGTTCTGGCAACGGCCAGTTTTATCGTTCATCAGAAAATCGAAGTCAATATTCCGCAATCCCACAGTAAAACGAAAGTAGAGTCCAAAGACCTTGTCGAGCTTATTACGATTACCAAGGACGGTGAGTATTTTTACCAAGACCAACCGATCACCATAGAAGCCCTTGACGAAAAATTGAGCCTACTAAAAGTAGACACTCAAATTACCGTAAAAATCGACGCAGAGAGTTATTTTCAGCAATTTGTTCGCGTGACCGATATATTGACCAAATATGAACTAAAAAAAGTCACTGTCGTCACTACTAAGGTAGCCACACAAAACGCACCGGAGAGTGCCTTGTAATGCGTCACTTTGTTGCCTTTCTCATTTCGCTATTACTTCACGCTTCGTTGCTTGCGTCTTTTATGTATTGGGTTGAAAGTAAAGAAATCGACTCAAAGGGCGTGCAGATGGTCGAAGTCGTGTCGTTTAACTTTGGTGAACTGATCGCTGCCAAGAAAATCATCCAGCAACCGGCCCTGATCCAAACGGCAAAACCTGAGCCCGAATTCGAACCCGAGCCAGAACCAGAACCAAAGCCGGAACCAAAGCCAGAACCAGAACCAAAGCCGGAACCAAAGCCAATCGTTAAGAAAACGGTAGAAAAGGTCAAAGTAAAGCCAAAACCTAAGAAAAAGCCCAAAGTAAAACCCAAGAAAAAACCAAAAAAGAAACAGGTCGTTAAGAAAAAAAGGGTCAAAAAGAAAAAAAAGAAAATAAACGCCCAACGTAAAAAGTCAACAGATCCGTCACTGTCTAAATTCAATCAATCAAAAAGTAACTTTACCAATACGGCCAGCAGTACAAAAACCGTCGGTAAATTATCGGCTGGTCACCAGTCGGCCAAAAAAAACCGACGCGTTGCCAGCTCCAGCGCCTCACCGGGAAAAATAAGCTCTTACCGAGCCGGTTTGCAGCGCGCCATCAGCCGCATTGCCCAGAGAAACTATCCCAAACAGGCCCGGCGGATGCGCAAACAGGGAACTGTCCGCGTCCGCTTTCACCTGAGCAAAGACGGCCGCATCAGTCGAGTCAGTCTTGTCGGTGGCAGCGGCACGGCGTCATTGGATAAAGCGGCTGTTCGCGCCCTGAAAAAACTGGGTAAATATAAACCGCCGCCGGCCGGATTTCCTTCGACATTGACGGTACCTATTGTGTTTAATTTGCGCTAAATAAAATACTAGAAACCCGTCATTGCTGGGTTTCGTCTTCACTCTACCCAGCTTACGGATTTTAAAATAAGCAAAATCTTAAGAAAAATTGCTAAATTTAGCTCACAAGGCTAGGTTGAAGCACCGCAACCACTTGTTACCTGGTGGTTGGGCAGGCGAAACCCAGCTTTGCCATCAACTTAATAGTTCTCATAAAATATCAAAAAACCCACCATTGCTGGGGTTTGCTATCATTTTACCCAGCTTACGAATTTTAAAATAAGTAAAATCTTAATAAAAATCGCGTTGATTCTATTGACAAAGGCGTTAATAATAACGATAATCACTCAGGTAAAAAGATTACTGGAATTTAATGCAAGGCACAATATCGCCAAACCGGTAAGAAAGATTCATCCAATTTAAAATATTATCTAAAAACAGGATAACACTATGCAACAAAAAACACTGACTACGGCAATCTTGGTCGCACTTGGCGCCAATCTGTCGATTGCTACTGCTGAAGACTCGACTGATGCACTGGTCTTGTCACCCGTCATCGTTACTGCCGACTATAACGCCGGGGTGGCCGATATGGTTACCATTACCGACAAAGCCATTGGCGATGCCGCTGTTAATAACCCCCGTGATTTGATTCGCAACATCCCCGGTGTTGAACTGGAAAGCCGCGCCATTGACGGCTTCGCCGGTTTTCGCATTCGCGGCGTGGGCGGCTCGGGCTCTACCTTTAGAACTGGGCAAAATCGCATTGCCGTCAACGTCGATGGTGTCCCGCTAACTGATACGTTTAAAACCGGCCACGCAGTGCGGGTTGGTTTGCCGTCCTTTGCCACCGATGATCTAAAAGCAGTGGAAGTGATTCGCGGCCCCGAGACCAGTATCAGCGGCAAAAGCGGTCTGGCGGGAACGATGAAATTCGTTACCAAAGACCCCGAAGATTACTATGATAAAGATGCCGGCAAGCACTTCGGCGGCAATGTCCGCACTGGCTACAACGGTGCCAACAAGGGTTTTTCCCTCGGTGCCACCGTCGCCGGACAAATGACCGATCAGGTATCGGCCATGCTATCTTACAGTCATAGCAAATCCGACGAAATGCCTAACTATGATAAGGAAAAAAGATATCATGATAATGGCAATATTCTGATTCAATTCCCTATTTTTAACCCGGCAACTATGGCAGAACGTGTTGATGATGTCGATATTACAACCGATAATGTGATGGGAAAAGTGGTCTTTGAGCCTAGTGCCAACCACCGCTTTACTATCAAAGGGGAATACGGAAGACGTAATTCTAAGTCAGACTTGTCTATTCCTCAAATTAATCCGCTTCCTTTTCTCCCTTTTCCCGGCGGTGGTATGGCTTTTGCTTTTGCAGCTAGACCTCAGCAGACGTATACCGATGAAAATACCGGTAAGCGCTATGCCCTTAGCTTGCGCCATGACTTTGAATTAGATACCGCCTTTGCCGACAGCGGTTATTGGCAGGCGCATTACCAAAACTATAAAAACCACCGCGCTAATGATTTATCATATGGTATAGCGTTTGGTACCACCGACTATAAAGTTACGGGCTACGGAGCAGAAGTCAACCTAAGGAAAACACTAAGTGCCGGCAATAGCGAGCATACCATTAACTACGGAATAAATATGCAAAACCAAGAATCTAAGGTTCGTCTATTTTGGCAAAGCATTGCCCCTGGGATGTTCCCACCAAATGAAAATTATCAACCCGATACTAAAACGCGGCAGATTACCGCTCATATTAACGATGATATTGCCTTAGTCGATGACAAATTGCATATTATGCCGGGCATTGAGCTGACCCACTACCGTATCGATGCCTCGCCAACGCCAGGCTACGTTGGTACACTGACTGATAAAAGCGATACCCATTTCTCATGGCGGCTGGGGGCCACCTACGATATTAATGACAACCACCAAGCATTTGGCGGCTATCGCCAGGGTTATAAGGTACCGTCCTTCGGCGAGCTAAATGCCGATGTCCCGGTGGGACACAACCGTATTCCCAATCCTAATTTAAAACCGGAAAAAAGTGCCGGCTTTACCCTGGGACTGCGCAGCCAGGGCGATATCGGCTCGCAAACCATCAGTGCCTTTTACGATACCTATCGCGATTTGGCCATTAAGGTCGATTTGGGACCAGGGCCAGGAGCGCCGTCAACAACGGTTAATATGGATGGTAAAGTGGTTGTTTACGGTCTGGAGTATCAGGGTGAGCTCGATTTACATCGCACCGTTGAAGCACTGCCCGAAGGACTAAAACTGCGCGGTTCACTGGCCTATGCCAAGGGTAAAAACAAGCAGACTAATCAACCTTATTCCGATGTTGAGCCGCTAAGCGGCAGTATCGGCCTAGCCTATGATGCTCCATCGCAGCGCTGGGGAATGGCATTGACAACTAATTTTGCCAAAGCCAAAAAGGCCCAAGATATCGCAGCGGCTGATACCAATCTGTTTCCTGTTAGTGGATACGGTGTGGCCGATTTAACCGGCTATTTTAAACCGACCAAAGGACTGCAAATTAATGCCGGGGTTTACAATCTGTTTGATAAGAAGTACGCCAAGTGGTCATCGGCACAGTATGATGGTATTTTCCCACAAACTTATAACCAGATTACCGAGCCGGGCAGATACTTTGGTGCCTCTTTGAAATACGATTTCTAACCTGATGATTTAATGAAATGAAACAAAAAATCAATCGATTAAACAGCCTGCCCGTCAAATGGGCGGGCTGTTTGTTATTGGCCGGATTGTTTTATGCCAATCCGGTTAGTGCCTACGAGCGCATTGTCTCGGCAACGGGCAATGCTTCTGAAATCATTGCCGAACTGGGATTGGCCGATAAACTGGTCGCCGTCGATACTACCAGTACCTTACCGGCTGACGTTATGGCGAAAAAACCCAAAATCGGCTATCGCCGCCGCCTGTCTTCCGAAGGTATTTTGTCGATGTGGCCGGACCTGTTGATTTTGGCACCGGATGCCGGGCCGCCGGCGGTGGTTAACCAGCTAAAAGCCGCTGATGTCGAGACGATTACCATTGCCGATGTCAAAACGGTTGACGGTGTTATTGCCGATATCAAAATGATTGCCGATATCCTCGATGCCAGTAAAGCGGCTAGACCGATGATTGAGCGCATCCGCAGCGATGAAAAGGTTATTAAGCAATTGGTCGCTGACTACCCGCGTCCACCCAAAATGGTTTTTTTAATGGACGGTGGCGGCGGCCCCGACCGTTTGATGGCTTTGGGCAATAACAGTGCCGGAAATGCCGTCATTAGTCTTGTCGGTGGAGAAAATATGTTTGCCGACGATTTTGACAGCCTAAAACCGGTTTCTCTCGAATCGCTTGTCGCCGGTGATGCGGATATGATCGTCATTGCCTCACACAACAAAGACAATCCCTATCCGGCAGCGCTGACCAAAGCACTTGACCGTTATAAAAGTCTGGCCTTGACCAAGGCAGGTAAAAAACAGTGCGTTTTTACCATCGGTACGGTAGAATCACTGGGCTTTGGTCCCGGCTTTACCCAAGCGGCAAAATCCATTGCCGAAGCCGCTAAAGCGTGTTTAAATAACCTAGCGAATCAGTAAGCGTGTAATATGAAAGAAAAAATCCATGACGGTAACATCAGCGAACATTTTAAACGCTACAGCAAAAGCCGCGCCCAGCGCGATGCCCATAAAATCTATCTCAGCACCTTTGCCGGTGAGATGGCGACAATTAGCCGTCCAGACAGCCCTGCTGCCGGCTATCCTATGGGTTCTGTGGCACCGTTTATCATTGATCACACGGGAAATCCGGTGATTTATACGGCCAATGTTGCCGAGCACAGCAAAAACGCCGAGGATAACGGCAAAGCATCAATCTTGGTCCGCGAGATCGGCAAAAACCACAATGTCGAAACCGGTTGGCGTCTGGTTAGCATGGGGGATCTAAAAAAGGTTGATGACAGCGAAGTAGAGCGGGTTGCCAATAGCTATTTTCGTCACTACCCGAATGCCAAATCGTATGCAGTGGCGCACAGTTTTTACTTTTACCGCCTAAACGTCAAAATTGCTCGCGTCATCATGGGGTTTGGTCGAATTTCGTGGATAGACGCCGAGGCGCTGTGTCAGCCCTCTGTCTTTGACGAGAAAACCGAAACGCGGATTATCGGGCATATGAACGACGATCACGGCGATGCCATCGAACACTACTTAAAACATTTAAGAGTTAAGATTGAGCCCAACGCCCAGGCTCCCAAAATGGCAGCCATCAACCAGTTCGGTGCGACACTGCGCTACAGAAAACATCTGTACTTCTTGGCCTTTGACGAACCGGCCAACGATGCCCTTGCAGTGCGCGAGCAGTTGGTGAAGTTGGCAAAAGCGTAGTTAGTCTTTCTTCTCGGTGGAGAAAACACTGTCGGTATTTCATCCTCCAACCCTTGCCCAAAAGGAGAGAGGGTGTTTGGCCGATTCATCTCTTACGTACCATAGCATTGGTTTTTTACGGAAAGACATATGATTAACCCAAAACTCGCAGGCATCCCGGAAACCATGTTGTGGACGCTGCACAACCGCGCCAGTGAGGCGGCACGACCCGATGGCGTCATCAAGGATCCCCACTGTTTGAGTATCTATCGGTCACTGGATTACGACTATGAAAAATCGTTTGGCAAGCCGGACGGCTCGCACGGTATCCGCTCGCTAATATTTGACCGTAAAATACGCGAATTTTTGGCCCAACACCCCGACGGTGTCATTATCAATTTGGGTGAAGGCCTGGAAACGCAGCGCTACCGTATTGCCGATGAAGAAGCTGTTTGGGTCAGCCTCGACCTGCCCGAAGGCATTGCCGTTCGCGAGCACTTTATTCAACCCGACGACCGCCATCTTCACCTTGGCATCAGCGCTTTTGACACCGCTTGGTTTGATAGTATTCCGGCAGGACGCGCCGTTTTCATCACCGCCCAAGGTTTATTGATGTTTTTCTCCGAACAACAGGTCAGGCGGCTACTCCAATTGATAGTCAAGCGTTTTCCCGATGCCTGGCTAATGTTTGACCACCTGCCGCGCTGGATGTCGGCAATGACTTGCCGTGAAAAAGGGTTAAACATAACACCCCACTATCGAGCACCCCGCATGCCGTGGGGCATCAACAAAAATGAAATCGAGCCAACACTATCCCGTTGGTTGGACAAATCGATAAGCGTAGAGGATATACCGTTTCGTTTCCCGCGCGGCAAGTGGCGTATTGTCAAAGGCATCGTCGATATCATGCCCGTTCTGCGCAATAGAGCCTACGGGATAAGTTTTATCAAAACAGTTGCTTAGTTTATGTTACGTACTCGTCATTCTCTCGTTTTTACCGTTTTATTTTTGTTGCTAATCGTCAGTCTATATCTTGCCTGTCGTATCGGTGCGATCGAGTTTGATAATGCCGTTTTTTGGCGGTTACTAAGTGGGCAGGCTTTGCCTGCCGATGAGGCAACTTGGCAGATTCTAAAACAAATCCGCTTACCACGCGTTTTCGCCGCCGCCATCGTCGGTGGCGTTTTAGCCATAACGGGTGCGGTAATGCAGGGACTGTTCCGCAATCCGTTGGTTGACCCGGGGATTGTCGGAGTGATGTCCGGTGCTTCGTTTGCCGCCACCCTCAGCATTGTTGTCGGCAGTGCTTTACTACCCAACTTTTTTGATGCGACAAATGATTTTGCTTTGCCGATTGCCGCATTTTTCGGCGGCTGGTTGATGACCATGGTGCTGTATTATTTTGCCCGGCGCGGCGGTGTACTCAATATTGCCTCGATGTTGCTGATTGGCATTGCCCTGGGAGCACTGGCAGGAGCCTTAACGGGACTGCTGACCTATATCGCCGATGACAGCCAACTGCGCTCGATTACTTTTTGGGGAATGGGCAGTCTGGCCGTTTTTGACTGGCAAAAATTGGCTATTTTAACGGTAGTCAGCGTCTTTGCCGTGCCTATATTGTGGCGTGACGCGCACATTTTAAATGCCTTGATGCTCGGTGAAAACGTTGCCGGGCACTTGGGTTTTGATATCGAGCGCGCCAAAAAGCGTCAGATTGTCCTGGTCGCTCTGCTCGTCGGCGTTTGCGTCGCTTTTTCCGGCGGCATCGGCTTTGTCGGCTTGGTGGTACCACATATTGTTCGCGGCCTGCTGGGCAGTAATCACCGTCTTGTACTACCTGCTTCGTTCCTGTTTGGTGCGGTACTGCTCAACTTCTCCGATTTGGTGGCGCGCACGGTTGTTTCACCCGCCGAGCTGCCGATTGGTATTTTAACGGCAATGATCGGTGCCCCGTTCTTAGGCTTTCTGGTCTGGCGAGGATCAAAACGATGATTTTACCGACGATCTTATCGGGCGAACACTTATCCTATGCCGTTGGGCACAAGTACCTGTTAACCGATATCGACCTTACCGTACCGCAGGGTACTTTTGCCGCTATTATCGGGCCCAATGGTGCCGGTAAAACAACCCTGCTAAACCTACTCGACGGTGATAACAAACCGACTGCCGGCAAGGTTTTCTTTGGCGGCGAGGTGTTGTCGAGTATTGATCGCTTGCAATTGGCCCAACAACGCGCCGTACTGCCGCAACTGGGACAGGTCCCGTTTGCCGTGATTGCCCGAGATATTATCGCTCTGGGACGCGAACCCTATCGTTACGATGCCAGGCAAAACCACAACCGACGCATTATCGAGCATTGCATGGAACAAATGGATATTGTCGATTTGGCAAACAACCACTATTCAACGCTGTCGGGTGGTGAGCAACACCGCGTCCAAATTGCCCGCACCCTGGCACAAATTTATTCCGAACCCGATGCTGACTTGTCGGGAAAAATCTTATTTCTGGACGAACCGACCAACCATCTGGACATCCGCCATCAGTACAGTTTGATGCAGTTGCTCAAGCAACTGCAAAAAGCCGGGTTGACCATTATCGCCGTCATGCACGATTTGTCGCTAACGCTGCAATTTGCCGAACAGATTATTTTGCTCAATAAGGGAAAAAAATTTGGCGATTATTCCCCGCAATCACTGGTTAAAAGTGATGCCCTGTCAAAAGTGTACCAAATGGCAATGACCATCCGTCGAGATAAGGATAGTGGTCGTTATTTATTAATACCCGATTTATAGTGACATGGGTTAACATTTACTACAACAAAGACATTGAACGGCGCAGGTGGTTCTGCAAGGCCTTCTTATGGTGCGATTGCCCTGCCTGCTTGCATCAGCGGTGCAGAAGAACGTTTGCAAGTGTGTTAGTATAAGCGTTCAAATCCATTCTAATCTGATAAGTTTTATGCACTCAGTTACCTTAATACAACCCGATGATTTTCATGTCCATCTGCGCGATAGTGATGCACTAAAATTGACCGTACCGCAGGCAGCAGCTCAGTTTAATCGCATCACGGTAATGCCCAATTTACAACCGGCCGTTGACGACACAGAGACTGCTTTGGCATATCTGGACAGAATTAACCAACATATCCCGTCGACAGCCCGTTTGACACCGTTGATGGCGTTGTATTTAACGCCTAAATTGACGCACGAAGAGCTGGTAAAAGCCAAACAGGCCGGTATTGACTCGGTTAAACTCTACCCGCAGGGTGCAACGACAAACTCCGAACAAGGCGTCGCCGATATTAAACGCTTCGAAGACACGTTTGCCCATATGGCCGAATTAGGTATCAGGTTGTTGATTCACGGCGAAGTATCCGATGCCGGCGTTGATATTTTTGAGCGCGAAAGCCAGTTTTATACCTTGTCGTTGCCGAGTATTGTCAAACGCCACCCGACACTAACGATTGTTGCCGAACACATTACCACCCAAAAAGCAATAGAGTTCGTCGCCGCCACAGCTGACAACATCGCTGCAACCATTACCCCGCAGCATTTATTGGCCAACCGCAATCATTTGCTGTCGGGCGGTATTAAACCGCACTATTATTGTCTGCCGATTCTGAAAAAAGAAAGCGACCGCCTTGCCCTGTTAAAAGTAGCGACATCGGGCAGTCCTAAATTTTTCTTGGGTACCGATTCGGCACCACATGCTACCGGCACCAAGGAAAATGCTTGTGGTTGCGCGGGCTGTTATTCAATGCCGTACGCCATTGAGTACTACGCTGAGGCTTTTGACAGCGTTGGCAAAATCGATAAACTCAGTGATTTTGCCGGGCGTTTTGGAGCCGAATTTTACGGCTTGCCGCTAAACGACAGCCGTATTGAATTGGTCAAGCGACCTCAAACCATCGCCGACAACTTCGCCTATCTGGATGAGACAATTACGCCGTTTCTTTCCGGACACGTACTCAGCTGGTCAAAGGCCAGCTGATACCCCGGGTTAGAGGCAAGTACCAGGTGGCAGGTGAAAAATAACCAACTTTTTTGATGCTGTTTTATTCATTGTTACCTATTTGTCGCCTCGGGCATCACCGGAAGGAGCATGGGCTGGGTGATAAGAGCGTGTCTGCCTTGGCTGATGCTATTGCTATTCTTCCTTATCCTGATCACCTATGTCCCGCAAATTTCACTGTGGTTGCCGCAAACTATGTCTTCGTACAGTGGATAAATGAATTAACATTTGCTACAGCGTTTACCCGACCACTCGTGAGTGGTCGGGTAACTTCGGTCATTTTGCGCGAGTTCAACCGGTAGGCCGTGTACATCACCCGGCTGCGTCAGTCGTATTAGTCGTTAAGAAAGGCCGCAACCATATCATTAACAAAATGTCTGCCCAGTTCGGTCGGTACGATATGTTCCCGGCTGTATCGAAGCAGTCCTTTGTCGGCCAAATGTTTTATCGTCGGCATAACATCTGTCATTTCGACTAAGCCGCGTTCGACAATCCACTGCCGTTTAAAACCCTGCGTCAGACGCAGGGCATTGAGCATAAATTCAAAGGCCTTTTCATCGTCCTGAACAAAGCGCTCTTTTCGCCGGTTGTCCCGTGACAAATAGTGCTTAGGCGAACGCGGTTTTGTCGTTCGGACTAGATGGGCTGTTTGTTGTTCATCACAGGTTATTTTTCCGTGTGCACCGGCACCAATCCCCAAGTAGTCACCGTATTGCCAATAATTGAGATTGTGTTTGGCGCGCCTATGCTGCCCACGACTCCAGGCTGAAACTTCATAGCGCGCAAAGCCGGCTGACCGCAATCGTTGTGAGGCCAGTTCAAAGCGCCGGTCAATCAGCTCTTCATCCGGCAATACCGGTGGATGGCGGGCAAAGACCGTATTGGGCTCCAGTGTTAGCTGGTAATAAGACAGATGTACTGTGTCGAGAGCAATGCCTTGCTCAATATCAAACAGGGCTTGTTCCTCGGTTTGTTGCGGCAGGCCAAACATCAAATCGATATTGATATTGTCAAAACCGCTGTCTTGCGCCGTTTTAACTGCCCTTACTGCCTCGTCGGGAGAGTGAATGCGTCCCAGTCGCCGCAATTGATCGGCATTAAAACTCTGGATGCCTATCGACAGACGGTTTACCCCCGCACGATAATAAGCGGCAAAGTGCTGCTCATCAACAGTGCCCGGATTGGCTTCCAGGGTAATTTCGACAACATCGGAAAAGCTAAGCTGCTTGCCAATCCCTTCCAGTAATTGGGAAATTGCACTGCCACTGAGCAAACTCGGCGTTCCTCCGCCGATAAAAATTGATTGCAGGGGACGGTCTACCTTAAAACGTACTACATCACTTTGTAAATCGATGAGCAATTGTTTGATATATTGTTGTTCCGGCAGTGTCTTGCTTACCTTGTGCGAGTTAAAATCGCAATAGGGGCATTTTTGTACGCACCAGGGAATGTGAATATAGAGTGATAAAGGGACTGGCATATCAATAAATAGTTTAATAAGGGCAAACCTTTTCGATGGGGCCTTGTGCAAAGTCGCTGGAGATTGCCGCGTCGCTCGCTCCTCGCAATGACGACTAATGCATGGTGTTCTTGCGTGTATTGCTTAAATGCTATTTCCTAAATGTACAAGGGTATTCTACGGTGATTTGATACTATTTCAAAAAAATATACCGAGGAAAATAAATATAACAACAATTGTTGGGAGGTTTAATGACATGACAACAGATTACGGTAAGGGTGATGCCACCTACCAAGCGTTAGGTGGTTTTGAGGGTATTTCGGCTCTGGTGAATACGTTTTACGACATCATGGGTAGTGATGCCCAGTTTCAACGCATTGACAGCATGCACAGTGAGCCTGAAACAATCAAACGCGATAAGCTGATCTATTTTCTCTGCAGCTGGACGGGCGGTCCCGAAAATTATCAGGCGCATACCGATAAAACATCGATGCCGGGGGCTCATGCTCATTTGACTATTGGCGAAGAAGAAAGAGATATGTGGCTGCAGTGCATGAAGCAAGCCGTTAGTCGGCAGGACTATCCACTTGAGCTGCAAATCTACCTGCTAAAGGCATTGGCGCAACCGGCCGAAATTATTCGCCGCCTTTGTCAGCAGATGAAGAAACAACCGAATGAAGGTGCGCCATGATACCCACTGTGAAAAAAGCCGACAAAAACACAAAATGATGTGGGTTTGTCGGTTTTTTCGGCTCAGCAGTGTGCAATTAGTCGATGATAGTGTTGATAATGGCGGTCATTTTCTCTTCGCCCAAAATAGAGGACAGGAAAACCAAACCAATCAGCACAGGGACGATAAAGCGCATGATAACGAGCCATAAGGTGAAGAAAAAACCATTTAAACTAAACAACTGCTCGCGGCTAATCGTTTTATCCATTGCCCAACCAACGTATAAAGAAATCAATAACCCGCCTAACGGGAGCAGGATGCTGGAGGTGATAAAATCAAGTAGGTCGAATGGATTCTTACCAGTACCCAAAACGTCGACATCAGCCCAGATATTAAATGACAACAGGCTAAGTAGACCAAAGGCCCAAACGACCAGGCAGTAGGTAAATGTCGTGGCAAAACGACTTAAACCGAAGCGCTCTTCGAACCATTTGACAAATGGTTCGACCATGGAAATTGACGAACTCAGGGCAGCTATAATGACCAAGAAGAAAAAGGTAATGCCCAAAATCATTCCAACTGTACCCATTTGAGCAAACGCCGTTGACAGTGTGACAAATAACAGTCCGGGACCGGCGCCGGCACTCATATCGTTGGCAAAGACGATGGGGAAAATAGCCAATCCCGCCAATAACGCCATAACCGTATCGAGGGCTGTAATGTATAGAGAGCTTTCGGTAATGGAAACATCTTTACGCATATACGCCGCATAAGTCATAATGACGCACATCCCCAAACTGAGCGAGAAAAACGCTTGCCCCATGGCATTGATAACGACCATTGGTGTCACCTTGCTAAAATCCATGCTAAACATATATTCAAAAGTCTCGTTGAATCTACCGGTGGCAAGCATGCTGTAACCGACGATGGCAAGTAATAAGACAAACAACAGCGGCATCATAATGCCCAGTGATTTTTCAATGCCTTCCTGGGCACCGCGGGCAATGATAGCTGCGGTTAGAAACATAAACAGACCGTGCCAAAGGATCTGTCGTTTAGGGTCTGCCAATAAAGTATCAAAAAAGCGTTTTACTTCATCGACACTTTTACCCGTCAGTTCTCCGGTGACAAAGTGGTAAGTATAATCCAGTGCCCAACCAGCAATAACGCTATAAAACGATAGAATGACAAAGATGGCAACCATGCCCATCACCGCCGTGCCTTTCCACAGCTGGCTGGCATTTGAGCGTTTTGCCGTCTTGGCAATGGCATCAATGGCGTTGCCGTGGGAATATTTACCGACAATGGTTTCCGACATCATCACCGGCAAACCAATCAGCAAGACACAGACAAGGTAAACCAATACAAATGCCCCGCCGCCGTTTTCTCCGACCATATAGGGAAATTTCCAAAGATTGCCCAACCCAATGGCTGACCCTGTTGCTGCCAGTATAAATGTCGACTTTTTTGCCCAGACTAATTTATCATTCATGATTGTTATACACTAATAAGTTAATTAAATAGTCAACCGATTCTATCATAATCGCGGCGCGGTGTTAATCAGTATAAACAATAAGAAGGCGTTGCTCTACGTTGCCATTGTTTGCCGTCACATTTCCCGCTCGCTGTTGCTTTCGCCGCCGCCACTGGTTTCAGTTTTCACTTTGCCGTTTTTAAGCAGGTAAACGGTCTGTCCGCCGATAAATACCAGCGAAATGGGCAGCAGGGAAAATTTAAACGTTACCCAGCTGTCGTCGCTTAAAACGCCTTGGGTAATCTGCCAGACGATAACGAGGTTGGCCAGCCCCACTAAAAAGTTAAAAATTACCCATGCCCAGTTGAGTTTCAGCCAGTTGGGTGCCGGCATATCGAACTGGCCGCCCATCATTAATTCCAACAGCGTTTGTTTGGTCCAAAAAGCAGAGGCCAAAAAAGCAACGGCAAAAGCCCAGGACAGCACGGTCGGTTTGAGTTTGACAAATAAGTCGTTGTGCAACACGATGGTCAAGGTGGCGAAAATAATCAGCAGCCAACCGGTGATGGCGGTCATTTTTTGCATTTTTTGCCGCATCGCTCGGTAAATGGCAAACTGCAACACAGTACCGATAATGGCACCGTACGACAAATAATACATGGCAATGTCGGGATTGATGGACTTGCCCATCAAATAACCGCCGCCCAAGCCAATCAAAGGGAGTAATTCCAGTAATGCATGCATAGTGTTTAAGGGTATAATGGGAGAAAGTAACCCAATCATTCTATAGAAATGTCTCTACGGATAAAAGAACTTTCACGCAATTTTATCTACCGGTTGCAACCGGCAGTGCGCCAATTATTGTCACAACGTTGTGCCGTGTGTCAAAAAAACAACAAAACTATTATCTGCCGCTCTTGTTTGCATCGTATCGAAAAACCGCGTCACGGTTGCCTGACCTGCGGCCATGACATGCCGTCCGAAACGCGCCATCGGTGTTGCCGGGCCTGCACGGCACGGCCGCCGATTCACCAACGCCTGATGTATCGAGGCAAGTATCAGGGGCCTTTAGCCGAATTGATACGGGCTGCCAAAATCAACAAGCGCGTTGATGCCATTGAGGCCCTGTGTTATCTGGCCGCTAGTGATAATGTCTTTACCGATTACCTGGATTATACCTTGTTGCCCATGCCCATACCGACCAGTCGCTTGATGCGGCGTGGATTTAATCTGCCGGCATTGCTGGCCAACGCCATCCACAGCAGTTATCCGCTGCCGATATTGCCATCAACGGTGGTGACACTGCCCTTTTTTGTCCGCAAGCAAGCCAAACTCTCGCGGGTAAAGAGGCAGCAAAACTGCCATCATTATCAAATAAACGACAGCTTGCCGACAAAGCTGATGATTGTTGATGATATTTTTACAACAGGCCAAAGCGTTGCCGAGTTGGCCGGTGCGCTGTCTGAAAAAGGCGTCAAAAGCCTTGCTGTCTATACGGTTGCGCGCGGTTGACAAGCGTTGTGTTTGGCGCTTGAAAAAATCAACTGTGGTAAAAAAACAACATTTTTTCACTTTTTTTGCCCAATACTGTTGTTTTTTTACAAAAGTGGTGTAAAATGGCGCTCAGGACAAAAAAATCCTGTTTAATTAAACAATCTATTTTGGAGATTTTAAAATGAAAAAATCAATTTTAGCTTTAGCAGTCGCCGCTTCTACTTTTGTAAGTGTCGCTCAGGCTGATGGAACCACTTTATACGGTTCTGTTCGTATGCACTATCGTTATGACAGTAATGTTAACGCACCTAATGTTCCCGCCGGTGCACCTTCTCGTTCCAGTTCTTTTATCGGTGACGCTGGTGGTCCTGCTGTCAATGCTTCTCGTTTTGGTATTAGAGGTGAGGAAGAATTAGGTAACGGTTTAACCGCTTTTTACCAGTACGAGAACCGTATTGGCGGTACCTTAGGTACTCGTAAAATCCTTGGGGGTTTAAAAGGCGGTTTTGGTTCGATTTCTATCGGTAGACAAGATATGCCCCTCTTTGGTATGGCGGTAACCGATTCTTACTCTGACCCATTTAATGTGTTAACGCCAGGCAGCAGTAATGAATTTACAGGCACAATTGTAAACTCGCCTAACGCGTTGGTCTATTGGACGCCTGATATGAGTGGCTTCCAGGTGGGTGCGGGCATTGTTGCTGACGGTGGTACGTGGAGTCCTCGCGGTATGGTCGGCGTTGGTGGTACTGCTCCGGCTGGTGTTAACATTCCTAACGCCGCTGGTAATAGTGCCCACGTTGATATGTGGCAAATCGTAGCTCAGTATAATAACAATGGTATTTATGCCGGTTTGGGTTATGAGAAAGACAACAGAGATGCTCAGAGTCAAATTGATTTAGGTTTGGGCTATGGTAATGATACCTTTGGGGTTGGCTTATATGCTTATAAATCTGATGTTGGTTTCACTAACTACGATCCCGTCTTCGTTCGTTTAGGTGGTAATTATAACTTCAGCGATTCTGATTCTATCTATGCCGGCTATGCCATGTACGATACCGATACCGGTGTTGCCGATGACAGAAGCCATCAGATTTCACTGGGCTATCAGCATAACTTTAGCCCGCGCACTTGGGTTTGGGCTGAGTATATGCATGATAACCCTGCCTTTAACGCAAAATCAAACAATGCATTATCATTGGGTCTGCGTACCGACTTCTGATAATCGTCTGAAAAACGTACTAAAACTTAAAGCGAGGCTTCGGCCTCGCTTTTTTTAATGCTTAATTTTAACTTCCCTTCTCCCTCTGGGAGAAGGGTTAGGGATGAGGGTAAAAATACTTATCATTTCGGTGATGTTTGAAATATTAGCCGCCTTGCCCTCACCCCAACCCTCTCCCGGAGGGAGAGGGATAAAAGGGGTATAATCTGATAACATGGTTTACAAAATAACCCAAGCACGTCGTTTGCCTGACCACTCACGAGTGATACAGGTTTACGCTCTTTTAGAAATATCAGCCATCCGATTGAACAGGTAAATTCCCTTCTCCCCCTGGGAGAAGGGTTAGGGTGACATAACTATATATAACCGTGGGTTGCAAGTACAGCTTGGCTGTTGGTTTGATCTCGGTGTAATTGCTCAATCAATGCTTCCACCGAGTCAAAGGTTTGTTCGTCGCGTATTTTTTTGATCGGTTCAACGGTGATCACTTGACCGTACAGCGTCTGGCAAAAATCAAACAAATGCGTTTCTATCTGCCGAGTTTGGCTGTCGTCAACGGTTGGTTTGTAGCCGATATTACACATGCCGTAATAGACCGTCTTATCACCCGCTATCGACACGCGGACGGCAAATACCCCGTCGGGCAGCAAACGACGGTCGGGCAGACGCATATTGGCGGTTGGGAAGGCAATCATTCGACCCAGTTTCCTGCCGGGAATAACTTTTCCTCGATACGACAGCGGTCTGCCCAGTAGTGCTTCAACGCTTAAACAATCGGCTTGCCGAATGGCCTCTCTGACGCGGCTGCTGCTGACGCGCCGGCCGTTGTAAAAAATCGTCGGCGTGTGTGTGACGACAATGCCGTGCGGTTGACATTTTGAAACCAGTAAATCAAAATCCCCCTCGCCCCGATGACCAAACCGAAAGTCATCACCGACCAGCAGATAGCGAATATTTAGTTGCCGAATAAGCAAGTCGATAAATTCGTCGGCTTCAATACGCGAAAAGGCTCGGTCAAAGGGGATTTGATAGAGCTGCTGAATACCGCAGCCGGCAATTAGCTCAGCCTTTTCCGTATCGCCGGTAATCAGATAATTACGACAGTTTTGAAACAAGGCTCTGGCGTGTGGAGAAAAGGTCATTGCCGCAGGTAACAGATGATTTTCTTGGGCGGTTGTTACCAGCCGATTGAGAATGGCTTGGTGACCGATATGCACGCCGTCAAAGTTGCCAATGGTCAGTGCCAATGGTGCATTACTGCTGTTTTTCAGCGTGTGTTTAATATCCATCGTTGTGAAAAGTCTGCCCTTAATAAACCTTTAGGTGCGACATTATAATAATTGTTGGGTATAATGTCGCTCTTATTTGACAGAAAATTATTCATTAATGAAAAATATTCGAAATTTTTCCATTATCGCCCATATCGATCACGGCAAATCGACGTTATCGGATCGTTTGATTCAAATTTGTGGTGGATTGTCCGAGCGCGAAATGGCTGACCAGGTTCTCGATTCCATGGATTTGGAACGCGAGCGCGGCATCACCATCAAAGCACAGTCGGTGACGCTCGACTACACGGCGGATAACGGAGAAACTTACCAACTCAATTTTATCGATACGCCGGGGCACGTCGATTTTTCCTATGAGGTGTCGCGCTCGTTGGCAGCTTGTGAAGGTGCTCTACTGGTCGTTGATGCGGCACAAGGTGTAGAGGCTCAGTCGGTGGCAAACTGCTATACGGCGATAGAGCAAGAGGTAGAAATTCTCCCGGTACTGAATAAAATTGACTTGCCGTCGGCTGATCCCTATAAAGTGTGCCAGGAAATCGAGGATATTGTCGGCATCGATGCGACCGAGGCGCCACATTGTAGTGCCAAGACAGGGCAGGGCGTTCACGAGCTGTTGGAAAAATTAGTCGATTTTATCCCGCCGCCGTCGGGCAATCCCGATGCACCGTTAAAAGCATTAATTATCGATTCGTGGTTTGATAATTTTGTCGGTGTGGTAGCACTGATCCGCATCATTGACGGCAGCATCAGTAAAAAACAAAAAGTGCGGATTTTATCGACCAAGGCCGAGCACCAAGCTGATAAAGTCGGCATTTTTACGCCGAAAAGTTTGGAGCAAGAGACCCTGCACGCCGGACAAGTCGGCTATTTAATCACGGGTATTAAGGATATTGACGGTATGCCCGTGGGTGATACCATCGTCGATGCCAAATGCGGCGACAGCCAGCCGTTGCCCGGTTTTGAAAAAATACAATCGCGCGTCTTTGCCGGTATGTTTCCGGTTGAGTCCGAAGATTACGAGAAATTGCGTGAAGCCTTGCAAAAACTGCGCCTAAACGATGCCTCGTTATTTTTTGAACCGGAAACTTCGACGGCATTGGGCTTTGGTTTTCGTTGCGGTTTTTTGGGTATGCTGCACATGGAAATTGTTCAGGAACGCCTAGAGCGCGAATACAACCTCGATTTGATTACTACCGCCCCAACCGTTATTTACGAAGTCGAAACCAAAAGCGGCGAAGTCCTGAAAATCGACAATCCGTCCAACCTGCCCGAGCCGGGTGATATCGCCGAGATTCGCGAACCGATTATTGTTGCCAATATTCTGGTGCCAAAAGACTATCTCGGTGCCGTCATTGGACTGTGTATTGAAAAACGCGGCGTGCAAAAAAATATGCAGTATTCGGGCAACCAAGTACAATTGTCGTTTGAAATGCCGATGTCGGAAGTGGTGCTGGATTTCTTTGACCGGCTAAAATCGGTTTCGCGCGGTTTTGCTTCGTTTGACTATTCTTTTGTGCGTTTTCAGGCCGAGCCGTTGACCAAACTCGACATTCTTATCAATGGCGATCGCGTTGATTCTTTGGCTTTGATTATTCACGGCGAGCAGGCACAATACCGCGGGCGTGAGCTGGTCGAAAAAATGAAAGAATTAATTCCCCGGCAAATGTTCGAAGTCGCCATACAAGCGGCGATTGGCAGCCATATTATCGCTCGCTCAACGGTCAAGGCGTTGCGTAAAAACGTGTTGGCAAAATGTTACGGCGGTGATATTACGCGTAAGAAAAAATTGTTAGAAAAACAGAAAAAAGGTAAAAAGCGCATGAAGAGTGTCGGCAAGGTCGATATTCCGCAAGAGGCGTTTTTGGCAGTATTAAAAACGGATAACTAGACGAGACCAATATGTTTGATCAACTTCGCGAAAATTTTGAGTTAATTCTCATTGTTCTATTTCTCATTTCATTGCTTTGTTATGTTATTTATCGACTGACAACTCACGCTGCCGTCCGCGATGATCTGCGCGCCAATGCAGCTAATATGCACGGGCTGAAAAGAAAAGAGCGCAAGAAAATTCGCACCCGCTTGGTAAGCAAGCATTTGGATAGTCCACTGAAAAAAATCGTTTATTTCTTTGCCGATTTATTTTGGGTGCTGTTGTTTGTCGTTGTCGTGCGCAGTTTCTTATACGAGCCGTTTATTATTCCGTCGGGTTCGATGAAACCGGGACTGCAAGTGGGTGATATCGTCTTGGTCAACAAATTTGAAAAAGGCTTGCGGCTGCCGGTAACTAACCAACGGCTAACTCAGGGTCAGCCGATCAAACGCGGTGATGTTATCGTCTTTAAATACCCTAATAATCCTAAGATATCCTATATTAAGCGGGTTATCGGTCTGCCGGGGGACAAAGTGTATTACGATAACCGTCGAATGATAATTAACGGGCAGCGTGTACCGTTGTCAGAACGGGATAAAACCGTCGATAATGTCAAAGTCCATACGCCGCAGGGTATTGTTCAGCGGGACAGAGACTACACGGTTTACAACGAAGACTTGTCAGGCTATAAGCATACAATCCGTTACTCAAATCACTATCCTGCCGGTTATCCGGCCCGAGAGTGGATAGTGCCGAAAGGTAAATATCTAATGATGGGCGACAATCGCGACAACTCTGCCGATGGACGTGAATTTGGCTTTTTGGATGACAGTCTTGTCATCGGCCGCGCCAAACGCATCGCTTTGAATTTTGAGTGTTTAAAAGGCAATGGCAAGTGTGACCGCTTTTTTAAGGCGATCCGCTGATGATGGATCAAAAAAATGCCAATGGTGCCTTGTCGCGTTTGCAAAGCCGCATCGGTTATACGTTTAACCGTCTTGCTCTTTTAGAGCAGGCGTTGACCCATCGCAGCAAAAGTAAAAATAACAACGAGCGTTTGGAATTTCTCGGTGACGCCTTGCTGGAGATGATTATCAGCAATCAGTTGTTTCACTTGCGCCCCGAAGCCAGCGAGGGTGATTTGACCCGATTGCGGGCGACAATGGTGCGCAGTTCAACATTGGCTGTATTGGCAAATGATCTGCAGTTAAAAGATTTTATGCGCATGGGTTCGGGTGAGCTGCGCACCGGGGGATATCAGCGTAAATCGACCTTGGCCGATGCCTTTGAGGCGGTGATTGCCGCTGTTTATCTGGATTGCCGCGATTTTGACAGAACCGCCGATGTTGTCATTCGCCTGTACCAAAAACAGCTGGATGAATTGCCCGACGCACAACAATTAAAAGATCCAAAAACGCGATTGCAGGAATATTTGCAGAGCAAGGGGCGGGAAAAACCGGCGTATGAACAGTTTGACATTAGCGGCCCCGACCATAACAAGCGTTTTGAAGTTAAGTGCTGCGTTGCCGATAAAGCCACCACGGCGGTCGGCAGCAGCAAAAAAAAAGCAGAACAAGGTGCAGCTGAGGCCATGTTAAAGGCGTTAAACATTGTGTTTTAACAGAGGGTTGCTCTACTATTATTTATTGAAAGGCGATTACATGACAGAAAAAATTTCCGTTGCTAAGGCGGCTAAAGCCACAGAAAGTTTTAAAGCCGGCCATATTGCTATTATCGGTCGTCCCAATGTCGGTAAATCAACGTTACTCAACGATATTCTCGGTGAAAAACTTGCCATTACTTCTCGTAAACCGCAGACGACACGACAGAATTTATTGGGCATTTACACGCGACCAAATGCCCAATGCGTGTTTGTCGATACGCCGGGACTGCATCTGGAAGGCGAGAAAAAGATCAATCGTTATATGAATAAATCGGCACAGTGGGCGACGGAATTTGTCGATGTGATTATTCATATCTGTGACGCAACGCGCTGGACGGCAGACGATGAGTATGCCTTGTCATTGGCTAAGACAACGAATAAACCCGTTATCGCCGTGATTAATAAGATGGATTTATTGAAAGGAAAAAATGCAGTCATTCCGAAAATAGAGGAGATGGCCCGGCGTTATGCCTACAGCGAAATTGTCCCGGTATCGGCCTTGAAAAAGACCAATGTTGAGCATTTGCTGGATACGTTGGTGGCTTACTTGCCTTACAGCGAGAAAATGTTTGCCGACGATCAAATGACGACCGCCAATATGCGATTTCTCGCGGCCGAGATTGTTCGCGAAAAACTGTTTAGGGTTTTGCACCAGGAAATTCCCTATTCGTTGACCGTTATGACCGACAGTTATAAAGAACTGGCTGACAGAACGGAGATTTTTGTTACCATCCTCGTCGAACGTCCCAGTCAAAAACCCATCGTTATCGGAAAAAACGGTAAAATTATCAAAATGATTGGCACGCAGGCTCGGCAAGAGTTGGAAAAACTACTAGCGACAAAAGTCAGCCTAAAGACCTGGGTAAAAGTCAAAGAAAACTGGTCGGATAACGGTGCCAGTCTGCAGCAACTAGGTTTTGGTCAAGATATTGACGGAATCTAGGAAAAGGTAGTTTATTTGCCGAAATGTGCATTTTGCAGAGGTTCCTATAGCACTACAGATGGTTCACAACACGTTTTAGCAGTATACAGTCAAAGCGATAAAGTAAGAAACAAACTCTTATTAGATGATGATGTTGAGTTGTTACGCTTTTATAATAATGAATTTTTGCAATAGACAGAATACGTTGATATTCATTTATCAAGGCGTTAGAGATAAATTAAACAGGTAAATTCCCTTCTCCCTCTGGGAGAAGAGTTAGGGATGAGGGTGACATGCTTACTATTACCCTCACCCCAACCCTCTCCCAGAGGGGAGAGGGAGATAAGGCAAGTGCTGGGAAAGCCTTGTATCAGAAGTTAATTCATAGCGCTATATTTATTAGTGAGTTGATAGGGGTAATTGTCTTCTTGGCTGTCGGTTTATTAAATTTTTTTAATAAAATCTGGTGCTTGATTCAATACTTTTGAGGTATGTCAGGGTTTACATTTTTTCTTTTTTCGTCTAAGATATGCTGAAAATTTATATCTTAGATAAGCGATCTATTACTAATAAGGAGAATTAATTAACCATGAATAATGAAAAAATCCATTTTCCCGGAACACACCATCTCATCAAAGATTTTGAACAATATCAGTCGATGTACAAGCAATCCATCGAAGACCCCGATACTTTCTGGGGTGAAATTGGTCAACGCATCGATTGGTTCAAGCCGTACACCAAGGTCCGCAATTCGTCATTTGAGGGTGATCATGAAATCAAATGGTTTGAAGACGGCGAGTTAAATGCCTGTTACAACTGTATTGATCGCCACCTGCCGGAAAAGGCAAACGATATCGCCATCACCTGGGAAGGCGACGACCCGACAAAAGATAAAATAATCACTTACCAAGAGCTCTATGACCACGTTACTCGTTTTGCCAACGGTTTAAAAGAGTTGGGCATCAAAAAAGGCGATCGCGTTATGATTTATATGCCGATGGTGCCGGAAGCGGCTTATGCAATGCTGGCTTGTGCCCGTATCGGTGCGATTCATTCGGTTGTTTTTGGCGGCTTTAGCGCCGAAGCATTGGCCAGCCGAGTCAACGACTGTCACGCCGAATACGTCATTACCGCCAATGAAGGAGTGCGCGGTACCAAACGTATTCCCCTAAAGAAAAATATCGACGAAGCCTTGTCCCATACCGATAAAATTAAAAAAGTTGTCGTCGTCCAAGTCACCGACGGCCCAATGGAGTTAGTCGAGGGGCGCGGCGTCAGGTACGATGAATTGGTCGCCAGACAGTCAACTGTCTGTCCACCGGAACCGATGAATGCCGAAGACCCGCTGTTTATTCTTTATACCAGTGGCTCGACAGGCGCGCCAAAAGGCGTGCTCCACACGACCGGTGGCTATATGGTCTATGCTGCATTCAGCCACGAGGTTGTCTTTGATTATCGTCCCGGCGAACTCTTTTGGTGTACGGCTGATGTCGGCTGGATTACCGGGCATACCTATCTTCTCTACGGACCGCTGGCAAATGGTGCCAATACACTGATGTTTGAGGGTATTCCAAATTATCCGTCTCCTGCGCGTTTTTGGGATGTTTGTCAAAAACACAAAGTCAATATTTTCTACACTGCGCCGACGGCATTGCGCGCGCTGATGACAGAAGGTCCGCAATACGTGGAAAATCACGACTTATCATCGTTGCGCATTTTGGGTTCGGTGGGTGAGCCCATTAACGTAGAGGCGTGGGAATGGTACAACGAGCACGTCGGTGAGCATCGCTGCCCGATTGTCGATACGTGGTGGCAAACCGAAACCGGCGGTCACATGATTACACCGATTCCCTATTTGTGGGATCAGACGCCGGGTAAGGCAACATTCCCGTTTTTCGGCGTCGAACCTATATTGCTGGATGAAAACGGCAAAGTGCTGGAAGGCAGCGATGTCGAGGGGATGCTGGCGTTTAAGCAAAGCTGGCCCGGCATGATGCGCACCGTATATCGAAATCATAAGCGTTTTGTCGGTTCCTATTTTTCAACCTTCCCGGGCTATTATTTCACCGGTGACGGCGCTATCCGCTGTCAAGACGGTTTCTATCGCATTACCGGTCGCGTCGATGATATTCTCAATATTTCGGGGCACCGGATGGGAACGGCGGAAGTCGAAGATGCTTTTGACTTGCACCCGAAAGTTGCAGAAACGGCCGTTGTCGGTTTCCCGCACGATATTAAGGGACAAGGCATTTACGTTTACTGCACCCTGTACAAAGGTGAAAAATCCAGTGATGAGCTGAAGAAAGAATTGGTCGTTTGGGTACGAGAGCGTATCGGGCCGGTTGCCACGCCGGATCATATCCACTTTACACCGGGACTGCCGAGAACGCGTTCGGGTAAGATTATGCGTCGTATTTTGCGCAAGATTGCCGAGCACGATTTTGCCAATATCGGCGATACTTCAACCTTGGCAAACCCCGAAATTGTTCAGTTGTTAATGGATACGAAAGAGTAGTTTTTATTAAAACAAGCCTTGTAAAACGCTTTGTGAGTAGCGCACCACTTGTTCGTCGGGTGGTGCGTTTTTAGTGCTAAGGTGGTATGATTGCTCTGTATTTCTCTATCAACCTATCAATAAAACGATAACACCCCTTGAACTGGCAAACATTCTGGCAAAAAAAATCCATAGTAAATATCGCCCTACTGCCATTATCGGGTATTTTTTATTTGGCGACCACGCTGCGACGCAAAGCTTATCAATGGGGGATACTAAGTGCTCACAGAGCACCATTGCCCGTTATAGTGGTCGGCAATATCAACGTCGGCGGCGCCGGAAAAACCCCCTTGGTGATCGCTTTGGGTCACTTACTGGAACAACACGGCATTCACTATGCCGTGATTTCGAAGGGGTACGGCGGTCGTTTTCGCAAACCGACCGTGGTGAAAGCCGATGACGATGCCCGGTTGGTCGGTGATGAACCGCTGCTGATTAAGCTAAAATGTGATTGTCCGGTTGTTGTGGCAAAATCCCGCGTAGAGGCAGCCAATCTGGTCGCTGAGGCGTTTCCCGATGTTCAGGTAATACTTTGTGATGACGGTTTGCAACACTATCAACTGCGTCGTGATGTTGAGCTATGTGTTATCAATCATCAAGTGGGTTTGGGTAATGGCTGGTTGTTGCCTGCCGGTGGTCTGAGAGAGACAAAAAAACGGCTCAAAAGCGTCGATTTTGCCGTTAGCAACGGTGATACCCGTGTGCCTTACCACTACATCTTGGCTGATAGAGGCTGGCATCATATCCATACTCAGGCACCCCGTTACCACGATGAATTTTCGTCTGAGGAAACAGCCAATCTGGCCATTTCCGGGATTGCCCATCCGACACTTTTTTTTCAGCGTTTAGATTCGTTGGGTATCAACTGCCAGAATAAGCGTTTCCCCGATCACCATCAATTTGTACAGGATGATTTGCGCCGGGATAAGACGTTGCTGATGACAGAAAAGGACTGGGTAAAAATCAAGCAATTACAACATGATGATGCCTGGTATCTGGCAGTTGAAGCCGTGCTTTCCGAGCCGTTGCGAGGCGATTTTATCAAAACGGTAACGGCGTTGTTGGAAAAAAATAGGGACTTCTGAATAATGCGCATCTCGGCAAATATTAATTCATAGCACTATAATTCTACTGTAGATAAGGAGAAAGGACAGTGACACAATTTAGCGTGATTATTCCGGCCCGATTGGCATCAAGTCGCTTGCCGGAAAAACTGTTAAGTACTATAGGTGGCAAAAGTGTTTTGCAACACAGTTATTTGGCGGCTAAAAAAAGCCAGGCAAGCCGCGTCATTATCGCCGCTGATAATCAGCGCTTAATCGATTTGGCGCACGCCTTTGGTGCCGAGGCTGTATTGACGCGCACGGATCACGAATCGGGCACTGATCGTTTGGCACAATGTGTCGAAATGTTGTCACTACCCGACCAGGAGATTATCGTCAACTTGCAGGGAGATGAGCCGTTTATGCCCCCCGATTTGATTGATTTGTGTGCCAAAACGCTCAGTCAAAGTATCGCCCGGGGAGATGATGTATCAGTTTCAACACTGGCGGCCAGAATAAATAATCAAGACGATATTGACAATCCCAATGTCGTTAAAGTAGTGATCAATCGATTGGGGCAGGCGCTGTATTTTTCACGCGCCCCGATTCCCTTTAATCGCGATGGCGTTCGATTGGATATGGGACAACACTATTTCCACCATTTGGGTATCTACGGCTATCGCGCCGGTTTTCTAAAACAGTATCGCCAGCTCAATCACAGTGCCCTGGAGTCCATAGAGAAACTGGAGCAATTGCGTATTTTGGATCACGGTGGCAACATTGTCGTTGCCATTGTTGATAACAAACCGCCCAAAGGCATTGATACAATGGCTGATCTGATTGAGGCGAGAAAGTACTACGCCCGCGCATTTGCCGTTTAGAAACCTTTGCACAAACGCCTGCGCATAACAACTTCTTTGTTGCGTGGGGCTCGAAATCCTTATCTCTTAGCCAGTGACTAGGTGCAGAGACTGCGGTCTCTACACGCCGTGCAGCCCCGGCAAGTATAGTCATGCCACTAATTTCCCGGTACAGTGTTACGTCATCTTGCCGTAACTATAGCACTGTCTTCGATGACGTGCCTCGTACCAGAAAATTATTGGCACGACTATATAACTGCTGGGCAGGCTCGAATTTGACCCGTTCGACAGTTTGTCCATAGGGTTCGCTTAATTATTTCTTCATGTAAAAGTTACAACCACCTCGAAGTCGTTTGTGTTTCTCGTATTGCCTGTCTACAGTGCTTTTACCTCTCGCCGTCGAGGGCTTGAAAAGGTGTGAAAAATATATTATATTGTGTCTCCCTTTTCTAAAACCACAATATATAGTGGTTGTTGATTTTACTACTATTTAAAAAATAACACGCCTATGAATGCCGCAATGAAGCTAAATGTCACCAAACGTGACGGCCGCCAAGAACCTATTGACCTATATAAAATCCATCGAGTGTTAAACTGGGCGGCGGAGGGATTGGATAACGTTTCCGTTTCTCAGGTTGAGTTAAAATCACATATTCAATTTTACGAAGGCATTGCGACCAAGGATATACACGAAACCATTATCAAGGCGGCGGCTGACTTAATTTCTGCCGAGACACCGGACTACCAGTATTTAGCAGCGCGTTTGGCCATTTTTCATCTGCGCAAAATTGCCTACGGTGAGTTTGAACCACCGCGTTTGTACGACCATGTACGAAAATTAGTCAACAAGGGTAAATACGACCGGCACTTACTCAATGACTACACGGAAGCTGAATTTGATGAGCTCGATAGTGTCATTGATCACTGGCGTGATATGAATTTTTCTTATGCGGCAGTCAAACAGTTAGAAGGCAAATATCTCGTTCAAAATCGCGTGACGGGTGAAATTTTCGAAAGTCCTCAGTTTTTGTATATGTTGGTGGCAATGTGTTTGTTTGCCGATTACCCTAAAGCAACCCGCCTGTCTTATGTTAAACGGTTCTACGATGCCACCTCGCAGTTTAAGCTGTCCTTGCCAACACCGATTATGTCGGGTGTGCGGACGCCAACGCGTCAGTTTAGTTCGTGTGTCTTAATTGAGTGCGGTGATAGTCTGGATAGTATTAATGCCACGACTTCAGCCATTGTGCGCTACGTTTCCCAGCGTGCCGGTATTGGTATCAATGCCGGTGCCATTCGTGCCCTCGGTAGCCCGATTCGGGGCGGAGAGGCGCAGCATACCGGCTGTATTCCTTTTTACAAATTATTCCAAACGGCCGTAAAATGCTGTTCTCAGGGAGGGGTTCGCGGCGGTGCGGCGACTTTATTTTATCCCCTGTGGCATTTGGAAGTTGAGTCGCTGTTGGTGCTGAAAAACAATCGCGGTGTCGAGGAAAATCGCGTACGTCATATGGATTACGGGGTGCAAATAAACCGTACTCTGTACCAACGCCTGATTAAGGGCGGCAAAATTACGCTATTCTCACCCTCGGATGTGCCCGGATTGTATGAAGCTTTTTTTGCCAACCAAGACGAATTTGACCGTCTTTATCAGCAATACGAAAATGATCCCAACATTCGTAAACGCAGTCTCCCGGCAACCGAGTTGTTTTCGTTAATGATGCAGGAACGTGCCGGAACGGGGCGTATTTACATTCAAAACGTTGATCACTGCAACACCCACAGTCCGTTTGACCCCAAGGTTGCCCCCGTGCGCCAGTCTAATTTGTGCTTGGAAATTGCCCTGCCAACCAAGCCGCTGGATAATATCGACGACGAAAAAGGTGAAATTGCCTTGTGTACTCTGTCAGCTTTTAATCTCGGCACAATCGACAACTTGTCGGAGCTGGAAGCGTTGGCCGAGTTGATCGTCCGGGCTCTGGATGCCTTGCTTGACTATCAGGATTATCCGATTAAAGCGGCAAAGCGTGCCACTGTCAATCGTCGTACACTGGGCGTTGGTGTCATTAACTACGCTTATTATTTAGCCAAAAACGGGGCGAGGTATTCCGATGGTTCCGGTTTGGCTCTAACGCACCGCACGTTTGAAGCGATTCAGTACTATCTACTCAAAGCCTCCAATCAGTTAGCCAAAGAGTATGGTGCTTGCCCGGCATTTAACGAAACGACCTATTCGCAGGGTATTTTGCCGATTGATACCTACAAAAAAGCATTGGACAACATTTGTGACGAACCGTTGCACCTCGATTGGCAGCAGTTGCGTAGTGATATCGTAACGCACGGATTGCGCAATTCAACGCTGACAGCCCTGATGCCATCGGAAACATCCAGCCAGATATCCAACGCGACCAACGGAATCGAACCGCCGCGTGGTCTGGTTACGGTCAAAGCATCAAAAGACGGCATTCTAAAGCAGGTGGTTCCCGAATACGATCGGCTTAAAGAACATTATGAATTGTTGTGGCAAATGCCCGGTAATGACGGCTATCTGAAGTTGGTCGGTGTCATGCAGAAATTTGTCGACCAGGCCATTTCGGCCAACACCAACTACGATCCACAGCGTTTTCCGGGCGGGCGAATTCCCATGAAACAGATGCTTAAGGATTTATTACTGACTTACAAATTAGGGTTAAAGACCTTGTACTACCACAACACGCGCGACGGTGCTGATGATACACAAACCGATATGCAAGATGATGGCTGTGCCAGCGGTGCATGCAAGTTGTAATGGTGTACGTTGTAACAACCCCGAGGAATGACCATGAATAATATGACTTTTCGCTGTCCTCAACAAGGACAAACAGCCGAAAAAATGCGCTATACGACCTTTTGTCAAAACAACAACGATCAGCTAAAAGAACCGATGTTTTTCGGTCAGCCGGTTAATGTTGCCCGTTATGACCAGCAAAAATTTCCAGTTTTTGAAAAATTGATTGAAAAACAATTATCGTTTTTCTGGCGACCGGAAGAAATTGATGTTTCGCAAGACCGCATCGATTATCAAAATTTGCCAGATCACGAAAAACATATTTTTATTAGTAACTTAAAGTATCAAACCTTACTGGATTCTATTCAGGGGCGCAGTCCCAATGTGGCGTTGTTACCGCTGGTATCGCTGCCCGAATTGGAAACGTGGATCGAAACGTGGACGTTTTCAGAAACCATCCACTCGCGTTCTTACACCCATATTATCCGCAATATTGTCACTGACCCCGGCGTTGTTTTTGACGATATCGTCGATAATGAACATATCAAGGCCCGTGCTACGGATATTTCAAAATATTACGATGATTTGATTGAGCTTAGCGATTATTACATCACTTTGGGTTTGGGACGTCATCAGATCAATGATCGGACGGTCGTCGTCGAAAGCCACGAATTAAAACGACGTTTGTATTTGTGTCTGATGTGCGTCAATGTCCTCGAAGCTATCCGTTTTTACGTCAGTTTCGCCTGTTCGTTTGCCTTTGCCGAGCGCGAGTTGATGGAGGGCAATGCTAAAATCATCAAGCTCATCGCTCGCGATGAAGCGCTGCACCTAACCAGCACCCAGCACATGATTAATCTGATGCGTAGCGGACAGGATGACCCGGAAATGGTTGAAGTGGCGCGTGAATGTGAAGCCGATGCCAAAGCGATTTTTTATGATGCGGCGGTGCAGGAAAAGGAATGGGCGGCTTACCTATTCAAAGACGGCTCAATGATTGGCCTAAACAAAGAGATTTTAGGTCAGTATGTCGAGTATATTACCAATTTACGCATGCAGGCGGTAGGGTTGGACGTGGCTTTTCCGTCGGTAACGCAGAATCCCATCCCCTGGATTAATGCCTGGCTGTCGTCGGACAATGTTCAGGTTGCTCCGCAGGAAGTGGAAATCAGCTCGTATCTCGTCGGTCAAATTGATGCTGAAATCGATGCCGATGATCTGGGCGATTTTGAGCTATAGATCACTGTCTCGACCATCGTGAAAATAATCACTAACGGTATTGTCAGCATGGCAGCGAACGCTAAAAAACGGACTGTTACCATAGAAACGATAAACAGTAGTTTTGAGCTGGCTGTCGGTGACAATCTGCTCGATGCTTTGCACAACAGCGGACACGCGGTTGAATACCAGTGTCGCAGCGGCTATTGCGGTTCTTGCCGCATGACGGTAAGGCGTGGGCAAGTAAGCTACGATGAATACCCGTTGGCTCATCTCGGTGCCAACGAAATTCTGCCCTGTTGTTGTCGCGTTGAAGAGCCTCTTTCCTTAGTTGCGCAGTGTCTGGTTGAGGATGATAGTCAGGGTGATCTTTTTTAGATATATCGGCACACGAAAATGATGTATGGTCATGCCTGAAATTTTCCGTTACAGCGTTCACCTGACCATTTATTAGTGGTCATGGTTGCATCTTTTTGCCGTCCCTCACCTAAGTTACTAGGTGAGGGAGTGTCTGCGAATATGCGCCTTGTACCGAAACATTCTTGGCACGACTATAGCGTGATTTTATGGTCGAATCAGGCTGTGCTGTTGGCTATGAGTTGACTACAATTGTCTAACGGCAGGTTATTTTTAGTCAATAAACGGTCAATAAGCATTTCCCTATTGTATAATGAATGTTGAATCGGGTTAGAGTGTCAGCGTTATTATGTCTAAAAAAGATTCGCTCGGTGGGTTTGTCAAAACTCTTATATACACTTACAGGAGAAAAATATGTTTAATTTTTTATTTCAACGACAGTGGGGTTGGAAGACCAGCGGTGTGGCTCTTGCCCTGGCCTTTTTGCTGGCTGTTTTCCTCGTTAAACCGATTGGTGTTTCGACACAATTTGTTATTTTAGACGGTATTATTTGGGATGCAATAAGCCCGGATGTCGTCGTCGATAGTGCCGATAAGGTATCGGGTTATGCCAGTAGCAATGCCTACCTAAATAAAAGTGGCGGCAAATACGCCAAGCACATAGCCAATCCTTGGAATTATAGTTTTATTTTTGTTATCGCCATGCTGGTGGGTGGTTTTCTGGCCAGCCTGCTTAAACCGTTAAAGGTCACTCAAATCGATTCAACAATTGACCAAGTCAGGATTGATGCTTTCGAAAAAATGACGGTAAAACGTTATCTGCTGGCCTTTATTGGCGGCGTATTGGTTTTATTCGGAGCGCGATTGGCCGGCGGTTGTACCAGTGGTCACATGATGAGTGGTATGATGCAAACATCGTTGAGTGGCTATTTATTTGCGGCGGCGGCCTTTGTAGTCGCTATTCCAACGGCAATCATGGTTTACGGACGGGGGAAATAGAATGTCACCTATAGTATTAGCGATTATTTTGGGTTTATTGTTTGGTTTTGTTCTACAGAAAGTCGGTGCTGCCAATCCGCAGCGCATTGTCGATATGTTGCGTTTAAGAGATTTTCACCTGATGAAGGCCATTTTGTTAGCCATAGGGCTGAGCAGTTTGTTTTTGTTTATCGGTTTGACAACGGGCTATATTGATGTCAGCCATATCAGCGTTAAATCGGCTTATATCGGTGTTATTGTTGGTGGAGCAATTTTGGGTTTTGGCTGGGCACTCGCCGGTTTCTGTCCTGGGACAGGGGTCGTTGCTGCCGGAGCAGGGCGCAAGGATGCGTGGGTTTTTATTGTCGGTGGTTTGATTGGAGCGTTTCTATTTACCTTGGTTTACGGCGCGTTAAAAGCCACCGTTTTATTTGACAGCCTGGGTGGCAAGGTAACGCTGGCAGCAACGGGCAATGAAAAATATCCCGCCCTGTTAGCCAATATACCCGCTTTGGCTTTGGCCGGCGGTATTGCTTTGGTGTTTATTATTATCGCCTTTTTATTGCCCTCTAGAGATAGCGATAAATGATGACCGTTTGATATAGTCATGCCACTAATTTCCCGGTACAGTGTTACGTCATCTCGCCGTAGCTATAATAGTACTGTCTTCGATGACGTGCCTCGTACCAGAAAGTTATTGGCACGACTATAGTGCTATGGATTGACTTTTGATGAAAAGCCCCTCACTGAGTAATCGGCGAGGGGCTAAAAGTCGAAGCAAAAACAGTGGGTTTTGATAAACGCTGGGAGCCTCTACTTGTTAACTTTATGTAGCGCTCGTCCATCAACAGCCAGTGCCGCTTCGTGGATTGCCTCGCCCAGGCCCGGATGACCGTGGCAGATGCGGGCAATATCTTCGGATGCCGCCTTGTACTCCATGGCAACAACCAGTTCTTGAATCAACTCAGATGCCATCGGCCCGACAATATGTCCACCTAAAATCTCATCAGTTTCTGCATCGGCGAGAATTTTAACCCGTCCTTTATCGGCATCCATCGCTTTGGCACGACCATTGGCGGCAAAGGGGAAATCGCCTTTTTTATAGTTGACGCCGTCAGCTTTGAGCTGTTCCTCGGTCTTACCGACCGCAGCAATTTCCGGATGGGTGTAAATGATGCTTGGTACCAAGTCCAGATTGACATGGCCAGCCTGTCCATCAATGATCTCAGCCACCATCACGCCTTCTTCGCTGGCTTTATGCGCCAGCATCGGTCCGCGTACTGCATCCCCTATGGCGTAAACACAGGCAACACCGGTCTGGCAATGTTCATCGACGACGATAAAACCGCGCTCGTCGAGCTGAATACCTAGGCTGTCATCGACTAAAGCGGTGGTATTGGGGCGACGACCGACACAGACCAATAGTTTGTCAACGGTGAGTGTATGTTCGCCTTTTTTATCCTCGTAAGTGACAATGACCTCATCCTTGTCAACCTCAGCATGTTTGACCACTGAGCCCAATTTAATATCAAGTTTTTGCTGCTTAAACTGACGCCCTGCATCCTTAGCAATTTCTTGATCCATCATCGGCAACAGCTTGTCAACTGCTTCGATAATGGTCACCTTAGCGCCTAGACGATGCCAAACGCTACCTAATTCCAGACCGATAACACCGGCACCAATGACGCCGAAATGCTTAGGTACCTCGGAAAAATTTAGTGCACCGGTTGAATCGACAATATACTCACCATCCATTTTGGCAACAGGGATATCAATAGGCACGGAACCAGGCGCCAGAATAACATTGGCGGCCTTGATGTCGCTGATATTACCGTCAAAGTCGGTTACCTGAACAGTGTCCTTGGCAACTAACTTGCCGCGGCCCTGAATCCACTCAACGCCATTGGCTTTAAATAACTGTTCAATGCCGCCGGTCAGTTGTGCGGTAATGCCTTCTTTGCGTTTTAACATGTCGTCAACGTCTATTTTTGCCTTGCCGACACGAATACCGTGGCTGTCTAAGTGTTTGAGTTTGTCAAAATGTTCCGAGGTTTCCAGCAGCACCTTAGAGGGGATACAACCGACGTTTAAGCAGGTGCCGCCCAAACTCGGTTTTTTACCATTGTGTTTGTACATTTCCACACAGGCAACTGTTTTACCCAATTGTGCTGCACGGATAGCGGCAACATAACCACCGGGGCCGCCGCCAATAACCACTACATCATAATTTGTCATCACTAAACTCCTGTGTCGTTTATACGTCTAACAATAAACGGGCCGGATCTTCCAGCATGTTTTTGATACGTACCAAGAAACTGACCGACTCGCGACCGTCAACAATACGGTGGTCATAAGTGAGCGCCACATACATCACCGGACGAATAACAATCTCACCGTTTTCGACTATCGGACGATCAACGATATTGTGCATACCTAAAATGGCCGACTGGGGTGGGTTGAGAATCGGTGTCGACAGCATCGATCCGAATACGCCACCGTTGGTGATAGAAAAGGTACCGCCGGTCATTTCTTCAATGGTCAGGCTGCCGTCTTTGGCTTTTGCTCCAAAACCGCGAATTTCCGCCTCAATTTCGGCAAAACTCATCTGATCGGTATTGCGTAAAATCGGCACAACCAGGCCGCGGGGACTGGATACGGCGATGCCGATATCAAAGTAGTTATGGTAAACGATGTCGTCGCCGTCAATTGCGGCATTAACCGCCGGAAATTCTTTTAAGGCCTCTGTTGCTGCTTTGACAAAGAACGACATAAAGCCTAAACGCGTGTCGTGTTTTTTCTCGAACAGGTCTTTGTACTTGGTCCGCAAGTCCATCACCGGTTTCATGTTGATTTCGTTAAACGTGGTCAATAAAGCGGCCGACTGCTGGGCGTCCAACAAGCGCTCGGCAACGCGTTTACGCAAGCGTGTCATCGGTACACGTTCTTCGGCGCGAAGCGGTGCGCCGCCGCCAGCAAGGGTTGCCAATACGTCTTGTTTGGTGATACGTCCGCCTTTACCACTGGCAACGGCCGGAGCAACACCGGTTTCGGCAATAATTTTTTTGGCAGCAGGGCTGGCAACCATTGTACCGACAGGTACAGATGCTGCTGCTTGAGTTTTAGGTGCCTCTGCGACAGGGGCGGCAGTCTCGACGCTATCTTCTGATGGCGCTGCTTGCTCGGCCGGCGCTTCAGCTTCTTCGATATAAGCGACCAGCGTATCGCCCTCGACAGTTTCACCGCCTTCGACAACAATTTCTTTAATAATACCACCGACGGGCGCAGGTAATTCCAAAACCACTTTATCGGTTTCAAGGTCCACCATGTTTTCACCCTGGGCGATATAATCACCGACACCTTTGTGCCAATCCAGCAGTGTCGCATCGGCGACTGATTCAGGGAGTGCGGGAACACGTACTTCAACGCTCATTTTTCACCTTCTGTTTTTTTAATCAAATTCAAAATAAATCACTGATTCAGACGTCTAGTGTCTGATCAACCAGTTGTTCTTGTTCTTTTTTATGTACGCCGGCATAACCGCAAGCCGTTGATGGCGAGGCCTTGCGTCCAACGAAATCAATGGGCAAATTAGTGGGGTTTTGGCGCTCCAAATGGTGCAGAATATGGCGCCACGAACCCTGGTTTTGCGGTTCTTCCTGTACCCAAATAATGTCTTCGGCATTGGCATAGGTTTTAATGACTTCGGCGTATTCTTTTGCCGGAAATGGATATAACTGTTCTATGCGAATGATGGCAACGTTATCTTGGGCTTTTTCTCGGCGTTTCTCTAACAGGTCGTAGTACACCTTACCCGAGCAAAAAGCGATTCGTTTGACTTTTTCTGCCTCAAGTTGATCAACTTCGGGAATAACCGTTTGGAAACGACCACCCGCCAATTCATCCATATTGCTGATTGCCAATTTGTGACGTAATAGGGACTTGGGTGTCATCACGATGAGCGGTTTGCGGAATGACTGCAACATTTGTAGGCGCAACAAATGGAATATTTGTGCCGGTGTCGTTGGCATGCAGACGCGCATATTTTTCTCGGCGCAGAGCTGTAAGTAACGCTCTAATCGGGCAGAGGAATGCTCGGGACCTTGGCCTTCGTAGCCGTGTGGTAAAAATAGGGTCAGGCCACAGTAGCGTTCCCACTTGCTCTCACCGGAAGCAATAAATTGATCGATAAGGACCTGCGCCCCGTTGGCAAAATCACCGAACTGTGCCTCCCAAACCACCAGTGCATTGGGCTCTGATTGAGAAAATCCGTACTCAAAACCAAGTACGGCTTCTTCGGATAAAATGGAGTCGATAATACAACACGACGGCTGTTTGTCATCTAGGTGTTTTAACGGTGTATAAATATCGGCATTTTTGATATCGTGGATAACGGCATGACGGTGGGCAAAAGTACCGCGACGGCAGTCTTCACCGGAGATACGCACTTGGTAGCCTTGTTTTAGCAGCGTTGCGTAAGCCAAGTTTTCAGCAAACCCCCAGTCACAAGGCACTTTATCCATCGCCATATCGCGCCGCGTTCCGTACAATTTTTGCACGATGCGGTGTGGCGTAAACGATTCGGGATAGCCAAAAACACGCTGTGCTAAAGCGACCAATGCCGCTTTATCATAGGTGGTGTCGACAGGTTGCTGCCAATCCTGGTGGGTAAACCGCTGCCAAGCTTCAACGGCATCATCGGTGGTTGTCGGTAGCACGGGACGCGAGACCGGCTTGCCCGCATCTAGGGTTGCTTTATACTTACTAATCAACGCATTAATGGAGGCCTGATCGCTTACTCCTTCTTCGATCAACTTCTGACTATATAATGCCAACGGTGTCGAATGCGAGCGGACTTTACCGTACATTTTTGGTTGGGTTACCGCCGGCTCATCGGCTTCATTGTGACCTAAGCGACGATAACAGACTAAATCAAGGACGACATCCTTATTAAATTTGTGCAAATAATCGGCGGCAATTTCAGAGACCATGGCAACGGCTTCCGGATCATCACCGTTGACGTGAAAGACCGGGGCTTCGACAATCTTGGCAGGATCTGAACAGTACAGCGACGAGCGCGCATCCTCTAAATTGGATGTGGTGAAACCGATTTGGTTATTGAGAATAACGTGCACTGTCCCCCCGACGCGGTAACCGCGGACTTGTGACAATTGCAACGTTTCCTGAATAACACCTTGGTTGGCAAAGGCCGCATCACCGTGAATAAGAATCGGGACAACATCGTTGGCGGCCACCATGACGGAATCGGCTGGCGTTCCTCTTTTGTGACGTTCCATACGAGCTCGTACCGAACCTTGTACAACGGGATTGACGATTTCCAAATGTGACGGGTTAAATGCTAGGCTTAAATGGCACTGCCCCCCGGGTGTTTCGACATCCGAAGAAAAACCCAGATGGTACTTAACGTCGCCGGATGTGTGTTTTTTTACCGTTCGACCTTCAAATTCGTCGAACAGCATCTCAGGCAGTTTGCCCATAATATTGATCAGCACATTCAGTCGTCCACGGTGCGCCATGCCGATAACGATTTCTTTGGTACCGTTGCTGCCCAGACGTTGAATGACGCGATCCATCATCGGAATTAGTGAATCACCCCCTTCGAGCGAGAAGCGTTTTTGTCCGACATAACGGGTGTGCAAATAGCGTTCCAAGCCTTCTGCTCTGACCAAGTTTTCGAGAATTTCCTGTTTTTGTTCGCGCGTTGCTTTGGGTTTATGGGCAAATACTTCCAAGCGTTCTTGTATCCAGCGCTTTTCTTCAATATCGTTGATGTGGTTAACTTCTGCCCCAACGGTTGTCGTATAGACATCTTTTAAAAAATCAATGATGTCTTTTAATTTCATTTGTGCTTTATCGACGAATAAGGTGCTGACGTCAAATTGTTCTTCCAAATCGACATCGGTCAAACCGTGGTAACGATAGTCCAAATCAACCACGGTGTCGCGATCCCGAAAACGCAAGGGATCAATGTCCGCCGCCTTATGTCCTGAATTTCGGTAGGCACCGATAAGCAAATTGACCATCGTTTGCTTAACCGATGCCTCGCTCCCGGCGCCACCGCCGGTTTTCGGTAGTTTAGAGAGAATGGCAAATTTATCCTGAACGACCAGACGAGGCTTCTCGTTTTCTGTTGCAACGTTACCTTGTTCTCCTAGGCTGGCAAAGTAGTTCTGCCAGTTGGCGGGCACAGATTGCGGAGAAGACAAGTATTCTTCGTAAAGCTCTTCCACAAAAGAAGCACTGCCGCTTGATAACACGGAAGTTTCCTTCATTTGTTTATATTTGCTCATAACATCAGATTCCTTTGGGTTAATGGACAGATACAATGAGATTTAGGTAAAAATCACTCTTTGTCTAAATCAATGCAATGTTTTTGCCATATAATAACGCGTTAATCCATCGAAATAAAGCGAAAACCTGTGAAACATAAAAGCAGTTCCAAACGTCAAATCATCAGAATTGTTGCCGGCGATTTTCGTCACCGCCATATCCATTTTGTTGAAGCACCGGATCTGCGTCCGACCGGTGCGCGTATCAGAGAAACGTTATTCAACTGGTTGCACCCCGTTATTTATGGCAAAACCTGCCTTGACCTGTTTGCCGGCAGTGGTATTTTGGGTTTTGAAGCGCTTTCTCGCGGTGCTAAACACGTCACTTTTGTCGAAAAAAATCGTCGGGCGGCTCAACAAATTGCTCAAAATATCAAACAACTCAGTATTGACAACGCCACCGTCCGACCGGGTGATTATCGCCAGGCACTGTCGGGTCAATACGACATCATTTTTCTCGATCCGCCCTATGCCCTCAGATTGCTCCCTATACTGATTGAGCAAGTTAAACCGTTATCTCCCGAATGGCTGTTTATCGAAGATAATCGACCAATCGAAGACTGGTTGAAACATCGAACCGATTACAAACTACACAGGCATAAAAAAGCCGGTCATATTTACTACGGGCTTTTGCGCGCCGGGCGCCCCAGCAAGTATAACCGCCGGACAAGCTCGACATTGAACCACTCAGTAGGTTTATCAAAGGCTTCTAATCATTAGGTTCTTATAGTAGAATGGCGAAACACACCGACAAACGTGTTGCTATCTTTTTATCATATTATGAGTAGAAAAAACATTGCCATTTACCCCGGTACTTTTAACCCCGTTACCGTCGGGCACACGGATATTATCGAACGCGGCGCAAAATTGTTCGAAAAAGTCTACATTTGTGTCGCTGAAAGTCGCAATAAACATCCGGTTTTTACCCTGGAAGAGCGGGTTGATATGATCAAGGGAGCGGGTTTACCAAGCAATGTCGAGGTCGTTGGTTTTCGTTCGCTGTTGATCGATTTGTGTCATCGTCTCGATGCTCAAGTGATTATCCGCGGACTGCGCATGGTGTCCGATTTTGAATACGAATTTCAGCTGGCGTCAATGAACCGCCATCTCGACAATAGCATTGAAACGATTTTTTTGACACCGGCTGAAGATAAATCATACATCTCTTCGACCATCGTTCGCGAAGTGGCACGTTTTGGTGGTGATGTCAGCCGGTTAGTGCCGGCTAATGTCGTTGATGCGTTGCAACGCGTTTACCGTCAGCGCAAGATGGATTAACCGTAGTGCCAAGGAAGGTTAATTTCGCCGTGACCGAAATCGGCATGAATGAAGACGGGAAAGGCTGCACCAGCAAAGAAATTTATCAGTACATCGTGCCAGTCAATAGTTGCTGTTTGACAATTGACCATTTCACCAAATACGACAGCTGCCACGCGTTCGAATTTGCCGGCATTGCGCAGATGAGTGAGCATGCGATCCAGTTTATAAGGGCTTTCGCCGATCTCTTCTATCATCAATATTTTGTCTTGTGTATCTATCTCGTGGGCTGTTCCCAACGATGTGACCAGCAGAGACAAACAGCCGCCAACGTATACCGCATTATGCCAATCGACACGGTGTTGACTGTCCACCCGAGTGCCCGATAAGGGCATCATAGTCAGCGCCGGCAGATGATTGCCAAATAACGCCCGATGCAGGGCATCGGCATTGTCTTTTGCCCACTGTTTATCAGCCAATAGCTGTTCGGTCGATAAGTTGGGCGCGTGCAGAGAAATGACATTGGCGGTATCGGCAAAGTGCAAATGCAGTGTCGTAATATCGCTAAACCCGATCAAAAAACGTGGGGTAGGGACGACGATAGCGCGCAAATAAGGCAATAAGCGGGCACAGCCGTACCCCCCGCGGGTTGCAAAAACGGCCCGAATATCAGGTTCGCTCAGTGCCTGAATTAGACTATTGGCGCGCAGGCGATCAGTGGCCGACAGGTAGCCGATATTGCTGGAAAATTTAGGCAGTAGTTCGACAACCAATCCCCAGTCTTGTAACAAGTTAACGGATTTTTCAAGCCAATCCGGCTGCGTTTTTTTTTGTCCCGAAGCCGGGGCAACCAAGGCGACCTTGTCACCGATCCTTAACGTAAAATCCACAGCCATTCAGCTTGTCTCCGATTTGAATGTTACGCTTTTTTGCCATACCCGACTGCATCTCAACGACGAAGACGTTGTCGTCGTATTGTGATGGGTAAGTCGGACACCGCGATGTCCGGCACGGCGGCACGGCAGCTTTTATTTCCTGTAATAGACCGCGTGCATTAAAAAATAGCATATCCAGTGGTATTAGGGTGTTTTTCATCCAAAAAGTAACGGGTTTCGGACGAGTAAAAACAAAAAGCATTGCTTCGTTGTCTTCTATGCCTGGACGCATCATCATGCCGCGCTGCATTGCCGCCGGCGTGTTGGCAATTTCCGTGGCAAATTCGTGTTCGCCAATCCAAATCCAACTGGTGTAATTTGTCGGCGCTGATTGAGCGCAACACGATGCGAAAAAAATACCGTACACCAGTGCGACGCTCAGAGACCGTTTTAACAAAACCAACATTTTCGTCCAATAGGTTGACAGATGAAGTAAAATATCATCATACCACAAGGACAATAACAACAAAAAAGGAAAGGTTATGAAGTATCAATATACAATCCATCATGAAGAAATTGCTTATGATGGGTTTTTTAAATTCAATCGTTTTGATGTTTCTTTTGAAACATTTACCGATGGAGCGATCGAGCACGTCATACGCGAATGCGGCCGCAAGGGCGACATTGTCGCCGTGCTTCCCTACGATCCCGTTACACAAGAGTTTCTTATGGTAGAGCAGTTTCGCATCGGCCCGGCCGCTCGCGGCGAACATCCTTGGACGCTGGAAATCGTTGCCGGTTTTATGGATATTGAAGGGGAAAGCCCCTTGCAGACGGCTCGGCGTGAATTGACCGAAGAAACAGGTTGCACGGCAAAATCGATGCACAAGCTGATTAGCTACTCGCCCGGTCCCGGCGGAAGTGCCGCTTTAATCACTATCTTTATCGCCGAAGTTGACGTTAATGAAATGGTTAAATACAGTGGCGTCAGCGAAGAAGGCGAGGACATTTGCGTTCATCGCCTGCCACTGGAAAAGATGAGGGAAAAAACCTATGCCGGTCAACACGGCAATGCGACGACTTCGATTGCTTATCAGCAATTTTTTATGAATAACTGGGTCGATCAATTCAAGATATAGCGGTTTTTTTATACTCTACTTTTTTGAAACCAGAAGATTGCTGCAAGCATTAATAACAAGGCGGCAACTTTTTGCCAATTAACAGTGCTGACAGCTACCCCAAACCAACCGTAATGGTCGATGATTAATGAACACAACATTTGCCCTGTAACGGTAAAGATAACGACGTTAACAGCTCCAATTTTGGGAAACAAAATAATAATGGACAACACAAACATCGCCCCCAAAGCGCCGCCGATAAACAAATGCGGCGGCACGTTTGAGAGTTTTTTTAACGATAGCGACTGTTGTGAGATCAACACATAAACCAGTAAAACCAACAGTCCCGCTAAAAAAGAAATAATGGCAGCCCAACCGTTTGAGCCGATAAGCCGCGATAATTCGGCATTTAACCCCGATTGAAATGCTACGGCAAAACCGATACCAATGGCCAATAAATAGAGTACAAACACTTAATCAACCGTTTTGTGGTAATGATAGAAGGTGGTATTTTTTTGCCATTGACGTTTTTCGTACAACGCTTGTGCCTTGTGATTATCCACTGCTGTTGATAGCGACAAACTGCCGGCGCCTGTTGCTTTGGCAAAAGCTTCGGCGGTCTGCATGAGTTGGTTGGCAACACCCATTTGGCGGGCAAACTCTGAGACGAATAAATCGTTTACGATCCAACGGCGTTGCAGGCTGACCGATGAAAATGAAGGATAAAGCTGGGTAAACCCAATGGCCTCACCCGCGTTGTTGGTTGCCAAGAAAATCACCGATTCTTTCTTGGCAATACGTGCCGATAAAAATGCTTTTGCACCGTCCGGATCACTCGCTTGTTGATAAAATTGGCGGTAATCGTCAAATAAGGTTGCGATAACATCTACATCGTCAATGCCTGCTTGAGTAATATTCATCCTGTTTTCCTATATAGTCATGACACTAATTTCCCGGTACAGTGTTACGTCATCTCGTCGTAGCTACTGTCTTCGATGACGTAACACCGTACCAGAAAATTATTGGCACGACTATAGGAACCTTCGCAAAATGCCCATTTCGGCAAATAACCCAGCAAGTGCTTCGCAAAAGCTGGACAGGCCACGTTATGTGTTTATCCGACCACTCAGGAGTGGTGGGTCTCCTCGCCATTTTCGCCTATCTACTTGATATGTCGAAAATTGGCTGCGGTACTATTCCTTGTTCTTTACTCGAACCGAACATTTTGCGGAGATTCCTATACAAGAGTAGCCGTTGTTTTTTCTTCAAAAAACAAGGAGCCCCATCGGTATCGCCCTTGTCTGCACCGGCTTAAGCCATCTGGCTTGGGCAGAGAATGTTGCTTACAATGGGCCTGGAACTTGGCCTTTGCAGAGCCTCCTGTAACATTACACCTGCCGAATATGATCAATTAATTGCTTTACTACCAACAACAGGCCAAAAACGATAAATGCGCCGGCAGGGAAGGCAGCTAACAAGAAGACCCGGGTGTCTAAAATAGTCATATAAGTTTGGGAAAAGTCATCACCCAGCAATAAATTAAGTCCCGAGAACAGCGTGCCCTTGGCCAAGACTTCTCTAATGCCGCCGAGCAAGGCAATCACCCAGGTAAAGCCGATACCCATCACAAGGGCATCAAACAGTGAGTCGCGAATCGGGTGTTTAGATGAAAAGGCCTCGGCACGTCCGATAATAATACAGTTAGTCACAATCAGCGGAATAAAGATGCCCAGTGCCAGATATAATTCGTAGAAATAGGCCTTCATTAACAACTCAACAGCAGTTACCGAGCCGGCGATAATTAACATAAAGGCAGGTAATCGTATGCTGGTGTCGATACGGTGACGCGATAGGGAGACGAGTAGGGCTGACAGCAGTAAAACAATCGTTGTTGCCATCCCCATGGCCAACCCGTTGATAATGGTTGTGCTCGTCGCCAGTAGCGGACACAATCCCAGCAGTTGAACAAAAGCCGGGTTGTTGCGCCAAAGCCCTGAAAAGTCGAAATACTTCATGGTGTTTTATTGTTACACAGGTTGGTTAAGTTTGTCAGTCCCCGCTCAAAGAAAGTTTTGCGCATAAGATAAGTGACTGCTCGCGAAGTAATGGTCGCGCCGGTTATGCTGTCTATTTGCCCCCCGTCTTTTTTGATGGCAATATGGGCCCTGGGTGTCGTCAGCGGTAAATAAAATTGTCTTAGCCACGGTGATTTTTCAACTTCAATTTGATCCCCCAGTCCCGGCGTTTCTTGGTGAAACAATGGCCGGGCTTGAACAATGTGTCGTGACTGCAAATCGACAGCGACCAATAAGCGGATTAAACCGCTATAACCTTTATAAGTCTCAATTTCATAAATCTGGTAGCGCGGTTGTCCTCGTTGACAAGCTTGATAAATCGTTGTCTTTGTCTTGCTATCGATGCTTCGGGTGGACAATAAATCGTTGTCAAAATCGTGTCTGGGTAAGACCTTTGACAGGGATTGGATGAGAAAGTGTTTTTCACTGTCTTTTGCCGCTTGTTGTGTCAAATTAAACAGTGAAAAAATAAGCAATAAACAAATGGCAGCAACAGCAAACAGCCGCATCGCCGTTTTAATGTGTTGATTGGTTAAGGTGACAGATTTCATTCATTATGACCTTTAGGTTGATTTGACGTACTGTGGGCGCGTATAGTTGTCGATCATCGGAGCAGCCATATTAGCCAGCAAAACGGCAAAGGCCATACTGTCGGGCATATTGCTGTACTGGCGAATGATAACCGCCAGCAAAGCCGCCAACAGGGCGTAAATCAATCGGCCGAACGGGCTAGTTGCCGCCGTTGTCGGGTCGGTAATAATAAAGCAAGTGGTAAAGATCAGCGCTCCCAGACCGATGTGTTGTACGGTCGATATCTCGCTGCCTCGGAAGGCATTAAACACGACAGTCAACGCAATAAAACCAATGACAAAATAAATAGAAAGCCGCCAATCGGCTATTTTTCTCAACCATAAATAGATGCCTCCAATAAGCCAAGCAGCGTTAATAAACCAGTGCGTGTTGCTGTGAATGCTAGTCAGGCCGTTGGCTTTTAGACTGGCGAGCAATGTTGCACCGGTTAAATTGTCGAGTGGTTTATCGCCGGTGCTTTGAAAAATCATCACAAAACCGTCTGAGACATCGATATAGGACTGCGGCCAATGGCTGATTTCAGCGGGAAAGGACAGATAAACGGCACAAAATCCAACTAAAGCCGGATTAAAAATATTCATACCGACACCGCCGAAGATGTGCTTGCCCAATACCAGACCGAAAGAGACGGCAGTGACAATTAGCCACCAAGGTGAAGTGGCGGGAACGGAGACAGCTAACAACATTGCTGTTAACAGGCCGGTACAGACATCCAGTGCTGTCAATCGGCGTCGCCGCAGTACTGCAACAATGGTTTCGCAAATAACGGCAGCCATTATGGCCAGGACAATCTGGGTGGGAACGCTCAGCCCCACATAAAAGGTTTGCAGAATAATACCCGGAATCAGTGCATAACAAACGTGACGCATCATTGCTGCCGAAGATAAACCGGACTGTTTATCTCTCGGGAAAAGATGTAGTGCATTGACGCTGTTATCGCTATTCATGCTTCTTCCTTTTTTGTTCTTTTGGTTGTTTGCATTGGGTTATTTTGCATGTGTTATCGATTACCTTATCGTTTTTTTGCACCTGATTTTTTTCGGTAGTACGGTTATCGGTACTGTCGGAGCCCTTGTTATGTGCCGTCCTTTTGGCCTTGGTTCTTTTTAGTGCGGCGGCGATGAGTGCTTTTTTATCGTCGGGACTAATGGTTTTTTCCCTTTTTTCGTCAGTCTGATGAGGTTTTTTTGATGGGTTTGTCTGCCGTATTTGACTGGTATCGGTGGCACGGCTTTTTTTAGCTTGTGCCCGCGCCAAGGCAGCGGCGATTAAGTCTTGCCGGTTAGTGGGTGCCGGTGCCGACCGTTGAGGGGCTGTGCCGGTTTGCCCAGAGTGGGTCACAGAGCGAGGCTTTTGTGTCTGTTGTTTTAGTTTGGCACGACGTTCTGCTGCTTTCTTATCACGGGCCGCTTTTTCCGCTTCGGCGCGCTGGCTGCGTCTTTCAAAACGGATACGTGCGTGTTCGCTGGCCGCTTTTTTCTTGCGTTCGTTAATAATTTCGCCTTTGGTGTGCTGAAAAATTTGTACCAAGGGGATATCGCTGGGACAGACATAGGTACAAAGTCCGCATTCAATGCAGTCAAACAAGCGGTTGTTTATTGCCTGTTCGTACTTGCCTTTTTTTCCATAAAACTGTAGCTGCTGAGGGAGTAAATCCATTGGGCATACGTCGGCACAGTGGCCGCAGCGAATGCAATTCTGCTCAGGGCTCTGTGCCAGTATCGGCGGAGTCATAAAAGCCAGTACGGAGGTCGTTTCACGCTTAATAACGATCGGTTTTTTGTGGTTGGGCTCAACGGCAAAGCCCATCATGGTACCGCCAAATATGATTTCGGCACTGTTATCGCTTAATTTAATATCTTTGCCGATGTCGGCAATATCACTGCCCACCTTGGTGGCGTAAACGCCGGGTTTTTGAACGCCGTCACCGGAAAATGTGACCAGTCTTTCCGTCAGCGGTTTGCCTAACGCGACGGCATCGTAGGTGGCTTTTGCCGTCGCGACGTTATGACAGACAAAACCGGATTGGTACGAGCGCTTATTGATGTTTGGTTTTTTACCCATCAAGTAGTGGGCAATTTGGTGACGGCTGCCCATCGGGTATTGAGTCGGCAGCGAGTATACCTCAACCGGTGTATCGGCTACTGTCAATGTTCGTGATGCTTCTGTCATTGATGCCAGAGCCTGTGGTTTGTTGTCTTCTATGCCGACGAGAATGCGCTTAACTCCAAGAATATAAGCAAAGATTTGTGCCCCTGCTAGAATTTCTTTGGCATGGTGTCGCATTAGGATATCATCACAAGTAATGTAGGGCTCGCATTCGGCACCGTTAATGATTAGTATGTCAACCGGTTTGTCCAGATTGACTTTTTTTTCGGTTGGGAATCCGGCACCGCCCATGCCGGCGATACCGGCGCGGAAAATGCGATTGAGTAATTCTTCTTTCTGCACACGGCGAAAGTCACCGATACGGGGAAATTCATCGGTTGGCGTATCGAGACCGTCAGCAGTGATTTCGATGGCATGCACGTTCATGGCCGATGGGTGTGATTCGGTGATGTCGACAATGCCGGTGACTTCTCCCGATGTCGGTGCGTGACGGTGCAGTGCCATACGAGATGTCGGCCGGGCGATAACGTCACCGGATTCAACCTTATCGCCGATTTTAACGGTCGGAACGGCTTGTTCACCATCGCGCTGTAACAGGCTGACGTAGTATTTGTCATAGATGGGCAGCTTCTGTATTTCTCCGCCATGGTTAGACAGCGATTTAAATTCGGGGAGCACCAAGCCTTTCGGCTTTTGTCTAAACCAAGTTAGCCAATTAATCATCCAGTTCCCCCGCCTTTATTATTTTTCGTTATTTTTTGTCTTACCGGGAGTTGGTCGGGAACGGGCATAATCCATTCGGTGATTTTTTTGGGTCGTTTCTGCATGACAATACAGTCCACCGGGCAGGGAGACAGGCAGAGTTCACAGCCGGTACACTCATCGGTGATTACCGTGTGCATATGTTTGGCTGCGCCCAAAATGGCATCGACGGGGCAGGCCTGAATACAGAGTGTGCAGCCGATGCAATCTTTTTCGATAATAACGGCGACCTCAGGCTCAGCTTTCTCCTCACCATGGGCTTGACTGAGCGGGATTTCTTCTACGTTGAGTAATTCGGCCAGTGCTTTGACGCCTGCCTGTCCGCCCGGTGGACATTGATTGATCGGGGCTTCCCCGGCGGCAATGGCTTCGGCATAGGGACGGCAACCCGGATAATTGCATTGCCCACACTGCGTTTGCGGCAGAATGGCGTTAATTTCATCGGCTATGGGGTTGCCTTCAACTTTAAAATAATCGGCAGACCACGCCAACAGCAGGCCAAAGATGCCGATAATCAACAGAAAAATGATAATACCCAGTATCATGGCAAGCCTCTATAACCCTGAGAAGCCCATAAAAGCGATGGCCATCAGTCCGGCGCTGATTAGGGCAATCGGCGCGCCTTGAAATGGTTTGGGTACGTCAGCGGCATCGAGACGCTCACGAATACAGGCGAATAACACCATGACCAGCGAAAAACCAATGGCGGCACCAATGCCATAGACAACCGAAGTCAGCAGGCTGGGTTGTTCGCGTGTATTGATTAGCATTACACCAAGCACGGCACAGTTTGTTGTAATGAGCGGTAAATAGATACCGAGCAATTTATGCAGTAAAGGCGACGTTTTATGGATGATAATTTCGGTTAGTCCGACCAAGGTGGCGACCACGGTGATATAAGTAATTGTCCGCAGATATTCTATATTGAACGGTATTAGTAGATAGGTATTGAGGATATAAGCTGAGCTTGCCGAAAGCGTCAAAACGAAGGCAGTCGCCAATCCCATGCCAATGGCCGTTTCCGTTTTCCGAGAAACGCCCATAAATGGGCACAGTCCCAAAAACTGAACCAGAATGAGATTATTGATAAAAATGCTACTAAGCAACAAGTACAGTAATTCTTTCAAAATATTTAATTAGTTGCGACAGCGAAACGAGTTAATTTTTGATGTAGAAGTTATCGGCGCAGACAATAGGTATCCGTTACGGAGCCGTTCAAGAATTAAATGATTGAACCGTATTGCCGAGTTCGATTACTATTCGATTAATAATGCGCTATCCTACCACACTTTGGTCGCATTGCGACGGGATGATTGACCTTTAATCAGCGACTTAACCGACAAATCTGACGACAAGTGTTATTTAAAACAGTTTGGTGAAACGGCCGGTCGTATTATTTACGTATCATCTAAGCTTTTATCGCTATCGCCGTCGTCATCCGTCATCAGACCTTTGATGGTCTGTTCGGTTGTGTCCAAAATACCTTGGCAGTGTTTGACCAGTTTGACTCCCGATTCAAACTGCTTGATTGCCTCTTCCAAAGGCAAATCACCGGATTCTAGCTGTGTTAGTATTTGTTCCAATTCACCAATGGCAGCTTCGTAACTTTTATTGTCGTTTGTCATAATGTTGTGCTTCATTCAAAATCTGTAGGAAACTATTATAGCGTAATTCGCTGATTTGACCCTCGGCAACTGCCGTTTTTATCGCGCATCGCTTTTCGTGGGTATGCGAGCAGTTGGAAAATTGACAATGACCGAGGAAAGGATAAATCTCGGAAAATCCTTTTTCTATAGCAGCCGTGTCCAAGTGATAGGTATCAAAACTGCGAACGCCCGGTGTATCGATGAGAACACCGCTGTGCATAGTGGTTTTATCCAGCCGATAAAGTGTCGAATTGGTCGTGCTGTGACGGCCCAGTCCGGAAACAGCGGAAATACTTTTGGTTTGCACGGTGATATCGGGGATCAAGGCATTAATGAGTGTCGATTTGCCGACGCCGGATTGGCCGGTAACAACGGTCTTGCGATTATCCAGTTGACGATGGAGTTCGTCCAGACCGTGCTCGGTTTTCAGGCTGCCTCTGACCCAGCGGACATGAGGAATAGCTTGGTAAATAGCCTGCATTTTACTGATGTGGGCAATGGTGGCGGCATCAGTAAGGATGTCGGTTTTGTTAAAATAGATCAGACAATCAACACCAACGACGCCGGCCATAATAATATAGCGGTCGAGCAGCGAAGGCTGAAACATGGGCTCGTGTGTGATAATGACGAGAATTTGATCGATATTGGCAGCAAAAGGCTTGGCACCGCGATAAGTGTTTTGTTTTTCTATAACGGTTTGTCTCGGCAAAACGGCTTCGATACGGTGGTTGCTGTGGTCAGTCGTTAAATCAACTTGTTGGGTAATCAAAACGCGGTCACCGGCACAGATAGCGCCGATATTTTGTCGCCAATCACAGGCGAGCAGCGGTGATTCGACCGTTGTTTGAACGATGACGTTGTATCCCATGTGACTGATAACGGTTGCTTCAATAGCGTCACTATCACGCAGTGTTTCAATACGCTTTTTTACATTACCGGAGACGGTTGTTGTTTGTTTTTTACTGAGCTTTTTAGTCGAGCTGCGCGACAAAGGTTTTCTGGTCATAGGCAGTCATTATATCCATATTATCCATAAATACCAAAAGGGCCCGGCTAGTTAACCGGACCCTTTTGTACGAAACACAGCTGCGTCAATACCTATTTATACTTAATCTCATTGTCAGGCTGATAGGCTTTGACATCGATTGGTGAGTGAGCTTCCAGGTAAGCTTTCAGCACCTCGGCATCGACAAATCCCGTATTGACATAGCCCGGTAATCCGGTCAGTTTAGGATACCCGTCACCGCCAGAAGCACTAAAGCTGGGTATTGAGAAACGATAGGTTTTGTCAGGGTCAATGGGTTTGCCGTTGAGTTTGACGTTGATGGCGCGTCCTTTTTTAATCGTCATACTGAGCTCAGGCGAAAATTGCGGAAATGCGCCCGTATCAACCGGAAATGTCGCCATTTTGTCAAGGTATTTAAGCACATCATCGCCTTTCATATCAACGTAGCTGACGTTATTGGCAAACGGCTGGACTTTCAGCACATCTTTATAAGTGATATCGCCTTCGGCAATCGAATCTCGCACGCCACCTGAATTCATAATACCAAAATCAGCTTTGGCCCGTTCTTTTTGCGCCGTGGCGATTAGGCGTCCCAAATTGGTTTGTTTAAAGCGCACGACATCACGGTCACCCTCCAGCTTGCCATTTGAGGTGGCAATTTTAACATTGAGTTGTTTTTGTCCTTTTTCCCGGTAGGGTTTAAGAAAATCATACACCGCTTCATCGGCTGGAATCTCGTCTTCGACAAAGACGCGTTTTTTCTCCCCGTTAACCTTAATTTTCTTTTTCAAATTAATCGGAATCAGTTTGTATTGTTCAAGTTCCAACTCGCCGTTTTTAAAAGTGTAGTCGGCACGTCCGACGTATTTTCCCCATTCGTGCGCTTGCACAATCCATGTGCCGTTTTGACGATCAGGCAAACAATCATCACCAGGTTTAAAATCCGTGTATTTAGTGTTGTCACCCGGTTCCATACATACCGGTTCCTGCGAGTGCCCGCCAATAATCATATCGAGGTCACCTTTATTGAGATAACGCGCCAAACTGACATCACCCGGCGCATTGACGCCAAATTGACCGTCCTGATAGTGCCCCATATGGGTAACGGCAAAAATCAAATCCGGCTTGACCGTGTCTTTTAATTCGGCAATCACTGTTTTAGCTTCAGCTTTCGGGTCGCGAAATTCGATATCTGAGATAAATTCGGGATTACCGATTTTCTTGGTGTCTTCGGTGGTTAGACCGATAACGGCAATTTTAATGCCGTGTTTATCAAAAATATGGTAGGGTTCAAACAAGCGTTTGCCGGTTTTTTCATCGTAAATATTAGCGGATAAAAACGGAAATTTAGCCCAGTCACGCTGTTTGAATAAAACGTCCAGTGAATTATCGAATTCGTGATTACCCAGTGCCATGGCATCGTAGCCTATCATTTTCATGCCTTTAAAATCGGGTTCGGCGTCTTGTAAATCTGATTCCGGCACGCCCGTATTGATATCGCCGCCGGATAATAGCAAAACTTTGCCGCCTTTGGCTTCGACTTCTGCACGGATTTTATCAATTAGCGTCTTGCGGGCAGCCATACCGTATTCGCCGTATTTGTTGTGCCAAAAACGGCCGTGATGGTCGTTGGTATGCAGAATCGTCAATTGATAGGCCTTATCAGGCTGCCAGTGTTCAGCAATAGCAGTCTGTGTGCTCAACAGGGCGCCGGCAATCAACGAGCAGGCAAGCAATCTTTGTGTTTTGAGACGGGGTAATTTAATCACGATGGGTTCTCCCTAAGAAAATAAGTCAATTGGCAGTATCAATATATTCATTACTAATGCAACAAATATTCCCTCATTGTACCACAGGTTTATGATATTTAACTATATTTTTTGACATCAACGATACTGTCACGGTGTTTGTAGACACCCGATTGGATACTGCGTCAGTTAAACAATTAAGTCGCAGTTTGTGTTATCCTTATCACTGTTTAGCGTGTTATGTGTAAAAAGAAAAAATGACTCAGAAAATTGGTATCTTGGGCGGTGGACAGTTGGGGCGTATGTTTTTGCAGGCGGCATACAACTATCCTTTTGAATATCACGTATTGGATGCGGCGGGTGCGCCATGCCATGCCATTTGTCAGCACTTTAAGGTTGGTAACTTTAGAAACTACGACGATGTCGTCAATTTTGCTCAAGCGCTGGATGTGATTGGCATTGAAATTGAGCACGTTAACACCGATGCGCTGCGTCATCTGGAAAATCAGGGAAAAGTTGTGATTCCTTCTGTCGATACGCTAACGATTATTAAGGACAAGGGATTACAAAAACAGCACTACCAACAGCACGGTATCAGCACTGCCGATTACTACTTAATCGATGGCATAAAGGATATGGATCGAAACGCAATAGTCTATCCCTTTGTGCAAAAACTGCGTACCGGCGGCTATGACGGTAAAGGGGTTCAGGTCATTCAATGCGCTGGTGAATGGGATAAATTGTGGGACGAACCTTCCGTTATCGAAGTCTTTACGCCGATTGCCAAAGAAATTGCTGTGATGGTCGTTAAGGGGCAACGGGGTGATGTGGTCGTTTATCCCTCTGTCGAGATGGTATTTGATCCCGAACTGAACCTAGTTGATTATTTGTTCTCACCTGCCGATATTAGTGAAGATCAAGAAAAACAGGCGGTTCATCTGGCCAGACAAGTGGCTGATTCCTTTGATGACTATGGTATTTTCGCCGTTGAATTATTTGTTGATACGACGGGACAATTATTGGTCAATGAAACGGCACCGCGCGTTCACAATAGCGGGCATCATACCATCGAAGCGGCCTACTGCTGTCAATTCGAACAAATGCTGCGGGTGCTGTCGGGCTTACCGCTGGGCCGTGCGAGCTTGAGAGAAGGCGGCGCCATGCTTAATCTAGTCGGGGCACCGGACTATCACGGTGATGCCATTATCGACGGCATTGATATATTGGCCGGATTAGATAAAACCTATGTCCATTGGTACGGAAAACAACACACCGCGCCGGGCCGTAAAATGGGACACGTTACTTTATTGGGTAGTCGCACTGATATTGATAAGAAAATTGCCCAAATAAAACAATCGGTACGGGTTATCAGTTCGTCGCAACAAAGCAGCTAACCCCATGACAAAGAAAGATTTAACCATTTTTGAAAAAACGTATACGGTCAATATATTAAACAGCGATATCAATGGACGTCTCGGTTTGCTCGGTTTGCTGGATATACTGCAAGATATCGCCGATGAACACGCTAATTCGGTTGGCTTGACATACGAAGTGATGCTCAACAAGGGATTTTTTTGGGTTATGTTCCAGCAGCGAACAATGATGAAACGGTGGCCGACATTTGATGAAAAGTTCACCGTAAGAACCTGGGCAAGATCTGTTAAAAACCGCTACGCCGTTCGCGAATCAGAAATCATTTTCGCAGGTGATAAAATTGGTGCCTGTTCAACGACGCTAATGCTTCTCGATGCCAAAACACATAGGCCGAAACGCTTATCGTCCGCCGATTTAGGTTTTGAAGGACGAACCGACTATCAATTCGATTTTAAAACGGAGAAAATCCGCCTGCCTGAATTAAAACCGGCTCGGGATATTACCGTTCAGATTAGCGATTTGGATATCAACCAGCATGTCAGTAACACCAGATACGCCGAGTGGATATTAAATACCCTGCCAATCGACTACCACCGCCGGTACACGATTGAGGAATATTCGGCTAATTTTATCAACGAAACTTTTTTTGCTGACGACGTACAGTGTTTAAGCCGTCCGCAGCTGTCCGAAGTGATGACAGATGAAATACTGCATTTTTCGGGTGTTCGTCATCAAGACAACAAAACGGTTTTTAAGGCCAAACTCATCTCTCGTCCCAATCAACATACGATCTAACGAGTAACCGCCCGTGGATAATATTCATGACACCAGTTTCCCGGTACAGTGTTACGTCATCTCGTCGTCCCTCACCTAGTAATAGGCGAGGGACCGCAAAAAATGATTGAAGACAGTTGACGATGACAACGGTGGTTAAAACTCACTGGCAACCGTATCCAGTGTTGCAATCAGTGCGTCAATTTCTTCCTTAGTCACCGTTAGCGGTGGCAAGAAGCGCAAAGAGTTACCACCGGCTTTTACCACCAGGGTATGGTACTTATCGCGCAATAAAACCAACATATCGCCATTTGGCGGTGTGACTTTAATGCCAATCATCAAACCCAAACCGGAGACTTCACCATACACATTCGGGTATTTATCGGCCAGTTTGCGCAGCTGACTTTGCAGATATTTACCGCTGTCTTTAACGTGTTGCAAAAATTCTGGGGTTGCAATCACATCGAGTACGGCATTGCCCACCGCTGTTGCCAGCGGGTTGCCACCAAAGGTTGAACCGTGTGTCCCGACAACCATGTGTTTGCCGACTTTTTCGTTTGTCATGCAGACACCCAACGGGAAACCGCCGCCGATACCTTTGGCACTGCTCATAATATCGGGTGTTACCCCCAAAGCTTGGTAGGCGTACAACTCACCGCTGCGAGCAACGCCGCATTGCACTTCGTCAAACATCAGTAAAATGCCATGCTTATCGCATAAGTCACGCACTTGTCTGAGATAGGTTTTGTCGGCAACGGTAATGCCGCCTTCGCCCTGGATGGGCTCTAAGATCACGCCGGCAGTTTTTTTGCTAATCAGCGCCTTGAGTGATTCGATATTGCCAAATTGCGCCTGATCAAAGTGATAATCGTTGGGGATAAAGCCTTCGCAATAACTTTCATTACCCGATGCGGCGATGGTGGCAATTGTACGGCCGTGGAATGAGTCGGTCATGCCGATAATGCGGGTGCGTTTTTTATCGCCGTTATCGTAGTGGTAGCGGCGCATCGCTTTTAAACCGCATTCGTTGGCTTCTGCCCCTGAGTTGGCGAAAAACACTCTGTCGGCAAACGTTAATTTGACCAGACGTTCGGCAAGGCGTTCGGCCGGCTCAACGCGAAACATATTGGAGGTATGCCACAATTTATCGGCTTGGGCCTTTAACGCGGCGACAATATGCGGGTGGTTATGCCCTAAAACATTAACGGCAATTCCTGAGGTAAAATCCAGATAGCGATCACCGTTATCGGCGAATAAATAAGTTCCCTTGCCGTGCGTAAATAAAACCGCAGGCGGGGCATAACAAGGCATAATGGCTTCGCGCATAATGTGTTTCTCCTAAAGATAAAAATTTAATAAAAATATGGTCCACCAGCTTATCAGTATTATCTGTTGTTGCAATCAAATTCTTTTCTCTATATCATAAGGATAAGTTATAAACTCCGGTTTTCCTATGCTCAATCAACATAATCTTCCCAGTACAACAGCGCTGCGCTATTTTGTCGAGTCGGCAAAGTATCTTAGTTTTACCAAAGCCTCTGAAGAACTCCACGTTACACAAGCGGCAATTAGTAAGCAAGTGAAACAATTAGAAGAAATATTAGCAGTGGATTTGTTTATTAGGGAAAAACAGCGGATTCGTCTTAGCTCCGCAGGTGAAATTTACTATAAGGATGCAATGAGAATTTTGCGTGAGTTAGAAAAAATCACCATGAAAATTAGAACTTATAATAATGAAGTGGACGAAATACACATTGGTATTTTGCCGACTTTTTCTTCACGCCTGTTAATTCCTCTGCTGCCAAAACTCTATGCTCAGCACCCTGAAATTCGCGTCAAGCTGACAACAGAGCTGGGAAAAATCGATTTTTCCCAGCAGCCGTATGACATTGTCATCAGTTTTAACGAATTGGTTCAGGACGATGTAGCAAAATTTAACATTATGGACGAAACGCTGTTGCCTGTCGCTTCGCCCAAATTGGTCAAAGAAGATCGATTGTTGCTTAGCCAACTGGAGCAAATACCGTTGTTGACATTTTTGGCGCGTCCTTACCTGTGGAATGACTGGTTTTCCAGTGTTAATCGAGCCGCCCCTGCGCCACGGTCGGGATTGATGTTTGAGAATTTTCAAATGTTAATTCACGCAACGATTTCCGGTTTGGGCGTTGCCCTGATACCGGAATTTATGATTAAACGCGATATTGAGAGCGGGCTGTTAAAACAGGTTCATAGCCGTACGATGCATTCAAAACCGCAGTATTTTATGGCAATTCCTCGTGAAAAAATGCAGGATGAAAAAATTGTCAAATTTAGAGAGTGGTTATTGGCAGAAATTAAAAACGACAACCCATGACTTGGGGTGTGTCACTCTATCGTCATATTAATCTGTAAAAAAGCTCTGCTAAACCTATCGATCCTGTCGGTAACTAGACTTGTTGGGGTGCGCGGAGCGTAAAAGTTTTACCCTAGACCTCCTAGACTTATTAATAACGCTTTGCCTTGGGGTATTCGTTGGTATGATCCGGTCGCTCGGTTTCTCCGTTTCTACCGTAAAATCGGGTTAACAAGCGCACGCTCTCCCTGCCGTTTTGCTTGCGCCACTTGTTGGTATCGCGCAGCGAATAAACACAGCCGCAGTATTCTTGTTGATAAAAATGTTCCTGTTTGGCAATCTCGACCATACGCGCTGATCCCCCTTTTTTACGCCAATTGAACGTCCAGTACTCAACATCGTCATATTTTGCCGCGGCTCGTTCACCGCAAGCGTTGATCTGTTTCATGTCTTTCCAGCGCGAAATACCCAGCGTTGAGGTAATCAGCCTAAAACCGTGCTCCTTGGCGTATAAAGCCGTGCGTTCAAAGCGCATATCAAAACACTCCGTACAGCGGATACCGCGTTCAGGCTCGTGTTCCATACCCTTAACGCGCTCAAACCAATTTTCCTTATCGTAGTCCAAGTCGATAAATGTAATGCCGAGTTTGTCACAGAAGCGTTTATTTTCGTTTTTTCGCAGCTCGTATTCTTTTTTTGGGTGGATATTCGGATTGTAAAACAGTACGGTTTGTTCAATGTTCGAGGCATGAATGGCTTCCATGACCTCACCGGCACAAGGAGCACAGCATGAGTGTAAGAGAATCGTTTTCTCACCATTCGGCGTTTCCAGTGCTGGTCTATCGTAATTTGCGAGTCCGTAAGGGTTCATCATATTTCCTTTAATTAGGCAGGGAACAGTTGTACACCGTAAAATAACATTAAAATGGCGGCAATGGCAAATACAATACCCAGCACATTAACAGGGCGCAATTTTTCTTTAAATACCAACCAGCCAGTTAGTGTACCCAGCGTTATAACGCCAATATTCATGGCGGCAAAGACCAAGGTCGGGTTGGTTGAAAATGCCTGATGGGCCTTGATATAGAATAAGATATTAAAGAAATTAAACACTCCCAAAACCAGTCCGCCAACCACGCTTTTTACAGTAATGGTTTGTTTTCTTAAAAAAATATAAACAAACATTAACAAACCAGCAAGGATGAAGGCAAAGACCAAATTAAAAGGCAAGCCGGTTGTACTTTTGGCGAGTTGCTTAAACAAAATATCGATAATACCGTAGCCAAACCAGACGCCAATTAACAGCAGTGCACCGCTGAGACCAGCCGTCCCCTTGTGCGTATCGGGTTTGATTAGCAAGCAAAATAAGGCAACAAAGGCGAGAATAACACCGATGCCACGGTATGTTGATAGCGTTTCACCAAAAAGGGTAACGGCGGCAATAATTGGTAAGATCAGCGATAATCGTTGCGCTGCATCCGATTTGACAATACCGGCGTATTCAACAGCCTTACCCATAATGATAAAAACGCTGGGCAACAGTACACCGAGTGCCAAAAAGACCGGCCAGGGAAGCGCGCTAAAATCGTCGGGGTAAGCCGGTTTGAGTAGAAAAAGCCCTAGAGAGATGGCCATCAAGTAATTAAATGCGATGGCCTGTTCCAAGACAATTGATTGCTTTTTAGCGATTTTCAGTATGACCGAAACGCTAACACTGCAAATAATGGCATAAATAAGATATTGCATAACTTTTTAACTGTATAAAAATGTTAACTGGCTGAGTACTATAGTCATGCCAATAATTTTCTGGTACGAGGCACGTTATCGAGGACTGTCCCTCACCTAGTCACTAGGTGAAGGACGGCAAGATGACGTAACACTGTAGCGGGAAATTAGTAGCATGACTATATACACAATGATGGGATTACCGACAAGCCGTTAGAAAGGCCCACTCGATTATTCAAGCAGGCCTCTGACCAGGCTAAGCCAAAGTGAAAAGAGGGTTTATTCTTCAATCCACATGTATTTAGAGCGACTGTGATCCATCACGTTGATATTGTAACCTTTGACTTTTGGGTTAACCAACCGCCGGGTTACGTAGTGGTAGATAGGCATCAAGGAAAACGAATCGATAAAATCTTTCTCGGCATCGTACATCAGCTGGGCCCGCTTATCCATATCCTGTTCCATGGCTGCTTGTTTCATCCATTTGTCAAATTTCGGCGAATTGTAGCCGACGTCATTTAGACCGGAATTGGACAAAAACAACTCTAGGAAGGTATTACCGTCATTGTAGTCACCAATCCAACCGGCACGGAAGGCTTGGGTTTTTTCTTTTTGCTTGCGCGTTTGTAAAAATGCCTTAAACTCTTCGCTAATTACATTGGTTTTTACGCCCAGTGCCTGCTTCCACATTGCGGCAATGGCGGTGGCAATTTTTTTATGGTTTTCACCGATGTTGTAGCGCAGCTCAAGCTCCAACGGATTTTCTTTGGAATAGCCGGCTTGCTGATAGAATTCTTTTGCCATTTCAAGGCGTTTTTCTTGGCTCAGGCCGGCATACTTGGGAATATAGGGCTTGGCGTTGGCCACACCGGGGACGACGAGATTATAAGCCGTTTTTTCGCCAGCACCGGTGACTTTATCGACCAAAACATCGCGGTCAATTGCATAGGTCAAGGCCTTGCGTAAAGCAATATTGTCTTTAAACGGCGGTTTGGTGGTATTAAAGCTATAGTAATAAACACCCAGATAGTTGGCCACTTTAAGGTTATCAGCCAGTTCTTTTTTGATAGCCTTTAATTGGTTCAATGGAACGTTATATGTCCAGTCCAACTTGCCGGTACGAAAACGCTTTAACTCGGTTCTTCGGTTTTCGATTGGGTAGAAAATAACTTTGTCCAGTTTGACGGCATCTTTATCCCAATAGGTATCGGATTTAGTGACCTCCAAGCTTGCGCGTGGCACCCGCTTTGTCATTTTAAACGGTCCGTTACCGACGATATTTTCGGCACGCGTCCATTTATTTCCGTATTGCTCAACCACTTTTTTAGGTACCGGATAAGCAACCGAGTGGGTCAACATGCCGAGGAAATACGGTGTTGGGCCATTTAATTTAACTTCCAGTGTATTGTCATCAATGGCTTTAACACCTAATTTTGACAAATCTTTTTCTTTGTCGGTTGCAATGGCTTCGGCATTGACAATGGGGTACAACAAAAATGCGTAGTTGGTACCCGTTTTGGGATCAACGCCGCGCCGCCAGGCATAGACAAAATCTTCTGCCGTAACGGGATCACCGTTACTCCATTGGGCATCGCGCAAGTGGAACACATAGGTCAAACCGTCTTCACTAACTTCCCATTTTTTTGCCATACCGGGGACAATTTTGCCGTCTTTATCTTCGGCAACCAGACCCTCGAATAAGTCACGCAAAATGTGAGAGCCGGGAACGCCCTCTGAAATTTGCGGGTCAAGACTTTGCGGCTCTGCCCCGTTACCACGACGCAATACCATTTCCGCCTGGACGGAAGCCGCCAAGGTTAGCCCGGCAAGGATCAAGATTTTACCTAATCTAGATAACTTCATCTAATTCTCCAAAATAATAGAACTTTTTATAAAAAAACCACCTGCGCAGTTCAATTGCTTTGTCGCGCGGTAGGTTGATCAATGTCTTTTAATAGGTGTAAATAATTCAACCAATTAGTTTAGCATACGATATTTGAAAAGAATACCAAGCAGTTTGATATTACTTTTACCACTGCAAAGATTATGCTATACGGCCTAAATTTATTATTTTGTCCGACGAGTGAATATCGTCATTCGACTGATCTATTCGACTTAGCGTAGTTTGCCGTGGCAACGTTTAAACTTTCTCCCGGAGCCGCACGGACAAGGTGCGTTGCGATGCACCCCTTTGTATTTATCACGCTGGCTAGCCCTGCCGTCGGTGTTGTTTTCGGTATGCAAACTGTCGATATGGCGGTGCTCGGTTTCGACGGCATCAACGGCTTGTGCCGATTGTAGTTCTTCAACATCTATCGGCTGTTCCTGGAATTGGACTTGAGAGAAGAAACGCAGCGTTTCCTCGGCAACCTTATCAAGCAAGCTCTCAAACATATAAAACGCCTCGCGTTTATATTCTTGTCTCGGGTCTTTTTGCGCCCGGCTGGCACGCAGTCCGATACCCTGACGCAAGTAATCCATGGCCTTTAAGTGCTCCCGCCACTTGCTATCGAGAATTTGTAGCGTAATCACCCGCTCGAATCCTTTGCGCCAGTCCTGATCAACCTTAGCCATTTTTTCATTGTAGGATGTCTCAAGATGTGACAATAAATGTGCTTTAATGTCTTCGTTGCCAAGTTGAGGATTTTCTTCAATCAGCGCATTGATATCGAGCTCGTAGCCCGTATCCGCTAAAACGGCATTTTGCAGTCCGTCTTTATTCCATTCCGACAACATTGCCCCTTCGGGAATATAGTTGTCAACCATTACCGAGACGGCACCGGCACGCATACTCTCAATGATCGGATAGACATCATCGGATTCCATCACTTCATTGCGCTGGGAGTAGATGACTTTGCGCTGTTCGTTAGCCACATCATCATACTCAATGAGCTGCTTGCGAGCATCGAAGTTGTGTGCTTCCACTTTGCGTTGCGCATTTTCGATGGCATTCGAAATCATGCGGTGCTCGATAGCTTCATCTTCCTTCATGCCGAGTTTGCGCATCATGCCGGCCATGCGATCGGAGGCAAAGATACGCATCAGGTTATCCTCGAGTGACAAATAAAATTTTGACGAGCCCGGGTCACCTTGGCGTCCGGCTCGTCCGCGCAACTGATTGTCGATACGCCGCGATTCGTGGCGTTCCGTACCAATAATGCGCAAACCGCCGACAGCGACAACAGCGTCGTGATCTTTTTGCCACGCCGCCTTGGTTTGCTGAATTTGTTCTTGAGTTGCCTCTTCCCCCAGATCGCGCAAGCGCGCCACTAAATTTCCGCCCAATACGATATCCGTTCCGCGCCCCGCCATATTGGTGGCAATGGTAACTGCCCCCAAACATCCTGCGTTTTCAATAATATGCGCCTCGCGCTCGTGCTGTTTGGCGTTGAGTACTTCAAAGGCAATTCCTGTTTTTTCAAGTTGCTGCCCGATAAATTCCGATACTTCAATCGATGTCGTACCGACCAGCACGGGCTGACCGCGTTCGTGGCAATCGACAATATCTTGAACGACTGCATCAAATTTGCCCTTTTGGTTTAAGAAGACGGCATCGGCCTGATCGTCACGTTTTACCGGTAAATTGGTCGGAATAACGATAGTTTCTAGGTTATAGATTTGCTGAAATTCAAATGCTTCGGTATCCGCTGTTCCCGTCATTCCGGCCAGTTTTTCGTATTGCCGGAAAAAATTCTGGAAAGTAATCGATGCCATCGTTTGATTTTCCGACTGGATAGCCACGCCTTCCTTGGCCTCTATCGCTTGGTGCAAGCCTTCTGACCAGCGGCGTCCGGGCATGGTGCGCCCGGTGAATTCATCGACAATGACAATCTCACCGTCGCTGACGATATATTCAACATCTTTGTGGTAAAGGTGGTGGGCCCGCAAACAGGCATTTAAGTGGTGAAACAAGCCGATATTAGCTGGATTATAAATCGATTGGCCTTCTGCCAACAGTCCGGTGTCATTGAGCAGCTGTTCGACTTTGTCGTGACCTTCGTCAGTTAAACCAATCGACTTGTCCTTTTCATCAACACTGAAATCACCCGGCTCATCTTCGCTCTTTTGACGCGTTAAGTGAGGTACAACCTGGTTGAGTTTGGCGTAGATATCGTTATCCTGATCAACGGCACCGGAAATAATCAACGGTGTTCTCGCCTCATCAATGAGAATCGAATCGACCTCGTCAATGATGGCAAAATTGAGTTTTTTCTGCAATCGTCCTTCAACTTCGAGCGCCATATTGGTTCGCAGATAATCGAAACCAAACTCATTGTTGGTGCCGTAGATAACATCGCATTCGTAGGCAGCGATTTTTTCTTCAATCGGCATTTGACCGACGCAGACACCAGTCGTTAAGCCGAGAAAGCCGTAGAGTTTGCCAAGTTGTTCGGCATCACGACGAGCCAGATAGTCGTTGACCGTAACGACGTGAACGCCCTGTCCCGACAGCGCATTTAAGTAAACAGCCAGCGTAGCGACCAGAGTTTTACCTTCCCCCGTGCGCATTTCGGCAATTTTCCCCTGATGTAAAACGATACCACCGACCAACTGGACATCGTAGTGGCGCAAATCAAGCGTGCGAACAGACGCTTCGCGACACACCGCAAAGGCCTCGTGTAATAAACTGTCTAAACTTTCGCCCTGTGCGAGACGTGCTTTAAACTCTGCCGTTTTAGCCTGCAACTCGGCATCCGACAGTGATTGCATCTCGGCTTCGAGCGCATTAATAACATTGACATCTTTTCGTAATGATTTGATAAATCGGTCATTTCTTGAGCCGACAATCTTCCTGGCAATTTTACCTAACATAAATTGAGCCTGTATTTTTTACTTTTGTTTGATTTGATACGTAGTGAGGCTACGTTATAATGACAGCTATGATACCTTATTTCACCGTCATTTACTGATTTAATTTACCTTCGAGTTCATATGGGACAACCGACAAAAATTCAAGGCTCTGTGTGGGAAGTAGTGCAAGCGTTGGGATGTGGAGAAAAGGGCAGCCAAGCCGATAGTGCTTTTTGGCAAAATACCGCTTTGCGAGAAACATTGGCCAATATTGACAACGCTCAGAAATCGATGACGGTTCTAAAAAAGCACCTGCCCAAAAAGTATTATCGCTTTATCCGTTTTGCCCAGCCGAAAACCGTTTGGTACCTCAACGTTGAGCAAGCTTTGGTGGCAACCCAACTCAATTGGTTACTGGATGATTTATGCCTGCGCATTGCCAAAGATATCGGTTACGCACCCCGCCTTCGGGTGATGGTTAAGCCTCAACATTGGGCGCTGTCGGGATTCCCCTTGGAAACGATTCAACCTATCAAAAAGTCATTGCCAACGGCAACGCAGGCCGACCAAATCATCAGTGATTTCTTATCGAGATCAATTGACTATAGTTAACCATTTGCCAATGAAGATGCCAAATCATAGTCAAATGGGTTGCGTTACCACGGTCACGTTGATCGCATGGTCACTCTAATTGAAACCGGCTCCCAAGCACCTTGTTGGATGGCGGTGATATGGGCACAAATGGGGCAGTTTTGATCCATTAGGGCGGCAATGATACGATTGTGGTGTTTGGGGACATAGCCCAGTTTGTCACCTTGTCGAGTACAAATTTCGATGGCATTTTTATCGTAGTCATTACGGGGTTCTCGTTTGAGTATCAATTGCTGACCAACGCGAAGAACCCGCTTATCGATCAATGATAAACAGTCGTAGTAATGGCTGCCGTGAATTTGGCAGTCGAGTAAGAGAAGATGCTTGTGTGGGAGTGTTTTTGCCTTACGTCGAAAAAACCGAAACAACCACATCACATACCGTCCTCTTAACAAAGTTGATTATTTTCTCCAATTTTTGTAGGGGACAATACACAATTGCGAATTTCGATATCTTTCGTCGTAGCTGACATCTTTACCAACCCATTTAGGCAATTCATACTCTTGATTAATGTCAGTTAGTTCGACTTCGGCAACCAACAGTCCTTGGTTTTCACCGTGGAATTCATCCAACTCCCACAGCATGCCTTTATGCTCAATAAGGTGGCGCGTTTTTTCAACGAGACGCTCTTGGCACAGCTTTTTTTGCATTTCTCTGGCATCTCTATAGGGAATTTGGTATTCAAATTCGAGGCGGGAAATGCCCTCTCGCTTACCCTTTACAGTAATTTCGGCACTATAATCGTCTTTGTAACAACGAATGCGGACCGTTGCATCTTCGCTTTTTATGTAGCCCTGTGCGATGTGCTGGGCTTCTTTGACGTGTTTGCGCCACTTGTTGTTTTTAATTAAATACTTGCGCTCAATTTCTACAGACATGGAAATGACTTTTTATCTATGATTAATGGGGTCATTATATAGGAACCTCCAAAAAATGCACACGTTGCAGAAATTCTCTATGGCAAGAACGATTAAATGTCAGGGCTTGAAGTGCAAGATGTGTTCTTCTAAGTCTTGACCGCTATCCACCACTGCAAAGTCTCGCACTGATTCGTTGGCATCGTGAATGCTGTCATAACTGCCCGAAATCAGATAGTGCCAGTCATAGAGCGGTTCTCCCAAATAGCGCAGACGGTAGGCACAAGTATCCGGTAACCAGGGCATATCGGCAACGTCACCGGCATCAAAAGCGATGCAATCAGGAACGTTTTTATGGCGGTTAGGGTAATCGCTACAACGGCAACGGGTTAAATCAATCAGATGACAAACGATGTCAGTGTAGTAAATTTTCCCTTCATCTTCATCCTCTAATTTATGCAGGCAACATTTGGCACAACCGTCGCATAAAGCCTCCCATTCCACGGGGCTCAATGCCTCCAGTGGTGTCGTATTCCAGAATTCCTTTGAACGCGATAACGGGCTTTGGGTCACGAGATTATTGATATTCGTCCGATGAGAAAAGAAAGTAAAATGACACTAAGTCGATGCTGTGGCTTCCAAGCGGATTTTGATCCACTTACGACCATAGCGCACCGGTTTTAATTCGATAATGGTCGCCGTAATCTTGGTACCGGCAGCCATCTGGCGGGAAATTTCCCGCGCCAAAGCGCGTGGAACGTAGCCGATTTTGTTGTGATGCCACATTACCATAATGGCATGGCTATCGTGCGGGTTGTCAGGCTGTTGAATCAACTCCAGGGTATCGTCTTCTTTAATCAGCTCAGCCAAATCATTACCGCGATAATGCTGCAAACCGGCGATAGAAACATCGGCGATCCAGACATGCCCTTTCGGGTGGTCAGTTGATTGCTTCCACCCGCCAAATAAACGATTTATCCACCTCATCATTGTCAGCACCTATTTTGCCGTTGATCACCACTGGGTATTCTACCCTAGCATTTGATACTTGTCACACCACCCATATAAGCTTGTAATGCCGCCGGTACAGCAATCGAACCGTCGGCCTGCTGGTAATTTTCTATCACCGCAACCAAAGTTCGGCCAACTGCCAGGCCAGAACCGTTTAACGTGTGAATCAATTCGATTTTTCCCGTTTGTTTGTTTTTGTAACGTGCCTTCATTCGCCGGGCCTGAAAGTCAAGACAATTGGAAATAGAAGAGATTTCACGATATTGGTTTTGTCCGGGTAACCATACTTCAATGTCATAAGTCTTTGTCGCACCAAAGCCCAAATCACCGGTGCACAAGGCGACAACGCGGTAAGGCAGCTGCAGTTTTTGTAAAATTTTCTCTGCATGTTCTGTCATTTCTTGCAAAGCCTGAAACGATTGCTCCGGTCTAACCAATTGCACCATTTCTACTTTTTCAAACTGATGCTGGCGAATGAGTCCGCGAACGTCCTTACCGTGAGAACCGGCCTCAGCACGAAAACACGGCGTTTGTGCAGTGAGCCTTAGTGGTAATGCATCGGCATCAAAAATGACATTTTGCGCCATATTGGTTAGCGGCACTTCGGAGGTTGGAATCAGGAATAACTGTTGCCCGCCGTCATTATCACCGGTTGCCTTAAATAAATCTTCTTCAAATTTTGGCAGTTGTCCGGTGCCAAGCAGGGCGCGATCATTAACCAAATAAGGAACATACATTTCTGTATAACCGTGTTCGGTGGTATGGGTATCCAACATCAATTGGGCCAGAGCGCGATGCAGGCGAGCTAAAGCACCGCGCATGACGGCGAACCGCGCTCCGGACAGTTTTGCTGAATTGTCAAAATCCAATCCGATATGATTTAAGTCGGCGTGTTCTTTCGCTTTGAAAGTGAACTCACGCTTTTCTCCCCAGCGACGGATTTCAATATTGTCCTTTTCGTCGGCACCATCGGGGACGCTGTCATCGGGGACATTCGGAATGGTCATGTAAAGCGACCGCAACTTATCCTGTATTATCGACAGTTTCGCCTCGCTGTCTTTGAGTTGTTCGCCCAAACCGGCAACCTTAGCCAATAACGGTTTGATGTCGCCGCCGGCTGCTTTGGTTTTCCCAATGCTTTGCGAAATCGCGTTGCGTTTGGCCTGTAACGCTTCGGTTTGTGATTGTCTGTCACGACGCTCATTTTCCAGTGTTTTGATGGTCTTTATATCCAGGTCAAAACCGCGCCGCATCAGTTGACTGGCGATACGCTCCAGTGTTTTGGGGTTTCTCAATTGTTTAGGATCTAACATATTTGCTTTTAACTCTCTTTCTTTAAATCTTTAATAAAAACCGACCTATTCTAACACCTAAATAGCAAAAACTAACGCCGAAAATCATCTGGGCGCTCAAGTGGGCAAAAGCCAAGTTCAATTGACCGTTATTAATTAAACGCAGAGCATCCAGCGACAATGTCGAAAATGTCGTGAAAGAAGCCAGTAGTCCTGTCATAAGCAATAATTGCAACCGCGGTGAATGAATTTCAGTAAAAATAATAAAGGAAACACCAATTAAAAGGCTGCCGAGCATATTAACCGTCAGTGTCGCTAAAAAAGTATCGCGAAAGGTACGTCCAATCCACGAATAAACGCCCCAGCGCAATATTGCCCCCATGCTGGCCCCACAGCAAACGATTAATAGGGCGTAAAATTTATCTGCTATATTCATGCGCCTATTTTACTATGCCGAGAGTTGTTGTAAATGTTAACATTTATCGGGAGTTGAATACGGGAGGTAATTTTTTTAAAAAAGGCTTTACAAATTTTTGATGGCTCTCTATAATTCGCCATCTACGCCGGTGTAGCTCAGTTGGTAGAGCAACTGACTTGTAATCAGTAGGTCGTAAGTTCGATTCTTATCGCCGGCTCCATTTTTGTGAAGAAAATCCCGTTATCTAACAATAGATTGCGGGATTTTCTTTTTAATGATTGGTCAAAAACGGGACAATCTTACCCAAACACAGGTTGTATCGTAGCCGGCGATTATCAGAGAATAAACTTGAAAAAGTATTAATAAGCTCTATGATTAAGTGACTGGACAATGACCCTTAACCATCGAGGAAACCCAATGAAAATCGAACTCAACGACCAAGAAACGCGAACTCTCGTTGAAATGTTAACCATGGCTGGCTACGTGATGACACAAGCGAGTGATCAGGCCATTTCAAAGGCCGAGACCATGCACGAACTCATTCAGAAACTCTACAAAGCTGCACAGGCTGCTAGCATGGCCGATGCCTTTGAAAAAGATGATGAAACACAAATGATTTTTCCCAGTGCCGAGATTATGTCGAGCAGTGAAGACAGTCCGCTTTACCTGCTAAAAACCTACAATGAGTACGCGGCTGCCGATGTTCTTTCCCAACAACTCGGATTGCGCGATGCTACCAGAGAAAAAGGGATGCCCTCAGAGACGGCTAACGGTGAATTCGACCCGGCTTTTATCGATGCCTTTATCAAGCATCAAACTGATTATTTAGAGGAGTTTTCTCAGAATGGTTTCGAAAATGTTCAGGTGACGCGTATCCAGCTGCATTAATTAGTGCGGTTGGATTGAGAACCCATCTTGGAACTCTTCATCTATTTTTCGTATTTACTTTTATCACCAATGTCGAAGTGAAGCGGCATGCGTGCCTTTTTAATACTGAGTATAGTGAATAAAATGGCACTAAGCACTGCCAGCACGTGACTAATCAATGACCAGTTAAGAGCTATTGACAGCCAGAGCAGGGCGCAGATGACGGGTTGTAGGTTGAGTCCCGGTATGTTAAAGCAGAAATTTTCCTTATACGCCAGTCCGCCCAATGTTACCAAAGACCAGCCCAGTCCAAATACCGGCCAGCCGAGCAAGGCAAAGATGAGTCCGAGCCACGCGGCATATTGCAGGATGGTTCTGATCGATTTCATATAAATGTGCAGCGATGATGCTGTCAGAGCGGCAGCCACCATGATGCCAAGACGAGACAGGTCAACGTACCATGGAAACAGTATAAAGGCAATACTTGCAAGAAAAAAACCACTGCGATAAACAATAACGCCGGCAATATCCCAACCGTCCATGGGAGATTGAATATGAGGATCCGCCATGCTGATATCCTAACTTTAGACAACTAATTGAGAAATTATTCTAGCACAGGAAACCCTGCCGGGGCTGGACATTTTGTCGAGTTTTACATGGTGGATTACCCCGATATTGTTACTGAATGATTCGCAATATTATTAACGATATGTTATTATTTCCGCCGTATCTTATTCTTATTGATAAAAAAGGATGCTGTTAAGGGCGCTAGATATGACACTGCACTGATGCATCCAAAACGACTATTTTGAGGTTTCCAATGAATATTACCATCTTAGGTTCCGGGTTTGCGGCATTGACGGCAATTGAGCAAGTAAGACGCTCGGCTCGTAAAGCCAATATTCGCGTTATTGCCCCATCCAAACGGTTTATTTATTATCCCAGTCTAATCTGGCTTCCTTCCGGCTTAAAAACACGGGAAGACATTACCTGGGATCTGCAGCATTTTTTTCAGAAATATAAGGTCGAATTTGTCCAAGCCAAAGTCATCACTATAGAAGACGAGGGGCGTCTGGTTAAGACTGATATCGGTGATTTTAGTAATGACGGTTTGATTATTGCCACCGGTTGCCGTTTTCAAAATCATTTGCCCGGCGTGGAAAATGTCCAGATTGCTTGCCGTTTTGACACGGCGGACAGGCTAAAAAAACGTTTGCAAACCCTTGCGTCGGGTACCATTGCCGTTGGTTTTGATGTTAACCCCGATGAACCAACTGCCATGCGAGGCCCCGGGCCCGTTTTGGAATACGTGCTGGGCATTGATACATTGTTGAGAAAACAACGCCGTCGAAGAAAATTCAATCTTGTTTTTTTCTCTCCGGAAAGTGATTTAATTAGAGAATTTGGCGACAAGGGTCATCAAAGAATTTTGAAATTGCTGAAAAAACGTCGCATTAAAGTAATTTTTGGTCAATTGATCAAAGGCTTTGAAGATAACAAAGTGTTGTTGGATGATAGCGTTATCAATGCCGATTTAACGCTCTTTCAACCGGGTATGACAGGCGCCGGGTGGCTAGATAATACCGGTTTGCCGCGTTCTCCCGCCGGGTTGGTTCAGGCAGATGAACATACACAGGTAGCGGGTTGGTCAAAAACTTATGTTGTCGGTGACGCAGGTAGCTATCCGGGTCCCGACTGGCAGCCCAAATTAGGTGTTAATGCGGTGATTCAGGCTAAGGTAGCGGCTGTAAATGTCATCAACGACATCAAGAAACCTAAACGGGCAAAACAATCAATTACTGTCAAGATGATCTACATCATCGATATGCTCAATCGCGGCATGTTGGTTAAACGCAGCGAGAAGGGTATTAAAATACTGCCTGCCCTGCGTATTTTCCATCGTTTGAAAATATTGGTAGAGAAAAAACATTTGAAAAAATTTGGTTAGTTAGGATTCCCATGCCTTTTAATAACCTTTGTATCTATCAACCACCCCGGTCATTGGCTGATTGTCTTCAAATGCAATAATATTACGACTGATTTGTCGAATGGCTTCGTCTTGGAGCGTAATGGCAGCCAGGTGCGGGGTGATGGTAATGCGGTCGTCGCTCCAAAACGGGTGCGTTTCGGGTAGTGGCTCTTGCTTGAAAACATCTAAAAAGGCACCGCTTAATTGACCGTTATCCAATGCGGGAATCAGATCTTCCTCGACGAGGTGGCCGCCTCTGGCGATATTGACCAGATAAGCTCCCGTCGGTAGTCGGGCAAAAAGCGTTTTGTTTAAGCAATGTGCGGTCTCGTTGGTTAACGGCAATAGGTTAATCAATACCTCACTGTCAGCCAAAAAAGCAGTTAATTGGTTTTTGTCATAACAATTGACCCCGGGCAGCGATTTCAGACTGTAACTATAACCACTGACTGCATAACCGAGCCGTGCCAAATGCGTAGCGACAAAACCGCCCAACTGACCTAAACCCAATATCCCGACTTTAGTGGAAAATGGCAATCTTTTGGGGGTTGCTTCAGTAAGCCACTGTTTATTTCGTTGTCCTCGGTTAAGCGTTATCATATCGCGCGAATAGTGCAAAATGGCGTAAAGTGCAATTTCCAACATCTGTTTGCCCATGCCGGCTTCTTCTAATCGTACGATGGGGATATTTTCGTTAAGTGTTTTAGATTGAAGAAAGGCATCAATTCCGGCGCCCAGAGCAAAGACCACTTTTAATCCTTTGGTTAGAAAAATTTTATCGACCGGTTTCCAAGTGATTAAATAATCTGCCGAAATGGCTTTGGACCAAGGTACAATGTGGTGCTGTGGCAAAGTACATTGAAACTGATCGATTAACTTGTTGATATAGTGTTGATCCCAGTGATACAGGGTAATGGTGTTCATTTAGAAAGTTGTTATTCGTTGAGTTGTTCTTTTATCAGTCGCAATATTTGCCGAAAATGGTATTGATCAGTTAATAAGTGGATATCGGCAATAGCGCTATAAATGGCGTGACGTTGTTGTCGCAAATCAATTAATTTTTGGCGCAAATGACCACCCTGCAGAATGGGTCGTTTTTTATCGGCGGCAAGACGTCGGCACTGCTGTTCGATGCCAACATCGATGTGGACAACAAGGCGTTGGCAAACAATCATTTTTCGACATCCTTCTGTCAGTACACAGCCACCGCCTGTTGCGATTACGGATCGATGATGGTGTTTTAAAATGTCGGTGAGTATTTTTTCTTCTCTTGCTCTAAAGCCCGCTTCACCTTCGGTATCAAAAATGGTGCTGATACTTACGCCGAGGCGTTGCTCTATCGTTTCATCGACATCGATAAAAGGACGATGTAAAGACTTGGCCAATTTCTTGCCTATGGTCGTTTTTCCGGCGCCCATCGGGCCGATGAGGATAATGTTGTCTGATATCATTGTTTCAAAGGCTATCTGGTCAGTTCATTGAATTTCTATCATCTTTAAAAAATGACCGACCGTTATCAAATTCACCCAGGGTGCTTATTTGGGTGACTGTGCTCATTTTTTTGGTGTATTCATTTTTACAGATGATGGCATTATTTCTCTCTTAAAATAGGTCGGACCACTGTCAATTGATTGAGGACAAGCCAGATAATGTCAAAGATTATAGCAAAATGAATAAAAAAACGGGTACAAAACGTATCGCTATCAATTTGTGGTTAGGGTTGAAAATCCCAGCGATTGACCAGTTGACAGAAAATATCGGCAGTTAATTCGGCATCGTAGCGTGCACCGTGCGCTCTTTCCGTATCGTAATCAAGGCCGCAAGCTTCGGCAATGCGTGCCAAAACGGTTTGTCCGGTCATTACGCCGCCCAGTGTTACCGTGTCAAAAGTGCTAAACGAATGAAAAGGTGAGCTTTTTAATTTGCTTCGTGCAGCAGCTGCCTGCAAAAAACCCAAATCAAACATGGCATTGTGAGCCACCATAATGGCGCGACTGCACCGAGTTTCCTTTAAGTGTTTTTTTAATCCGGCGAATAACTCTTGTAGGGCTTGCTTCTCGTCTTTGGCGATTCGCAGCGGGTGATTGGGTTGAATGCCGTTGACTTTTAAGGCTTCCGGGTCGATTTTGGCGCCTTCAAACGGTTTGATATGGCTATGGATAGTATGTTTTTTATATAGTTTGCCTTTATCATCCATATCGAGAACGACGGCGGCAAGCTCTAATAAAGCGTGCTGATTGGGGTCAAAACCGCCCGTTTCCAAATCGACAACGACGGGCAGAAAACCGCGAAAGCGCGATGCAATACGAATCATTGGTTGCTATTAACCACCGGTGAAAATTTTGTTCGTTTCCACTTTTCCCTAATTGCCTTTTCTGTGCAGGCTTTTAGTGCCTTATCCTGATCCGCTTTTTTAGGCAGTATCTTACGAATTTCTGTCATAGGTAAATTGCAGTTTTTCTTATTAATTTCGAATTGACTGTCACTAGCCAAAGTAGTGAGCGGCAGACCAATAACTACTGCAGCAGCAAATATTTTCATAACACGACCTAATCGATTAAGGAAAGTTCATTATAGCGAAAAAATCAGAATAGACCAATAAGTAATGCCCCGTCCAATTCTTGGCACGACTGTAGCAGTTAACACTTGCTGGGGCGCCCGGCGCGCAAAACCCTCATCCCTCAATGGCTAGGTGCGGGGACTGCAGTTTTCATGCTCCGCGTAACAAAGAAATTGGACCGCGCAGGTGGTTTTGTAAAGCTTCCTATAGTGTTTTCCTATTAATTAACGGTGGTTTTTTTGATCTTGACGAGTTATTACTTTGCCGCAAATAGACTAAATTCCCGCTTGTATTTAATCGTCTTATTGTGAATAATAACTCGTTCATTGACAACAAAGGATAATTGAGATGACACAACAGCAACAGTTTAAACCCGAAACCATAGCCATTCATACCGGCTATTCACCCGAAGCGACAACAAAATCTGTTGCCGTACCAATCTATCAAACAGCAACTTATGCTTTTGATAGCACGCAACACGGTGCCGACTTGTTTGATTTAAAAGTCCCGGGCAATATTTATACGCGCATTATGAATCCGACGACCGATGTTTTGGAACAACGGCTTGCCGCGTTAGAAGGCGGTGTCGCGGCGCTGGCCTTGTCGTCCGGTATGGCAGCAGTTACTTACGCCATTCAGACCATCGCTGAAGCAGGCGACAATATCGTTAGCATTAGCAAATTATACGGTGGAACGTACAATTTGTTTGCCCACACTTTTCCGAAACAAGGCATCGAAGTGCGAATGGCAGATCATCACGACTTGGATGCGCTAGCTACTCTCCTTGACGATAAGACAAAGGCGGTATTTTGTGAGTCTATTGGCAATCCTTCGGGCAGTGTAGTGGATATTAAAGCCTTAGCAGAGATTGCTCATGCCCACGGTGTACCGTTGATCGTCGATAATACTGTTCCGACGCCGATATTACTGCGTCCCTTTGAGTTAGGTGCCGATATCGTTGTCCACGCGCTGACAAAATTTATCAACGGACACGGCAACTCGATTGGTGGTGCTATTGTCGACTCGGGCCATTTCCCTTGGGCAGACTACCCCGAACGCTTCCCGTCACTCAATACGCCTGACCCATCGTATCACGGTGTCGTTTATACCAAAGCCATGGGGCCGGCGGCTTACATCGCCCGCGCTCGCGTCGTGCCGCTAAGAAATATGGGGGCGGCGATTTCACCGATGAATGCTTGGCTTATGTTACAAGGGTTGGAAACGTTGGCTTTGCGTATGGAAAGACATTGTCAAAATACTCAAGCTGTTGCCGAATATTTGCAAAAACATCCGCAGGTAACGTGGGTGAATTACGCCGGTTTGCCAAGTTCCCCGGACTACGAATTAACACAACGTCAACTGAATGGCAAAGCGAGCGGTATTCTCAGTTTTGGCATCAAAGGCGGCGAAGTGGCAGGTGCAAAATTTATTGACGCACTGCAGTTATTATTGCGTTTGGTCAATATCGGTGATGCCAAATCGTTGGCGTGTCACTCGGCATCGACGACACACCGTCAGCTCAATGATGAAGAACTGGCGGCCGCCGGCGTCAGTCGGGATATGATTCGTCTGTCCATTGGTATAGAACACATCGATGATATTATTGCCGATTTAGCACAAGCATTAGAGGCTTCTGTCAAATAGTTTTTAATCTTTTCCTATAACTGAAAAATAAAGCACCCCGGTCTTTTTAGACCGGGGTGCTTTATTTGTACTTAAGAAAAATTAGGCAATCCTATTTTTTCTGTTCATCACAACGTTCTTCCCAGAAGGTTGCATTTTTAATACCCAGAGCGCGTGGGTCAAATGAATAGTGCTTTTTACGTACGCCTTTTTGTTCTCTTTGTTGCCGCTCGTAGTCACGCAAGGCTTTTAGCGTCGGACGACCCATAAATAAAATCAACAAAATGCCAATGATATTGAGCCATGCCATCATGCCAACACCGACATCACCCATATTCCAGATATAGCCCTCGGTATTTAATGCCCCGTAGGCAACCATTGTCATAATAACGACTTTAATCATAAAGATAAAAAAGCTGCGACCACTCTTAACAATGCGGCTGAGATAGGCAACGTTGACCTCAGCGATATAGTAGTAAGCTAAAATTGTCGTAAAGGCAAAGAAGAACACGGCAATGGCGACAAACGTTTGACCAAAGTTACCAAAGACACTGGAAACTGCCATCTGGGTAAAGGCCGGTGAACCAATCTTGGTAGCAGCATCAACATTTTGTACGATAAACTCACCTGCAGGCAGGCTGCCTTGGATATTGTACATACCGGTGATCAGAATCATCAAAGCCGTTGCAGTACAAACAAACAGGGTATCGACATAAACGGAGAAGGCTTGTACCAAACCTTGTTGGGACGGGTGTTCAACCTCTGCCGCAGCAGCAGCGTGAGGTCCGGTACCTTGACCGGCTTCATTGGAGTAAACACCGCGTTTAACCCCCCAACCGATAGCGGCACCAAAGCCGGCCTGGGCGGTAAAGGCATCATTGAAAATCATGGCAAATAACCCGGGTACCTGGTCAATGTTAGCAAATACGATGATCAGTGCCATAATGATATAGCCTAGGGCCATAAAAGGAACAACAAATTGGGTAAAGTGAGCAATACGTTTAATGCCACCAAAGATGATGAAACCTAATATAATCAGAATAACCGCCAAACCAATCAAGCGATTCATGCCGATTTCACCAAAGTACGAGGTATCAACGAGCGTGCCTTCACCGGTGACTTGTGTTAAGGCGTTCACAACCCCGTTGGCTTGAACACCGGGTAGGAAAAGACCACAAGCAATAATTGAGGCAAAGGCAAAAATGATGGCATACCATCTTTGTCCCAGGCATTTTTCAAAATAATACGCCGGACCTCCGCGGTATTGACCAGTTAATTGACCGCGTTCCTTGTAGATCTGTCCCAGTGTCGATTCAACATAGGCTGTACTGGCACCCAAAAACGCCACCATCCACATCCAAAAGACAGCTCCCGGACCACCGAAGCCGATAGCGGCGGCAACCCCGGCAATATTACCCATACCGACACGGCCGGAGAGTGAAACCGCCAGAGCTTGGAAAGATGAAATGCCGTCTTCGGAGTCAGTGCCTCTAAACAGCAGACGCCACATTTCAAAAAAGTGACGAATCTGGGCAAAACGTGTCAAAAGTGAATAAAAGACACCCGCGCCAAGACACAGATAAATCAAAGCCGGGCTCCAGATAATGCCATTAAGCCAGTGTATGGCACTTTCGGGGCTTGAAAAAACCTTTTCAAACCAACTAATTATTTGATCCATATAAAATACCTCTTTAAGATAATAAGTTTTTTTGTTTATTTAGCAGAAGTGCAAAAAATAACAGCGGCTAATTTATCACATTTATGATGCAGATATGACATTTAATTTATATTTTTTACTTTTATTATTTTCTATAATTATATCTTTATAAGCATAATAAATGTTACTTGTTGTGCATCTGGAAAAAGTTTCTATTAATTTGTTCGATAATTGAATGAATGCAGTAGTCTTTCGGCGGAGACAGTGTCATTTCAGCCGGTATCTTGCGTAACCAGGTCAATTGTCGTTTGGCCAGCTGGCGTGTTGCAAAGATACCGCGATTGCGCATTTCTTGGTAAGCGGTGTTGGTATGCTTATTACTTTTATTAGTCGGTAGGTGGTCAAAACGTCCTTCCAAATAATCCCAAATTTGCCGGTAGCCGGCACAGCGCATAGCGGGTAGCTCCGGAGTCAGTCGATATTTTTTCCGCAGGCGAATCACTTCGTCAACAAAACCTTGCGCCAGCATCTTATCAAATCGCCGCTCGATGCGTTCGTGTAGCCAGGCTCGGTCATCGGGGAAACAGCAAATATGGAAAAAGCGAAAAGGATGATTGATGTTTTTTTCTTGCTGTTGTTTAAATAATACTGAAGGTGGCTGTCCCGTCAGGCGGGCTATTTCAACAAACCGAATCAGGCGTTGACTGTCTTTTCCCTGTATCTGATCGGCTGATTCGGGATCGATTTGGGCCAATTCCCGGCGCAGTGCTTCGTGTCCCTGTTCGGTCATCATGCGGCGGAGTTTTTTGCGTAGTGCTTCATCAGCTTTTGGTAAATTAGCAAGACCATCGGTCAAAGCTTTGTAGTAGAGAACGCTGCCTCCGACGAGTATGGGAATATTGCCTCGGTGGTTAATTTCGGGAACCAATTTGCCGACGTCTCTGACAAACTGCGCCACCGAATAGCTTTCTTCGGGTGAGAGAATATTCATTAAGTGATGCGGATGGTCTCGTTGTTCGTCTTGGCTGATTTTGGCGGTACCAATATCCATATCGCGATAAATCTGCGCCGAGTCCATATTAATCAGCTCGACGGGAAGATGGCGCGACAATTTAATGGCCAAATCGGTTTTACCCGATGCCGTTGGTCCGGTAACGGCAATAACTAACGGTTTTTCGTCGTCGTTTGATGTCTTGTCCACTACTGCCCCCGCAGAAACAAGTTGTCGAGTTGGTCAATCGTTAAGTGTGTCCAGGTCGGGCGACCGTGGTTGCATTGGTCGCTGCGTTGCGTGCGCTCCATATCGCGCAGTAGGGCATCCATTTCGGGCAATGATAATTTGTGGTTGGCACGAACAGCGGCGTGGCAAGCCATGGTGGCAATAATGGGATTGATGCTGCTGTCACTGGCTGATTTGCCTTGATAATTGGCCAGCTGCGTCAAAACCTCCAAAATAAGCTGCTCGGCGTTGCGACTACTGAGAATAGTGGGAATTTTTCGCAGGGCAATGTGTGTCGGTGAGGTAAAATCCAGCTCAAAACCTAACTGTCGCAAAACCGCCGATTCGCTTTCCACCGCTTCGATCTGTTCGGTGGATAGTTCGATTGTCAGTGGCACCAACAGTGCTTGCGTCATAATGTTGTTGTCGTGAAAATTGATTTTCATACGTTCGTAAACAATGCGTTCGTGTGCCGCATGCATATCGACAATCACCAAACCCTGATGATTTTCGGCGAGGATATAGATGCCGTGTATTTGCGCCAAGGCGCGTCCCAAGGGCTGATGGTTGTCTTTATGTCCTTCTGGTACGGCTTCTTCGGCATCGATGTTTAAATCGTCACGGTGGCTGCCATGACCCATTGACGCGGCTTGTTGAGCGCGTTGCTCTGTTGCTGGCAATAGCTGGTATTCAGCCAGTTGCCCGCGTCCCCTCGATGAACCGGGTCGTTTGTCAGGTTGGAAATCATAGTGCATCGATTGTGTTTGTGGTGCTGCTTTACCGGTAGCCGCTTTGACGGATTGTTCTTGGTTATGGCGATGATTGTTATTTAGGTTGTGATTGGTTAAATCACGGCTCTTGGGGTGTGCCAAGGCGTGGTGGAGGCTTGAAAAGATAAAATCGTGTACCAAGCGTCCCCGGTGAAATCGCACTTCCTGTTTAGCCGGGTGAGCATTGACATCAACTTGCTCGGCAGGCAGTTCAATATGGAGTAGGAAAACGGGCTGTCGTCTGCCGTAGAGTACATCGGCGTAGGCTTGTTTGATAGCGTGAACGACCAATCTGTCTCTAATAAAACGCTGGTTGACGTAAAAGAATTGTTTGTTGGCTTGTGTAATGGCGATATTGGGACTGCCAACCCAGCCCCATAAACGAACCCCCTGGCGCGTTTCATCTATAAAGGTTGTTTGCTCGCCCAATCCATCGGCATTATCGGACGAATGGCCAAATAATTCCTGGTGGCGCTGTGATTCAAAATTATCGGCACCGACAGGCCAGCGATAGATCAATTTGCCGTTATGCGACAGTGTAAAAGCGACATCGGGTCGAGCATAGGCCAGACGTTTAAACCAATCCTGAACATGGGCAAATTCGGTTTTTTCTGTTTTGAGAAAGCGTTTTCGCGCCGGGATATTAAAAAATAAATCCTGCACCTCAACCGTTGTTCCGATCGGGTGAGCTGCCGCAGTGACCGTTTTTTCGTTGGTAACTTGATAGGCATTATCGGCGTTTTTCGTTTTCGAGATAATTTTGATACGACTCACCGCAGCGATACTTGCCAATGCCTCACCGCGAAAACCCATGGTTTTAACGTGCTCCAAATCGTATAGATTGGCAATTTTGCTGGTAGCGTGGCTCGCCAGCGCCAAGGCTAAATCGTCTTCGGCAATGCCAACACCGTTGTCTCGGATGACGATAGCTTTCGTTCCGCCATTGGTAATTTCTACATCAATTTTTGTGGCTTTTGCATCCAGACTGTTTTCGATGAGTTCCTTGATAATTGACGCCGGGCGTTCTATGACTTCGCCGGCCGCGATTTGGTTGATTAAGTGATTGTCAAGTTGTTGAATGCTGGGCATAGACTGCGTGCGTGTCCAATAAAAAATGTTGTACGATTTTCACCGTACAACATTTTAACACGAAAAAAACTGGGTGCCGCTTTAAAAACGACGGCTCGTTGAATATCGTTTTACAGCTGAATATTTTCGGCAATCTTTTGTAGTATTACCTGAGCGGCCGGTGCCGATATTGGCTGCTTATTATAGGCAGTGATAATAGCGATTTGCTGATTGCCCTGATCCGAAATGCCCAAGGTATAGTCGTCAATGGTTTTCGTTTTATCCTTAAACAGTAAACCGCGTTCAGTTTCTGTGATTTTAGCAAAACGATAAATACCCTGTTGACGGTTTTGTTCGCTTAGATCATAGCCGGCTCGATCAATGGCGATACCCAACAGTATCCATCCCTTGTTGTAATCGCTGTTATTGATAACCAGTGCAGGCTGACCATCGTTGAGTTGTGCCAACTGAACGGTACTTTGCTGCTGCTTTGATTTACCGCCTTGACTGGCCGAAGCTATCGCTGCTTTGCGTTGACTTTTTACCAGATAAAGATTGAGACGGCGCAGCATTTCAGCTTCTAATTCGGGATTTCTGGAGGAGGATTTCCACTCGTAAAATCCTTCTCCCTGTCCGTGACCAAAGTCTTTTATTTCGGCCTCGGTTGCACCGTAATGGGTTAAGTAGACAAAACTTTTTTCCCCGTCGTAGTCGATACGAGTGCGAAATTTATCGCGTTTGCCGTTATCGTGAAGATTGCTAATTAGCCTGTTTATTATAGAAGAAATACCGCTGCTTGGTAGACTGGATTTCGATTCCAGCCAATCAGTCTCCATAATGCCGATATTTTTATCGACACGCGTTAAACCGAGCCCGTTGTTTATCCAAAATTTCTTGGCATTATTAAAGACATTATCCGGTTTGTCGGCAATTTCTATCCAAGTGGCAGAGCCGTTGCTGTGAATATTTTTTAAATTGGCTTCCAACGAACGATCCTGATAACTGCTCGCGCTGCGTTCATTCTGATAGGTGGCCAAACTGGCACTATCCGTACCGGACAATTCACCAACCATCAAGCCGTCATCAATGCTCGACTGGGTCAAATCAGGTGGGATTTCAAGCGGGTTGGTCATGCTACTCTGTTTATAATTAGGGCGGTTGTCCGGTATATAAGAAGCCAGTTCACCACTGGAGCAGGCGGTTAACAAAATGGATAATACCAGATAGTGTAGGTTATTTTTCATATGCATTATATTGGGGTTGTTAATTGTTATAAAATATTGGCTCGTTGCAGTGCTTTTTCGATAACGGGGTAATAGCGCTCATCCAGCGGCAATAAGGGCAGGCGTATATGGTTGTCAATCAACCCCATGCGCGACAAGGCCCATTTGACGGGTGCAGGACTGGGTTCGATAAATAAGTCTGTATGCAGTGCAGCCAATGAGTTGTCGATACGTTTCGCCGTTTCAATATCAATTTTCGCCAGACGACAGACATCGGCCATGGCTCGCGGGGCAACGTTAGCCGTGACGGAGATTGCGCCGGCGGCACCTTCTGAAATAATTTGGCAGTTAATCGGATCCTCACCGCTGTAAATGGCAAAATCTTTGGGACAAGCCGCCAACAATTCGCGACAGCGCTCAATGGTGCTGGCTTCTTTGATGCCGATAATGTTGGGTATTTCTGCCAGCTTGGCGACCGTTTCCACAGCAATATCGCTGGCTGTCCGACCCGGCACATTGTATAGAATGAGGGGTAAATCGCAAGCCTGTGCGATAGTGCTGAAATGGGCCAGTAAACCGCGCTGATTGGGTTTATTATAATAAGGGGCAACGGACAAGTGAGCATCGGCGCCGGCTGTTTGTCCTGCTTTTGCAAAGTGAATGGCTTCTTTTGTTGAATTGGAGCCGCTGCCTGCAATGACAGGGATGCGGCCGGCGACTGTTTTCACCGCAAAGGTTACACACTCAATATGTTCTGCCGGTGATAGTGTTGCAGACTCACCGGTCGTTCCTACCGAAACAATGCCGTTGGTACCGTTTTCAATATGAAACTCAATCAGTTTCTCGTAGTTACCCCAGTCAACGCGACCATCTGATTTCATCGGTGTGACAATGGCAACTAATGAACCGCTAATCATATTTTTTCCTCATATTAAGAATTATTATTACACAGGTCGCCATATTACCCCCTGCATAACAAAATAACAACTGTTTAAATCGACTAAGCGAACGGATTATACACTAATTTCTACCATCTTTCGCAACGAGATACTATTCTTCATTGATATTTTCACCACAGTGCGGACATATTTGCGGGTCTTTATTTTTACTTTCCATCTGGTGAAACTGCGAATGGATAATCTCGTTGGCATCCTCGGCAGATAGATCGTATTTGGCCTGTAGCGCTTGAAGAGAGGCGTATTCATCCGGTGTGATTATTCCGTTTCTAAGGGCGGAGCGCACGGCAACACGGTAGCCCCTTTTGTTTTGGTGCAGTTGTTCAGAAAAGGCCGAAGCCAAAATACCGGCGGGAAGGGCGACAATACCGATACCAACCAGCATAATAAATCCACCAAGTATTTTTCCCAAAGGTGTGATGGGTACGGCATCACCGTAGCCGACGGTACTCAAGGTTACCATTGTCCACCACATTGACTGCGGGATACTGCCAAAAGCTTCGGGTTGGACGTCGCGTTCAACTAAATAAATAAAACTTGAGGAGATAATCAGGATGATGATTAACATAAAGATCACTGAGAAAAAAGCCCGACTTTCGCGTTTGATGACTTTAATCAAAGTATTCATCGCACTACTGTAGCGTGTCAATTTTAGAATTCTGAGCAATCTGACGACACGTAAGAAACGCAAATCCAGGGAGAAAAATGACAGGATAACGGGTAGGATGGCGAGTAGATCGATAATTGCCATCGGTGACGATATGTATTTTAATCGCGCCTTAGTCGGTGTATTGCCTAAAAAAGACGTTCTATCCGGTGCACTCCAGATACGCAGTAAGTATTCAACAGTGAAAATAACAATCGAAATTGCTTCAATCATGTAGAAGGTTGGTGAAAAATTTTTTATCAGTGACGGAACGGACTCCAACATAATGGAGATAACCGTGATAATAATGGCAGAGATAATGACGCCGTTAACCAAGCGACTGAGCCAGTGCTTGTTGTTGTCATCTAAAATAGTGGCTACTTTTTGCCGACGTGTCATAAGGTTGTCAAATGATTTTGTGCTAGAATGGAGTCTGTGGGGATTATAACAAATGTAGGATATTTTTGTAGAGGTAATTATGTTGGAGATTGGAAATCAAGTGCCTGATTTTATCGGGAAAACAAATGAAGGTGATTGGCAGTTGTCTAAACAGCTAGGTAAAAAGGTCGTTATTTATTTCTACCCGAGAGATAATACCCCGGGTTGTACGACGGAGAGTAACGACTTTAACGCTTATTTAAAGGACTTTGAGACAAAAAATACCGTTATCGTCGGCGTTTCTAACGACGATCTGGTTAAGCACAAAAAGTTTAGCGACAAGTACGGTTTTAATTTTCCTTTAATAGCGGATGAAGACAAGCGGATTTGCGAATTATTCGGCGTTTACCAGCTAAAAAAATTTATGGGTAAGGAATTTATGGGTATTGTTCGCTCGACCTTTTTAATTGATGAGACGGGAAAACTTCAGCAGGTCTGGCGTAAGGTACGCGTTAAGGGACACGTGCAGGCCGTTCTGTCCGAACTGTAGGCCAAAATCGTGAAAGTCATTTTTTCGCACGGTCGATTGGGGCGGCCCGATGGTCAGAAGGTCAAGCGTTTGTCGGCGATCGCGCAAGGCAAGGGTTGGCAGACCGCCAGCATCGATTACACCGACACGCTGGATCCCGATGTCCGAGCTGATCGCTTGATTGATATCGTTAAACAACAGGACGAACCGTTTTGTTTAGTTGGTTCCAGCATGGGGGGATATGCCTCGCTGGTGGCGGCAGAGCAGGCCGACAGGACGCTGTTGTCCGGTGTCTTTTTAATGGCGCCGGCTTTGTTTATGCCGATTTACCGGCGCAAGCGCCACATCACCGATATTCGGCACGTTGAGATCGTTCACGGTTGGCACGATGATATTATCCTCTACGAACATTCGGTTCGCTATGCCCACAGTGCGGGGTGTACACTGCATCTGATTGACGACAATCACCACCTAAGCAAACAACCCGAACAGTTGGACAGGTTCTTTACTGCCTTTTTGGACAAGGCAAAAAAGTTAATTAGTGACTAACGGCTCTTCATAACCCGACAAATGGCGACATTTTATGTATTCGGTCAGGTTGCGTTCGCTCCTCACTGACCCGATTTACGTACTGGAAAGGGCTTTGATAAACCATTACTTCTCGATAAATTCCAATACCGTTGCATTAATGCAGTAGCGCGGTTTGCCGTCAGGACCGTCATTAAAGACGTGTCCTAAGTGAATGCCGCTGGAAGCGGAGCGAATTTCGGTGCGTCGCATGCCATAGCTGTTATCTTCGTGGTAGGTTACAGCGCCTTCGATAGCCTGGGTAAACGACAACCAGCCCGAGCCGGAATTAAAACGGTAACTTGTGTCGAATAATTTGGCACCGCTTAGGCTGTCGATAAAGTAACCCGGTGGGGTGTGTTTAAATTGTTCGTACTGACGGCAAAACCGCCCGTCTGTTCCCTGTTGGAAGGCGATAGCATAGGCTTCCGATTGCCCCAATTTAAATGCTCCCAAAGCTTGGTAAAATTCCTGCGGGCTCATATAGCCCTGAAAGCCCGAGACTTCCTTGCCATTGTCCAAAAATAAAATAGTTGGCGTTGCCCATGTCGGCGTTTTGACGGTCAGCCCCTGTAGTTGAGTTGCCAGGCGATGGGTAATGGGGATGGTGCCGCTGTAGTGGTCGGTCACCGTTTGTTTAAATTTTGCACAATACGGACAATCGTAGTCGGCATCAATGACAACGATGTGTTTGCCGGTTTGCAGGGCAGAATTGTCCACTGCCTTGTCAACTACGCTAGCCGCTGTCGTATCGAATTTAACGCCGGTGGCGTGATTGGGGCAGTAGCCGTTGGGATTTTTTTGCAGATAGTCCTGATGATAGTCCTCGGCAGGGAAAAACTCGGTCAGCGGCAGCACTTGGGTGGTGATGCTGCCGAAGCCAGCTTGGGTTAATTTCTTTTGATAAGCCTTGATTAGCTGTTTGGCGGCAATAGCCTGCCCTTCGTTGGTGGTAAATATCACCGAGCGGTACTGGGTACCGACATCGTTGCCTTGACGATTTTTTTGTGTTGGGTCGTGCGTTTCAAAGTAGCATTTAAGCAATTCCGTCACGGTGATTGTATTGGGGTTAAATGTCACCTCAACCACTTCGGCGTGGTTATTGGGATCGAATCGGTATCGCATTTGCGTGATGGTTTTATAGGTCGGTTCGATGTTTTTGCCACCGGCGTAGCCCGATACGGCATCAACGACACCGGGTAACTCGGCGTAGCGTTTTTCGGCACCCCAAAAGCACCCGGCACCCAAAACGATTTTTTGTAAGTGTTTACTGTGCATTTTGTCTTTTCCTGTATTGTCTTTTGCTCCGGCAAAACTTAAGGCACAACAACATATCGTGGCGATAAGTATCAGTCGTTTACTGAAGCGACATTTCTCTATGGCTGTTTTCATATCTACTATTGGTTTCATTTCGAATCATCTTATCACGGCTAGATGATTTCACTGCATTAAGAATAGATAATAAAGACGTTGTGAGAGACGCACTGTGTGCGTCTCGATGGTTGTTAATGACCTATTTGTTATCTTTTTTGCGCTTATGCATTTTTGTTTGACGCTTTTTCTCAAGTGCTTTAATTTTTTGTTTTTGTTCTGCGGTAAGTATCTGCCAGGCTTGGTATTTGGCGTAGGTCATTGCTTCAATATTGGCTTGCTTTAGAGCTGCCATTTGTTTGGCGATATTAGCAACAGCACCGGCATCGTATGATGTTGTCTGACTTAATTGTTTTAACTGTCTGTAAAGCGGTCTAATTTTTTCTCTGTTGGATTTAATCGTTTGTCTGGCGGTTTTGAATATGGTTTTCATTTGTTGCTTTTGTTTGCCGGACAAATTGATGTGGCGATACTGCTTCATTGGACTGCCCATATGGTGTGATTTTTGCCCGCCGTGGTGTTTGCCGCCCTTGTCATAGTTATCTGCCCATGCTCCGGTGGTCATGCTTGTGCCGATTAAGGTCACTAGTGCTATTTTTTTAAGTCGTTTCATAATATTACTCCATTTATTGAGAGGGTTTCGATGTTTAAAAAACGAGTTATAGTCATGCCAGAAATTTTCCGTTACAGCGTTTACCTGTTCCACTCGCGAGTGGGCATGGTTGCATCTTCTTGCCGTATTAGCATACTGTCTGCGAATATGCGCCTTGTACCGAAAAATTCTTGGCACGACTATATATCCCGTTGACGATTATGATAGTGAAAAAGATGAGAGCTAACCGAAAAGAAAGGTAAAAATCGCTTGATTAATTGTTAAGAAATGTAAAGTCCCTCTATCCACTTAATCCCGCAGCCTTTATACTAGCGCAATGACAAAAAAGATGTTAATCATCGATGACGACAGCATGCTAAATGACTTGCTGACCGCTTATTTTGGCGAGCAATACCAAGTCGTGCAAGCCTTTGACGGGGAGGAAGGCTTGGCGCGCTTTGCCGAGGCTGCACCCGATGTTATCTTGCTGGATGTGATGATGCCGAAAAAGGATGGTATTGAGGTATTGAAAACGATTCGACAAACGTCACAAACGCCGATTTTGATGCTAACGGCAAAGGCAGAAGACGTTGATAAAATCTTAGGGTTAGAATTGGGAGCCGATGATTATGTCGCCAAGCCGTGCAACCCCCGTGAACTGGCGGCGCGCATTCGCAATTTGCTGACGCGTTTTGCAACAGCGTCGGCAATGGATGAACATTTGCCGATTGTACACGATAAGCTTAGACGACGGTTTAAGATCAACGGTAAGGCGCTGGAGTTAACAGCAGCTGAGTACGACATTTTAACGGTTTTGTACGATAGTCGGTTGTCCATCGTTATCAAGGCGACTTTATTCGAGCAGGTTTTTAACCGCGAATTACAGCCTTTTGACCGCACTCTGGACGTGCATATTTCCAATATCCGCAAAAAGCTCATCGATACGCCTGTTGTGATTCAAACTCTACGCGGCAAGGGTTATCGACTTTGCCCCAGTGAGGATGCATGAATTTACGCTGGCTACAATCACTCAATCCGCGGCGCTCGTTATTAACGCGTATATTTTTAACGTTTTGGGCAACGTTGATTTTTATGCTGCTTGTTATCGGCTTTGTGCTAACCATGGCACAGGGTGAGGCGCCCAAGCGTCACAAAGCCAAGCAATTACGTGAACTACAACAACTCAGAGCAAAAATTATCACAGATTTACGTGCCGGTGAGTCGGATGCTGTTGTAGCCTTACTCAATAACACACCGGCATATTTGCGTGATCAGTTTCGCGTGTACGATGATTTGGGTTTTGAATTGCTGGATCGCTATGATGAAGAGCAATCCAGTTTTTTTCGTCCTGCACTTGAGATAAAAGCACCGATTTTTTACGATAAGATCAATGATGTTTTTGGCACAACTTATGAAATATTTGTCCGCCTGCGTCCGCGCTTAACGATTTTTGAAAGCCGTCATCCCAGCGGGATTTTTATTCGTTTGCTGTTGGCATTATTGATTAGTTTTGTTGGTTGTTATCTGCTGGCCAGGTCGTTGACGCGGCCCATTCATCGTCTGCAACGGCGGGCGAGAAAGGTTATCGAAGTCAACCGTATAGGTACCACTCCGGTAACACTACCCGACATTCGTTATGGTGCCGATGAACTCGGTCAGCTGGGGCGGGATATTGACGATATGACCCGGCAGTTGCAAGATAATATCAATCAAAAACAGCAATTGCTGCGCGATATTGCCCACGACTTTCGTGCGCCGCTGTTTCGGCAACGCATCGCTTTAGATATGCTTCGTTCCGAGAAGTCAGCAAAATTTGAAGTGTTGAAAAAGCAATTGATACACGACCACGAGCAACTCACCCAACTGGCCGAGCAAACCTTGAGCTGGCTGCGTCACGGTGATGATGAGCTGGTTTTAGAGCCCATTGATTTGCATCAACTGTGTCGTGAGATTATTCAAGATGCGCAATTTGAGTTTGCCACTGTGCAATTTAGTCTTTATTCAGACAAGCAAATGCTATTTTATTCAGGTGATAGACATCTGCTTGGCAGTGCCGTTGAAAATATTGTCAGAAATGCCGGCAAGTTTGCCCGCAGTCAAGTATCGGTTACTGTAGGTCAAGATAGACAATACGTCCATATTATCGTTAAAGATGATGGCGACGGTGTGCCGGAAGGGGATTTGGCGCGCATTGTTGAACCGTTTGTCCAAGTTGATGACGCTCGCACGCCGTCGGCTAAAAAAGGGGCCGGACTCGGTCTGACGATTGCTAAACAAGCACTGCAACGCCATGGTGGAAAACTGACGGCAAGTAATCGACAGGGCTTGGTTGTGACAATACAACTGCCAATAGGAACGTGAGTTCTGCGGAGATTCCTATAATTATTTTTTCATAAAAAATGGTATACTTGCCGGCCACTAATTGGTTTTCAACCTCATTATTTTCATTAAATTAACAGTGGAGAATATTTATAATGAAAACACGCATCGAAAAAGATCTGATCGGTGAAAAAGCCATTCCCGCCGATGCTTACTACGGTGTTCATACTGCCCGAGCAATGGAGAATTTTCCCATTACCGGCATCCCTATTTCTCGTTTTCCCAGTTTTATTAAGGCATTTGCTAAAATCAAAAAAGCAGCGGCTCTGGCCAATAAAGAGTTAGGTAGTATTCAGCCTGATATTGCCGACGTTATTTGTCAAGCCTGTGATAAAGTGATTGCAGGCGAATATTTGCAACAGTTCACCGTTGATATTATTCAGGGTGGGGCGGGTACTTCGACCAATATGAATGTTAACGAAGTGATTGCCAATATTGCGCTGGAAATACTCGGGCACGAGAAAGGTGAGTACACCGTTGTCAGTCCTAACGATGATGTCAACTGCTCACAGTCAACTAATGATACTTACCCTTCTTCCATCAAGGTGGCATTGTATTTTTCCCTGAAAAAAACGGTGACTGAAATGGAGCGTTTTGTCAAAGCGTTACGCCGGAAAGGCGATGAATTTAAGGATGTTGTAAAAACCGGACGCACGCAATTACAGGATGCCCTGCCGGTGACGCTGGGACAAACTTTTAATAACTATGCAAATCAGGTCGAGGCCTCAATTTTGACGATTCGCGAAGATATGCGTGCTATGCTCGGTTTGAACATGGGGGCAACGGCCATCGGTACCGGTTTGACGGCTCATCCCGACTACAAAGGAAGAGTTAACCACTATATCAAGCAGGTTATCGGGGAAGAATTTTATGTAATGGAAGATTTGTTTGTCGGCACTCAGGATGCCAGTGGTTTTGTTCTGGTATCGGGTTCGTTGAAACGCTTTGCGACGCAGTTGTCAAAAATTTGTAACGATTTACGCTTATTGTCGTCGGGGCCTCGCTGCGGGTTTAATGAAATTAATTTGCCATCCAAACAGGCAGGCAGCTCGATTATGCCGGGGAAGGTCAATCCGGTTATCCCGGAAGTCGTCAATCAAGTGTGTTTTCAGGTTATCGGTCACGACGTTGCCGTGTCCTTTGCCTGCGAAGGTGGACAACTGGGACTTAATGCCTTTGAGCCATTGATGGTTGCCAATGTGATGTCATCCTCACAAATACTGCGCAATAGTCTGGTTACCCTGCGCGAGAATTGTATTGACGGTATTACCGCTAATGTTGAGCGCTGCCGCGAGTACGCGGAGAATAATATTAGTATCGTCACGGCACTGAACCCACATATCGGTTATAAAAAATCGACCGAGATTGCCAAACGTTGTTACAAAGAAAATCGCTCGGTATTCGACGTAGCGATGGAAATGAGAATTATGTCCGAAGATCGACTTCGAGAAGTGCTGAACGTGCGTGATATGGTGGATGTCTATCGCCGTTGGTGATTAACTTATAGCGGAATCAATTGAAAACTGATTCCGCTATAAGAAGCTCTGCAAAAAGGGTTTAATCTATTCTTGCGTAAAATAACTGTGCTGTTTTTTTCCGGCAATACGCAGGCGCAAGGCATTCAGTTTGATAAAACCCTCAGCGTCTTTATGGTTATAGGCGTGTTCATCATCAAAGCTGGCAATCGCATCGTTAAATAGCGTATTTTTCGACTCGCGACCCAATACGGTGATATTGCCCTTGTACAGAGACAGTTTGACCGTACCGTTGACATTTTCCTGTGATTGGTCAATCAAGGCCTGCAGCATGTAGCGTTCCGGTGACCACCAAAATCCATTGTAAATAATTTCGGCGTATTTCGGCATCAACTGATCTTTTAGGTGCATGGCCTCTCTATCGAGGGTAATGGATTCGATAGCACGGTGGGCCTTGAGCATAATGGTGCCCCCCGGGGTCTCGTAACAACCGCGGCTCTTCATACCGACAAAACGGTTTTCGACGATGTCGTCACGACCGATACCGTTTTCACCGCCCAATTGGTTGAGCGTTTCTATGACAGTTGCCGGTGACATCGCTTCACCATTGATGGCAACCGGGTCACCTTGTTGATAGGTAATGGTAATAATGGTTTCTTTGTCCGGTGCCTGTTGGGGGGATACGGTGCGCTCCCACATGGCATCGTTAGGTGCAACGGCGGGATCTTCGATCTCATTGCCTTCGTAGGATGTGTGGAGCAAGTTGGCATCTTTTGAGTACGGCGATTTACCTTTTTTCTTCTCAATTTTAATGTTGTGTTCTTCTGCGTAAGCGAGTAACTTATCGCGCGTCATCAAGTCCCATTCGCGCCAAGGTGCAATAATTTCGACACCGGGCATCAAAGCGTAAGCTCCGATTTCGAAGCGAACTTGGTCGTTACCCTTGCCTGTGGCACCGTGTGAGATGGCATCTGCCCCTGTTTCCTGAGCAATTTCCACCAGGCGTTTGGCAATCAACGGACGGGCAATCGACGTGCCCAGCAAATATTCACCTTCGTAAATCGTGTTGGCACGAAACATCGGGAAAATGTATTTAGCAGCAAATTCTTCGCGTAAATCCTCGACGTAGATTTCCTTGATACCCATGGCTTTGGCTTTTTCCCGTGCCGGCTCTATCTCTTCGCCCTGTCCCAAATCGGCCGTAAACGTGACGACCTCGCATTGGTATTCTTCTTGTAGCCATTTGGCGATAATTGAGGTATCTAGACCGCCGGAATAGGCGAGAACAACTTTTTTAATCTCTTTTTTACTCATAATTTGAAATTGATAATGGATGTGGTAGTGATTTAAACGAGGCGGTCATTATCGCATAATACTATCTATAAGCGTAACTAAATTATATAATTCCCGTGATTATTTTTTTGAAAAATACGTTTTCTTAAGTTGATGATGAAACAATCCCCGCGTTTTGTAACAGGCTCGATCTGGCGACACGTTGTCGTTATGACGCTAACCAATTCGGTAGGCTTGATGGCGTTGTTTGTCGTCGATTTAATTGATTTATACTTTTTAAATCTACTGGGCGAGCAAGAGATGGCAGCTGCTGTCGGCTTTTCTGCTCAGTTGATGTTCTATGTGACAGCAATATCAATCGGGCTGCTGATTGCCGTCGGTATTTTGGTCTCGCAGCGCATTGGTGCCAAACAGGTTAAAGAGGCTAAACGCATTGTTGCCAGCGCCCTGACATTGGCAGCGATTCTTATCGCCATGGTTAGCATGGTTTTGCTGTGGTATTTAACCGATATTTTACAATGGCTGGGAGCGGAGGGACGGACGCTTGTACTGGCGGAAACTTATGCCGGTATATTGCTACCTTCCGGTGTTATTATGGTTCTTGGTATGGTCACCGGTTCTGTATTGCGTGCCTTGGGTGATGCCAGACGTTCAATGACCGGGACTTTGTTAGCCGCCGGTGTCAACCTGGTGCTCGATCCGCTGTTAATTTTTACTCTGGACATGGGTATATCGGGGGCGGCGTGGGCATCGGTGCTGGCGCGTACAACGATGTTGGCTTATGCTGCCTACAGTGCCTTCTTTATTCACAGCATGCTGGTTAGACCGACATGGCGTGGCATAATGTCCGATTTTCTTCCCATCATTAAGCTTGCCGGGCCGGCCGTGATGACGAATTTGGCAACGCCAATCGGCTCAACTTTTGTAATGACGGCTATCGCGCGTTACGGTGACGGTGCAGTTGCTGCTTATGCAACCATCGGGCGTATGATTCCCGTTGCCTTTAGCGTACTTTTTGCTTTATCCGGTGCAGTTAGTCCAATTATTGGACAAAACTATGGTGCAGGCTCTTTTACTCGCATTCGTGAAACTTATCGCAGTGCGGTGATATTTGCTATCTTGGTCGTGGTTGTCGTGACGGTGGTGATTGTCTTGGGTAGAGAACAGTTAATTGGCTTGTTTAATTTGTCTGAAGAGGGAAACCATTTGCTGATATTGTTTTGCTCGGGGCTAACGTTATTTTTTGTTGCCGACGGTATTTTATTTTCGACCAATTCAGTCTTTAATAGCCTGGGTTATCCGTTGTACTCAACCTTTTTCAACTACGCTAAATTTTTCTTAGGCGTTATTCCCAGTGTCTATCTGCTCTCTCATTTTTACGGTGCTAGAGGCGTTATTATCGGTCAGGCAGTTGGTCCCGTCTTGGTCACTATCGCGGCTGTGATAACATGTCACCGAATCATCAAACGCATTGGCTCCGGCAAGTCGGCTAGGCGCAGATTTTTTCGATTGTTACCCAGAGTGCCGTTGTGGCCGAGCTCGAGCTCAAGAAATCAATTGTAAAAAGCTCGAAAAATATGCAATTTGAGTAAAACACAAGGAAATAGTGCCGCAGTCATCCTTGACTCATCTCAATGATATATCTAAAATCCTGATGGTACATTTATCGTTCTAGCAGTGATTGTGGATAAATCAGGCTGTCAAGGATTTTTTTCATTATTGTTAGTGGTTTTCCAAAGGTTATTGGTTGTATTGAAATAATCTGAAATTCAAAGATTGTGAACCGATGCCGTCTATAATTTTGCTCATTATACGGTGTGCTATTCCTATTTCATTAAAAAATATAGAGTAATTGGGATTGTTCTTTCTTATTTGGATAATCTAATTAAAAACAGCTGGTTATCTATTTCTCATCAATATTGTCAATGAGTTTTTTTGCTAAAAAACACCATTTACTTACTGATAAATAAAATAAAAATGACAAAAAAACAATCTAAATAATCCAACAATTAATCACGCTTTATTAGCAATCAGTCTTCATCCGGGTTTAAAAAGTTACCCACAAAAAACGGGGATAAGGTTGTGGATAAGTCTGTGGAAAAAGTCAGGTCAGAATTAAATTAAAGAGGATAGCATCGAGTTGAAAACGGCGTAACTGCCAGATGGATTAAGCTATTTCTGCTTTTTTGTATACAATATGAGTCAAGGAATCCACTTTAAATTATCTGAGGTTGGACAATGTCTAAATTTATACCTATTGAATTTCAGAAAAGCTTTCAAAAAACACAGCAACAGGCCGTTGCCATTGCCGCGCATTATGTGCAGTCTCCCGAGGTGTTACAGAGCCGCTTCGGTGGCTATCCTTATTGGCAGGAGGGTGTGCCTATACCGATGGATAAAGATGGGTTACCCGTGGTTTTATTGGCACAAATTAATTTTGCCGAAGTGCCCAAACACAGTGAATTACCGGCAAAGGGAATATTGCAGTGCTTTATGTCCAAAGCCGATGCTGACTGCGATACCCATTCGGACAAAAAAGTTTCGGGGGCGTTGGTTGCTCAATTTTGGGAAAATCCCTGTCCTGAGAAACACGTTGATTGGCCTTCGCATTTTGGTGAAGATCATTCAATGCCGGTTAACGGTGCGCATGCTTTGACATTTTCTTTAAAAAATGACTATGCTGGTATTGAAACGATTGAGTGCGCCATATCATTACAAGCCAATCCTTTCGAGGTTTTGGAAGATGTGGCACTGAATGAGAAAGAAGAACAGCAGTTTTTTGAGACGATTAGCGATTATGTCGCTGCCGAAGGGCATAAATTATTGGGTTATCCTTATCTGATAGAAGAAGAACCGCGAGAAGATGATGCGTATCGTCTATTGCTGCAAATAGATACCGATACGCAAGGCGATAACGATATTATGTGGGATAATAACGGCCTCGGGCAGTTATTTATTCCTAAACAGGACCTGCAGGCATGTCGGTTTGACCGCATTTGGCTGCATATTTCGACCGAATCGTGACCAACCTTTTGTCACAGGGTATCGTTATGATAAAACTGGTTAATTATCACCATAAGCACTTTGAGCAGCTAAATGCCTACCAACTTGATGAAGAACAGGCACGTTTTACTGCCACAATTGACTATTGTGTTAATAAACGTAACGATTTAAATGATTTACTTAAAACGATTGTTGTGATTATCAAGCAGTCTCAGGCGGTTGGCTTTTTTGTTTTGGATAGCGGTGCAGATAAATTAGATCTGACGGATAACCAACAATCTATTTTGATTCGGTCGTTGTCAATTCATCCAGATCACCAAGGGCGGGGCATTGGGACATCCGCCATGATGTTGGTAAAAGATTTTGTTCAACAGCGTTTCCCTGGTATTGATGAAATTGTTCTATTGGTAAATTTCAGAAATAAATCGGCTTATCATGTTTATGTGAAGGCAGGTTATATTGATGGTGGTCAGGTTGCGGTTGGGACCATGGGGCCGCAGCACGTACTGTCAATGTCTATTTGATTAATTTAGTCATCATGATAAAGAATTATTTTTTCGAAGCACGTAACACACTGGTCTTGGGTGCGCCGTTTGTAGTCAATCAATTGCTGCAGGTTTCAGTAGCAACGGTTGACAGTATGATGGCGGGTGCTGATGGTGAACTTACCTTGGCGGCAGTTGCCCAAGGGGCAGCATTATGGATGTTGGCACAGTTGATTATCATCGGTATAGCGATGTCACTGACTCCCACGATTGCACGTGCTTTTAGCAAGGGTGATAACAAGCAGCTGCGCACTTTATTCCAACAAGGCCTGTGGTTAGCAGTGCCGTTAAGTGTGCTGGGTATCGTACTGATGTGCTGCTCACCCTATTTGATGACGATAGTCAGTGTCAGGACGGTTATCATCGCACCGGCGACGGATTATTTGCTGATCATGGCTATTGCAATGCCGTTTTTTTGTTTTTACTTGCCCATTCGGTATTTTAATGAGGGCATTGGCAACCCCAAAGTCATTATGTTCATTACGGCGCTGTCTATTCCCGTCAACATCTTGGGAAATTATATTTTTTTAAACGGGTTGTTGGGCTTGCCTAAAATGGGCGCTGCAGGTATTGCCATTGCCAGTGTTATCAGCATCATTTTTATGATGACTGTCGGTTTTTTCTATATGACGAAGAGCAATCACATTAAACAGTGGCGGCTTTTCGTCAAATGGAGTGTTCCCATACCGGAAATTATCGTGCGATTGGTTAAAATTGGAACGCCCAATTCGGTTGCTTTACTGATGGAGGCGGGGATGTTCTCAGCAATTGTTTTACTATCGGGACGGTTAGGGGTCAATGCGGCGGCGGCCAATCAAATTGCTTTTAACTATACTTCAACAACTTTTATGATTCCATTGGGGATTAGTATGGCATTGATGACACGCATCGGCATGGCTGTTATGCACGACGATATGGCACGGGTTCGCATTATTGGCGTATCGGGCATTGTGTTGGGGGCATTGTCGATGATGATATCAGTGTTGGTCATTATTTGCCTTGGTCATTGGGTCGCGCGATTGTATACCGATGAGCAAGCTGTTTTGGATATGGCTTCGACTTTATTGGCACTGGCGGCTATTTTCCAAATCCCGGATGGTATCCAAATTTGTGCCGCCGGTGCCTTGCGCGGTTTGGAGGAGACTCAGTCGCCGATGCGTTATGCCATTGTGGGATATTGGCTGCTGGCGATGCCGTTAGCCGTATTTTTAGCCTTTTATATGGGCTGGGGCAGCAGCGGCTTATGGACAGGGTTAATCGTTGGGCTCACCGTCGCCGCTATCCTGTTGACGAGACGGTTTTGGCAGTTGACACAGGTGAAAGAAACAACACAGTGAATCGGCTGGAAATTGCACAATCGGTGATTCGACTCATTTCGAGTGCTGAATTTCCAAGGTTTTTTCGTGTCAACCCAAAGTTAAAATGTCCTCTTTTTGGGCAAAGCTAAAATGTCCGGTTTTAGGTGGAAGCCGGTGCTGTTTTGCTGTTATTTGCATAGCGTCG
>PDWJ01000072.1_pt1 | contig 147151 bp, 97 predicted proteins | sample 1430881 | NCBI WGS metagenome assembly PDWJ01 (sample SAMN01162460, study PRJNA174530) | Oral metagenome, whole genome shotgun sequencing project. | biome: Marine environment; feature: Marine mammal; material: Swab sample of the gingival sulcus; isolation source: swab sample of gingival sulcus...
CGTCGGTTGCTTGCTACCAGCAGGCGCCCTTCTCGCTCCTACGCCGTGATTCCGCATCCTTCGCGCAGCTCGGTCCGGTAAGTTGATCAGCGCTCTAGATAGGCGCGACCTTGCTCACGAGGTCGCTGATGATGTCGGCGGACTCGAAGTGGTACGTGTCGCCGACACGGAGGCAGGGCGCCTGGCTCTTGCCCGCGGCCTTCTCGAGAGCGGCCTTGGCGGCGGCGTCCTCGCTGATGTTCGTCACCGGCAGCGCGTCCTCGAGGTGGAGGTTGGTGCGCGCGTGGAGCGCCCAGGTGGAGAAGCCGCAGCGGCTCTTGACGAAGAGCTCGACGTCGCCCTCGATCTTGCCGGGGGCGGGACGCTCGGGGAGCTCACCGTCGAACTCGCCGTCGACCTTCTCACAGAGCGCGGCCAGCTCCTCGATGTTCCGCTCCCCAGCCGGGGTGACCGCCGACGCGTGCTTGACCACGCCGTTGGCGTCGATGATCACGGTCGCGCGATCGGTGATGCCGGCCTCTTCGAGGTAGACGCCGAGGTCCTGCGCCAGCTTGCCCTTGGGGTGGAAATCCGCGAGGAGCGGAAAGGAGATCCCGCCAAGAGAGTCGGCCCAGCCGCCGTGACTGAACTTGCTGTCGATGCTGACCCCGAGGACCTGAGTGTGAGCTTTGCGGAAACGGTCTTGCAGGCGCTCCACGCCTGGCACTTCCTTGCTTCAGGTGGGGGTGAAGTCGAGTGGGTAGAAGAGCAGCATGACGTGGGCTTTGCCAGCGAACTGCTCGAGCGTGACCTTCCGGCCAAGGTGGTCTTCGAGCTCGAAGCCTGGGGCTTTGGTTCCTTGCGCGATCATCGGATCTCCTTCGTTCGTTTCCACACCGCCCAGCCAACGCGAGCGGCCCAACCAATTGCGGCTGCAAGGCTGCAACACTCGCGCCTGAGATGCCACCTCTTCATTCCGGTTTCTCCGAGGCGACAAGCCCGGCCGAACCGCAATCCACCGACCCGCGAGATCAGAGGATGTCGCCGTCGTCGACCTCGAGGGCGTCGCGGCGGAGGTTGTCTTGCGAGTCGAGGATCGCGGCGTCGAGGATGTCGACGTCGCCGACTTCTTCCTCCTGCTCTACGATGTCCTCGTCATCGAGCTCGTTGACCTCGTCGGCCATCGACTCGAAGAAGCGACGGGTGAAGCGACGCACGATGGTCTGGTCCGAGAGCGGCCTCTGCCCGCGCACCTCTTGGTCGTTCTGCCGGACGTAGTCGACCATCTGGAGCGCCCGCCAGGCGAGCTTCTTGCTGCCGGCGGTCGGCGAGTTGCCCACGGTCTCGCGCACCGAGGCCTTGCCCGCCTCGTCGAGGGAGATATGCGCCAGCGCCCAGGCTAGGCGCTCGCGCCCTTCGCCGTCGGAGCGCTCGACGACGTCGAGGAGCTGGGGCACCGCCACCGAGCCGACGTCACCGAGCGCTCGCGCGGCCTCCATCCAGATCCGCGTCGGCTCGCGCAACATGAACTCGATCAGCGCCTGCGCCGCAGCCGGCGCCCGGATGCTGCCGAGGGCTAGCGCGCACCCTTGGCGGATGAACGACTTGCGATGCGAGAGGCCCTGGATGAAGAGCCCGACCACGTCGCGGCCGAAGGGGAGCATCGAGGGGATCACCCGCGCGACCTCGTCGCGGGTCATGTCGCGCAGCGCGTTGAAGACCGTCTCGGCGTGGGCCCGGTCGCCGCGCTCGCAGAGCTCCAACGCGGCGTCGCGGCGCTGCGCTCGATCGTCGAGGAGCCCAACGAGCTCGTCTTCCGGGAGCAGCGAGAGGTCACCGCCGTGGGCCGTCTCGTCTTCGACGGGCATGGACGCGTCGCGAGCCTTGCGCGCGCAAGCCGCGGCGAGCTCCTCGATCGGCGACTCCACCTCCACGCCATGCGCCACGCAGTCGGCCAGCAGCAGCTTCCAGTTCTCCCACTCGTGGGCCGGCTCGAGGTCGCTGGGCTTGAGCCGCAGGCTGACCTCCGCGAAGCTCGCCAGCGCGACCCGCAGCGCCTGCGCCGGCGACTCGATCAGTTTGGCGCGCTGGGCGAAGGCGATCAGCGCTGGCGGCAGACGCAACCCGAAGTCGAGGGCCCGCGCGACCACGCGCTCGCGGATCCCCCGCCAATGCTCGACCGGGAAGCTCTTGCGCAAGAGCAGGTAGTCTTCGTTCTCCGCCTCCGACCAATAAGAGACGATCCCGAGCGCGAGCCGCGCGGCCGCCGGCGAGGGCAGATCGATGAAGGACTCGTCGGAGAAGTTATGCTGCTTGCGCCCCAGCCGCTCCTCGTCGGAGAGCGCCTCGAAGGCCTCTTGGGCGGCCTTCGCGTCGGCCCCAACCTCCTTGGCCTTGGCCAGCAGGGCGTCGACCCGCTCGAGGGCCAGGCGCACGTTTGGGGCCAAAGGCCCGTCGAGATCCCAGGAGGCGACGGCTCGCGACTCGTCGTCATAGAGGTCGAGGTGTAGGGCGAAGACCTCGCCGAGCTGGGTCAGCGCCTTGCGGTCGCCGTCGTCGGCAGGGTCGAGGGTCCAAAACAAGGGCTTCTCGGGGGCGGCGGCATCCTCCTCGCTCTCGCCGGGTTGCGCCTGCGCCACCAAGGAGACCAGCGGGTAGCCCGAGAGCTGATGGAGCTGAAACCCCAGCCGCGGCGGGTTGGCGCGAAAAGCGGCGAGGAGCTCGCCCGGGCGCGCCAGGAGAAAGAGCTCGCCTCCGTGGCAGATGGCCATCGTCTCGCGATCCGAGGCGCGCCAGCGATCGATCTCCTCCGAGGGGCGACCGGCGAGGATCAGGTCGGCGCCCTCCTTCGGGCGCGGCGGCGGCGAGGGGGCAGCGCCGAGGACGTCGGGGGGCAGCGCCGGCGGCATGGCGCGGACCTTGGTGCGCTCGCGGAGCGCGCGCTCGCGGGCGGTGAGATCGAGCGAGAGCGCGCGCAGCCCCTCACGCTCGCGCTCGACCTCGGCGCGCTCCTCGTCGAGGGCGATCCGGCGCTCGCGGAGCTTGTCCTTGGCGGCGACGAGCTTCTCCTCGCGACCGAGCAGGTCCTCTTCGCGACCGAGCACCTCTTCTTCGCGGCGCTCGAGCTCCGAGAGGCGAGCGTCGAGCTTTCGCATCTCTTCGGCGCGAGCGCCGGCGCGGAGCACCGCCGGCGTGGTCGCCAGCGCCTCGCGCAGCTGATCGGGTGAAAACACAACCTCTGGGTGTTTGACGTAGTTGGGGATGTCGGCCTTCTCTCCCTCGAGCTTCGTCAGGTGGGCAGCCAAGAGCGCCAGCTCCCGCGCCCGCTGCGAAGGCGGGATCGCGAGCACGAGGATCGGGACGCGCGGATCGTGAAAGAGGATCGGCTGCTCGATCTGGTGATCCGCGCCGCAGGCCGGGCAGCTCACCGCGTGCAGCGTCTCGTTATAGTAACGGCTGAGGGCCGCGGGCGTATCTTGCACGTCGATCGACGCGTAGACGTCGGTCGCGATCACGTTGCCGCAGTCGCAGCCGACGTGAGCCGTGCGGCGGCGCGTGCGTCCTCGAGCACCGGTGAAGGGGATCGACAACAGGGCGTCTCTACCGGGGGGGGTGTCGGCTGCCATCTCGACCTCGGTCAGCGCGTGGGGCGTCTGAGCGCCCAAACAGGGTATTGCGATGCGTCGGGCTCTATGCCAGGAAGCTATCATGGCGTCGGCGAGCCGGTAAACGTCGAGATCAGCGAAATCACACATCGAACCATCCGGAAGCGACCGCATGCAGGACCCTGAAACCACCGCCCCACCCAGCGCCCCACCCAGCGACAGCGACGACGCATCGCCGCAGACCGAGGCGCGCGTCCCCGAGGAGGTCCATCAGCGCATCCTCGCGGCGAAGGCTCGCATCGTCGACAACCTCGGCGTCGAGCCCGACCTAACCTGCGAGACCCTGCCGCTGCTCGACGGCTACCTCCGCGCCGTGGGCGAGCAGCTCGACGGCGACGAACGGCAGCAGGTGCTCGAAGAGCTTGGCTGCCACTTCGGCGAGGTCGTGCGGCGCAAGCTCAGCGGTCATTGGTGCGAGGTCGACGGTCTACCGCCGACGGAGTGGCGCGTCGAGCTGGAGAGCTGCTTTCTCTACCTCTATCCGGTGGGGATGACCGGCGAGGTGCTGCTCGGCCTCGAGAGCGAAGCCTATGACGGCAGCTTCGCCACCTCCGACGAGCTGCACGATCTGCTCTCGGAGATGCTCGCCAGCGCCGCGCCGATGAGCGAGGAGGCCTACTACTCGCTCTCCGGGCGCATCGACATCCTCGAGCTCGTCGCCGACTTCCTCACAGGGAAGCGCTTGGTCGACGGCAGAGGCAAGCCCCCCGAGCCCTACACCCACGCAGACTACGCCGCCCATCTCGCCGCCCGCTCCGCCAACTGAGGGGTCAGGGCTTAGCGGCCGGCGGTGCCGTGCCCGGCGACGGGAGGAATGGAGGGGTGCTGCGACGGGAGGAATGGAGGGGTGCTCCTAAGACTCAGCTGCCCCTGGGGAGCGGTGACGTCGATGACCACCCGAGCCCGCTTGCCGCCGAGCTTGCTCGCGTAGGCGCGCTCGACGCCGCGGGCGGCGGGCGCCTCGCGGGCTCCGCCTTGGCTGACGCGGAGCTGGGTCGCGAAGCCGCCGAGCATCCAGCGCCCCACGCGCCCGGAGAGCTCGAGGCCGCGCAGCTTCTTTGGCAGAAAGACGGTGACGGCCCCGGCGAGGGTGATCAGGCGATAGCTAGGCGCTCTGCGGCGACGCGGGCTCCGACGGCCTCTTCGGCCGCCGCGCGTGGCCGCGCTGGCCTTCTGTCTCTTGATGCCGAGGGTGATGTTGCCGCCGATGGTCCGCAGGTCGGCGCGGCGAGCGCCGATCCCGCGGGCGTCGATGTCGCCAGCCGTGAGCACGGCGCGCACGCGACCGCGGATCTGCGAGAGGCGCACCGAGGCGCTGCCGCCCTGGACGTCGACGTTGCCGGCGATCCGCGCCAGGTGCTGGGCGCCGCGCTGGGCGTAGCTCCTGACCTCCCCGCGCACGTCACGCACGGAGACCTCGCCCGCCTCCGTCGACAGCTGCGTCCCGGCCCGGCAGCCGCTGACCACGATGTCGTGCTTGAAGGTGCGCGCGCGCACGGCGAGGGTCCGCGGCACGTAGAGCTCGAGGTCGACGCGGGCGTCCTTCAGCGGCACGGCGATGTCTTCGAGCGCCTGCTGCTCGGCCCGTCGATGAGCCTGCACCAGCGCGGCGCGCACCTCGGCCAGGGCGCGCCGATCGGCCGCCGCGTCCCAGCGGCCACGACCGAGGCGGCGCCACATCAAGGCGCGCAGCTTCTTTTGCAGGGCCGGCGGCAGCGTCGGTCGCAGGCGGGCGTAGGTCCGCACGGAGATCTGGTGGCCCGGCGCGCTGGCGACGCGCACCCGCAGCCGCTCGCCGAGGCGTGTCGTCGGTGCAGACTTGATCGCCCGCACCTGCACGGCCTTTTCATCCCAGCCGACGATCGTCACGCTCCCCAGGCGATTGATCACCGAGAGCGCCTCCGCGCCGCGCGTGGGGACCTGGATCGCCTTCTCATAGCGGACGCCCCGCGCCGCGGCCGGAGCGGCGTGGCTGGGTGAACCGAGGGCGAAAGACGCCACCACAATCGGCACCCCCAGCCATCGGTGTGACGACGCCCTCATAACCTCTCCGAGCCACCCACCGGAGGCAGGCTCTCGAGGGTGGGCAGCCCGTCACCAGCGAGGGTGCCGAGGATCGCGCCCTGGAGGTAACCGAGCTTGCGCCGGTAGGCCGAAAAGAGCAGCTCTTGGAGCTTCGGATCCGAGGGCGAGAGCTCGGCCGCCGAGCGACAGCGCCGGACACCAGCGTCGAGCCCAGCGAGGACGCGTTGGTAGCCCACCCGGCGCCCCTTGGGCCAGCGCGCGCTCTCGCGCTTGGCGATCACGTGGAGCTTGTCGATCGCGCGACGGTAGTAGAGCTCGGCGCGCCGAAACTCCTCGCCCGCCGCCGCGAGCAACGCCTCGTCGGATTCAGCGCCGCGAGCGAGGACAGGCCCGACGGGCTTGCCCGCATCGGGCCTCTTTGCGCCTAGCCCCTCTGCCAAACCGCCATTGTTGCGCCGTTTTTCAGCGTCCACTGGGCGATCACGGGGCGCGACGGTCGGCAGCACGATGGCCAGCCCCAGCCCCGCAACAGCGGCGAGGCCCAGCCCCGCCGCCAAGGCGCGGCGCAGCCACCCGATCGTCTGCGGGTGGGGCGTGGCGGCCGTCGCCGCCGCTTCGCGGCGCAGCGCGGCCAGGCTCTGGGCGAAGAGCTGAGGCGGCAGCTCGTGGTCCGAGAGCTCGGTGGCGACCTGGCGCAGCTGGCGCAGGTCGGCGGCGAGGTGTCCGCAGCGCCCGCAGTCGGCGACGTGCGCCTGCACCTCCGCCGCCCGCGGGACGGAGAGCTCCCCGTCGATCCAGGCGCTCAGCAGCTTGGCCGCGCGCTCACAGTTCATCGGAAGACTCCTTCATCGGATTCATCGGAAGACGCCTCGGAGACCTCGCCAGCGTCACGCTCGAGCGCCAGCGCGGGCTCGAGCAGGGTCCGCATCCGCAGCCGCGCCTTGTGCAGCTGGCTCTTGGACGTCCCCTCTCGACAGCCGAGGATCGACGCGACCTCTTGATGACTCAATCCCTCGACATCGTGAAGAATCAACACGGCCCGATAGCCATCTGGGAGCTCCGCTAGGGCGCGCTCGAGCCGGGCCCGTAGCCAGGGGCTGCGCGTCTTCGGCGCCTCCCAGATCGCCACCTGCTCGCGCTCGTAGCGCTCTTGAAGGCGGCGGCGGCGCTTGCGCTTGGCCAGGTGGCTGAGGCAGAGGTTCATCGTCAGCCGATAAATCCAGGTGCCGAGCGCAGAGCTCCCTCGAAAACCGCCGACCCCCTTGAAGACACGAACGAAGGCGTCCTGCGCCAGCTCCTCCGCCTCCTGCCGCCCCACCATCCGACAGACCACGTTGAAGACACGCTGGCTGTAGCGACCGTAGAGCTGCGCCATCGCGCGAGCGTCGCCCTCCGCGCAAGCTCGCGCCAGCGCCTGCTCTTCTGCCCGCGGAGCCTCGCCCTCGACTGAAACAGCACCTGAAACACCGACGCTTTGGGAGCGGGCGGCTCCCTCCTCGTCGGCGGCGTCGATGCTGAGGACCGGCGTGTCCACGAAAGTCGTCGTGCTCAAGAGTTCGTTCTCGCTGCGCGCTTCGACCCGCTCGCCGCGCCCAGGGTTGCCTGGCCGGCCCCAACCGCGTCATGGCGCCCGCGACGCTGAAACCACGGTGCCCGCCGAAGGATTTCCCGACCGTGACCGACGTCACGCCCTTTGACGGTACGGCGAACGTTCTGAGGCCTCGAGAGCGGCCGGCAGCGCTGCGCCCGGCGACGGGAGGCATTTGTGGGGAAGCTCTTAGGCAAGCCACCGACTCTCGCGACGATTCGCACGGTTGGCGTCCGGTCGGTGGGTCGTCTAGAGTGCGGGCGTGCGTAGCGTCGCGATCGTCTGCTTTTTCCTCTCGGGAGCTAGCGGCCTGGTCTTCCAGGTGATCTGGAGCCGGCTGTTTTCGCTGGTCTTCGGCACGACGACCCTCGCGCTCAGCACGGTGCTGACGGCGTTCATGGCGGGGCTGGCGCTGGGCAGCTGGCTGGCTGGGCGATGGGCCGACCGGCTCGGCGATCCGCTGCGAGCCTACGCCCTGGCCGAGGCGGGGATCGGGCTCTTCGCGCTGCTCTTGCCGCTTGTGGTCGGCACCTTTGGGGGGTTGAACCGCTGGGCCTACCAGACCTTCCCCGACAGCTACCTGATGCTGGCGCTCGTCCGCTTCTCCGCCTCCGCGGCGCTGATCGTGCTGCCGACGACGCTGATGGGGGCCACCCTGCCCTTGCTCTCGCGGTACTTCGTCTCCACCGAGGCCGAGCACGCGCGGGTCGGGATCCGCGTGGGCACGCTCTACGCCGTCAACACCTTCGGCGCGGTCCTCGGCACCTTCGCCGGCGGCTTCATCCTCCTGCCGCGCCTCGGCCTCTCGACCACCAACACCGTCGCCGCCTCGACCAACCTCGCCCTCGCGGCGCTGGTGCTGCTCGCCTATCTCATCCGCGCCCGGCGCGAGCGGCGGGGGCAGCTGGTCGAGGTCGACCAGGAGGTCAGCGAGCTGCTCGAGACCGTGCGCCCGGATCCTCCGGTGGTGCCGCTGGTGCCGCCCCGGGCCCGCCGCCTGGCCCTCGCGGCCTTCGCCTTCTCCGGCGGAGCGGCGATGGTCTACCAGGTGGTCTGGTCGCGCGTGCTGGCGATGAACATCGGCTCATCGGTCTACTCGTTTTCGATCGTGCTGATGACCTTCCTGATCGGCCTCGCGGGCGGCGCCGCCGTGATCGGCCGCCTCTCGCAGCGCAGCCGAAACCCGGTCGGCTTGCTCGCGATCAACCACCTGCTGATCGTGGTCTTCGTCGGCGTCTCCTACCTGCTGATGGACAAGCTGCCCTTCGTCTATCTCTACCTGATCAAGGGCAGCAAGATGCAGGCAGACGCCGTGCTCTGGCGTCAGTTCCTGCTCACAGCGCTGATCATGGCTCCGGCGACCTTCGCCCTCGGCGGCGTCTTTCCGTTGACGATCCGCATCGCCGCCTCCGGCCTCGACAGCGTGGGCAAGGACGTCGGCACGGCCTACTCGATCAACACCATCGGCGCGATCGTCGGATCCTTCCTCGCCGGCTTCGTGGTGATCCCGATCCTGCAGATGCAGCTCGGCCTCTTCGTCGCGACCAGCACCAACCTAGTCCTCGCCGGGCTCCTCGCCGCCGTCGCCCCCTGGCCGCGGCGGCGGCAGATCGGCGTCGGCGCGGTCGCCGCGCTGCTGATCGCGGTGGCGCCGATGATCCCCCGCTGGAACCTCTACATGCTCTCTGTCGGCCTCTTTCGCCCCTCGGTGGCGCGCGACGCGTTGAACCAGGGCGGCACCTGGACCAAGCCCGAGCTGGTCTACTACCAAGACGGGCTCTCGACGACGGTGAGCGTCGAGCAGTGGTCAGAGGAGCATTTCTCGCTGAAGAACAACGGCAAGGTCGACGCCTCCACCGGCGACGACATGCCGACACAGATCACCGTCGGCCTGCTGCCGATCCTCGTCCACCCCCAGGTGCCGGGGTTGAAGCCCAAGGTGCTGCTGATCGGCTACGCCTCCGGCGTCACCGCTGGCGCCGTGCTGCAATACCCGGTGCGCCACCTCGACGTGGTCGAGCTCGAGCCGTCGATCATGATCGCCTCGCGCTTCTTCGAGCACGTCAACCACCGCCCGCTCCACGACAAGCGCACCCGCGTGATCGCCGACGATGGGCGCAACTTCCTCTCGGCGACGGCCAGGCGCTATGACGTGATCATCAACGAGCCCTCGAACCCGTGGATCACAGGCGTCTCGAACCTCTTCACCCGCGACTATTTCCGCATCGCGAAAAACCGCCTCGAGCCCGGCGGCATCTTCTGCACCTGGGCGCAGACCTACGAGATCGCGCCGCGGCGGATCAAATCGATCTACAAGGCCTTCACCGAGGTCTTCCCCCACGTCTACGTCTTCTCGGCGACATCCCTGAGCTCCGACACCTTCATCGTCGGATCGCTGCGCGAGCTGCGCCTCGACGTGCGCAAGCTGCGCCGGGCCTTCGCGATCCCCTCTGTGAAACAAGAGATGCGACGAGCCAAGCTCGACGGCCCTGACGACCTGCTGGCGCTCTCGCTGCTCGGCCCCAAGGGCGTGCGCTCCTTCGTCGTGGGCGCCAAGACCAACACCGACGACAACGCGCTGGTCGAGTTCGCCGCCCCCCGGGACCTCTACAACCACAAGCGCTACGACTACTACGTCTCCAAGCTCTACGGGTACTCGTGGATGTATGGTCGCCTCGACGACGTCGTCATCGGTCATCAGAGCTCTGAAGACTACGCGCGGCTGGTCCGCGCCCTGCTGCGCCATGGGCGTCTCCGCGAGGCGCAGCGCTACCTGCACACCAAGGTCAAGGCCAGCGGCGGCCCGCTCTCCTCACGGGTGTTCGACCTGATGAGCCTCGTCGCCCCAGGGGAAGACGAGCGCGGCGAGTTCTCCCTCACGCTGGCTGGCCCTCCCCTCGTCGGGCCAACACCGCCGCCCGCCACGCCAGCGAAGGTCCGCGCCACGATCCAGCGCGACTACGCGAAGGTGCTCGACGAGCTACGCACCGGCGGCTGCGAGCGCGCGATCGAGACGATCGAGTCCTGGCCCGACGAGACCCGAGAGGCGCTATCCGCCGACTTCCATCTGCTCTGGGGCTACCTGGTCTACCGCTGCAAGCAATACCGCACGGCGGTGAACATCCTGCTGCCGCTCTCCCAAAAACCCGCCTTCGTCGCGCGGCGCCCCGCGATCCTTTATTACCTGGGCAAGACGATGTGGGGCGACGCCGACTTCGCCCGCGCCGTCTCGACGTTCGAGCGCTGGATCGCGCTGCGGCGCGAGACCCAATCCCCCGTCACGACCCGCCCCGTGGCCAGGCCCTATGGAGCGTCACCACGCTAGCCACAGCTCGACGGTCATGAGAGAATCCGCCACACTCTTTTCTCTTCGTTCTCTTCAGGTCGGCGATACGCGTGCGTAAGCCTCAGCAGCAGATCGACTTCACCCTCGACGTCTGGTGCAACGCCGACGACGAGCGGGTCGTGCTGCAACGTGAGCTCGACGGCCTCGACGGCCAAAACCCCCACGCCGCGGCGCTGCTGCTCTACGAGATGGGGCGCATCGAGCTGGCGCTGGGGAACGAGGTCGACGGCGTCCAGCAGCTGCTGCGCTCCTACACGCTACGACCACAGTTTCGCCCCACGGTCCACCTGGCGCGTCTGATCTATCACCACCGGGGCGAGCACAGCCTGGTGGTCAAGCTCTTGGACGCTGAGGCCCGGGCGACCCGCGACCCGCTGACCCGCGCCGCGCTGCTGCGCCAGCAAGGCCATGTGCTATGGCTGCGCCTCGGGGACCACGAGGCGGCCCAGGAGCGGCTGAGCGAGGCGCTGCGCCTCGACGCAACCAACCTGGCGACGCTGAAGCTGCTCGACCTGCTCGCCCTCCGTCGTGGCGACCCGGCGCCCCGACACGAGGCCCTGCGCCGTCAGATCGAGGTCGTCGCCGACGTCGAGCTGCGGATGGCGCTGCTGGTCGATATCGCCCTCTCGCTCCCCGCTGACGAAGAGGGCAAGACGCTGGAGGGCGCGGCGAAGAGCCTGGACCTGCTTCGGGAGGCGCTGGCGCTGCGTCCCGACGCCCTCTCTGTGCAGCTGCTCCTCGAGCAGCAGCTGATCAGCGCCAACCAGCTCGACGAGCTGCCAGCGATCCTCTTGGCGCAGGCCGAACAACCGAACGCCTCACAGGCTCAGCGGGCCCGCCTTCACGCCCGCGTCGGGCGGCTCTACCGCGGCGGCCTCGACGATCCTTCCGCGGCGATCGAGCAGCTGCTGGCGTCGCTGGCCCTCGCGCCGGAGCTCGGCGTGGCCGCCGACTGCTTCGACCTCCTGGTCGACGCGGGACAGATCCGCGCCGCCATCGAGGTCGGCGCCCAGCTCTTCGACCTCCGGGACTCGCCGCGAGAGCGCGCCGCCCTCGCCTGCCGCCTCGGCGACCTCAGCCGGCGCGAGCTCGAGGCGACGGAGCTGGCCATCGGCTGGTATCGGCGCAGCCTGCGCAGCGAGCCCTCCTACCAGCCCGCGATCGAGGGCCTGGCGCGGCTGCTCGAGGCCACCGGCGACCTCAACTCGCTGCTCTTGATGCACCGCGCGGATCTCGCCGCGGCCAAGACCCAGCTCGGCCGCGCCCAGCGGCTCTATCGCCTCGGCACCGTCTACCAGCGCGCCGACCGCGCCACCGAGGCGATCGAAGCCCATCGCGAGGCGCTGGCGGCGCACCCCGGCTTCCTCCCCGCCGTCGCGGCGCTGGAGCAGCTCTTCTCCCACGGCGAGCGCTGGACGGAGCTCTTGCAGCTCTACGACGAGCAGATCGGCCGCGAGACCGACGCCGATCGGGTGGTGCACCTGCTCGAGACCATGGCGGCGATCTGGTATCACCAGCTCGGCCACCTCGACAACGCCATCGCGTGCTACCAGCGCGTGCTCGAGCACAGCGGCGACAACCTCTCGGTGCTGCGCGCCGCCGCCCGGCTCTGCGCCGAGGCCCGCCGCTGGGACGACCTCCAGCAGCTCAACGAGCGCGAGGTCGAGCTCCTCGACAGCCCCCAGCGACGAGCCGAGGTGCTGCAGCGCGCCGGCGAGATCTGGGAAGAGCGGCTGCTCGATCTCGATCGGGCGGTGGACTGCTATCGCCGGGCGCTCGCCGAAAACCCGCGCTACCTCCCCGCGCTGCGCGCCCTGGGGCGCCTCTACCGCCAGCGCGCGCGCTGGCGTGAGCTGATCGAGATGCACCGCGCCGAGATCGTGGTGAGCTCCGACCCGCAGCAGATCATCGCGCTCTTGGAGTCGATCGCCGAGGTCTACGAAGACGAGCTCCTCGAGCCCAAGCGAGCCGCCAAGACTCATCAGGAGATCCTCGCACGTCGGCCGAACCATCGCCCCTCGATCCACGCGCTGACGAGGCTGCTCGCGGAGCTGCGTCGCGACGAGGAGCTGGCGGCGCTGCTCGAGAGCAGCATCGACATCATCCCCGACAACCGCGGCAAGGCGCTGCGCCTCTGGACGATCGGCCTGCTGCGCGAGGAGCGCCTCGGCGACCGCGCGGGGGCGCTCCGCGAGCACGCCCGGGCGCTGCGGCTGACCCCCGATCTGGCCCCGGCCCAGGCGACCTTGGCGCGACTCTACGAGCAGGCCGGCGACGTCAACCAGCTCTTCGATCTGCTCGCGGCGAACCTCGAGCGCACCGATGACCCACAACAGCGCGCGACCCTGGCGCTCTACCTCGCCGACCTGATCGAGCGCCAAGGCGACAACCCACGGCAGGCAGCGCAGCTCTACGAGCGCTCGGCGGAGGGCGCAGACCCGCCGCTGTGGAGCCTCTGGTCGCTCGTGCGGCTCTATCGTCGCCTCGGGGCGCGGGCGGAGCTCTGCCACGCGCTCGAGCGGCTGCTCGCGGCCGTCGAGGACGAAGGGCTGCGAACGGAGCTCTGGCTGGCGCTGAGCCGCGAGCAAGACGCCGCCGGTCTCGGCGACCCGCTGAGGGGCTTCGCCGCGGCCCGCGAGGCCGGCAGGGGCCAGGCCTACGCCGAGCGGGCCAGCGAGGCGCTGCTGCGGCAGCAGCTCGGCGACGACGGCGAGCTCGACGCCCTCCTCGCGGCGCGGGTGGAGCAGACGCGAGACCCCCTCGAGCAGGCCTGCATCTGCACCGAGCTGGCGGAGCGTCGTCATGCCGCCGACGACCTCGAGGCCGCCGAGCGCTGGTACCAACGAGCCCTCTCGCAGATGCGCGGCCACCTCGGCGCCGCGGCGGGCCTGGGGCTCTTGCTCGAGCAGCAGGAGCGCTGGAGAGAGCGGGCCGAGCTGGCGGAGCAGACGACGAGCTCCCTCGAGTCGACCCGCGAGCTGGCCGCCGCCCTCTTCGCCGCCGGCGTGCTCTGGGAAGACAAGGTCGGAGACACGGATCGAGCGGCCCGGCTCTATGAGCGCGCGCTGCAGGTCCAGACCGGACACCCGCAGGCCTATGGACGGCTGCGGGCGATCCACGAGGCAGCCAAGGCCTGGCCCGAGCTGGCCTCGCTGATCCGCGGTCAGATCACCGCGACCTCGGGGGAGCCGCTGGTCGCCGAGATGTTTCGCGAGCTGGGTCGGATCTACCTCGAGCACCTCGGTCAACCGCGGAAGGCCGAGGCCTGCCTGCGGCGGGTCGTCGACCTCTCTCCTTTCGACACCTACGCGCTGTTGACCCTCGCTGCCCTCTACGTCGAGCGAGGCAAATGGCAGGCCGCCGAGCAAGCCTACAGCCAGGCCGAGGCCGTGATCATCGACCCCACGCAGCGCCGAGAGGTGCGCATCGCGCTGGCCGACGTCTACCGCGCGCTGCACGATCCGCTGCGCGCCTTTGAGGCGCTCTGCCGGGCGCTGGAAGACACGCCGCAGCCCGATCCCTCGCTGCTCGGCCGGGTCGCCGAGGCCGCCGAGGAGGCGGGTCGCCCCCGCGTACAGGCCGAGATGATGGAGCGGCTGGCGGATCTCAGCGCCGACCCGGCAGAACAGATCAGCCTCCGAAAGCGCGTCGCCCAGCTCGCCGAGGAGCGCCTCGACGAGGCCGACCGGGCCGTGCGAGCGCTGCAGCAGGTGCTGGTGATCGACCCGCTCGACATGGAGGCCATCGAGCAGCTCGCGGGCATCTATGGGCGCCTGGGCAACCGCTCGGCGGTCAACCAGCACCTCCAGGCGGCGGTCTCCCACCATCGCGCGGAGCTGGCGGCGCGGCGCCCCTTCGATGCCCAGCTCTACCGCCAGATCGGCCGGATCTTCCGCTGGCAACGGCTCTTCGACCGGCTCTACTGCTCCTGCGTGGTGCTGACGCAGCTGGGGGCGATCACCGACACGGAGCAGCACTTCGCCGACGACCACGCGCGGCGCTGCTCGGTGCTCCTGGTCGCCCCGCTGGCGCCGCAGCGCCTTGAGCGGCTGCTCTTGCCGCTGGAGCTCGCGAGCCCGCTGCGCCCCTTTCTCCGCCAGGCTCAGCGCGCGCTGCGCAAGCTTCTCGCCGAGAAGCCGGCGCAACGCGGTCTCTCGCGCGGCAGCCGCGCGGCACCGAAGAGCCCGGTCCGCGCCGCCGTCGCCGAGCTGGGGCAGCTGATCGGCGTCACGGACTTCGAGCTCTGGATCAGCGCCCAAGAGCCCGACTCTGCGTTCCCCACCGTGTTCTCCGGCCCGTCGCTGGTGATCGGCGAGCAGCTCGCCGGGCGGATGCCACACCCCACGGCGGCCGACCGCTTCCGCATCGGCCACGCGCTCTTTCTGCTCTCGGAGGGCGCCTTGCTGCTCCAGGATCGCTCGATCCGGCGGATCCGCGCGCTCTTCGCCGCTCTGGGTCAATACGTCCAGCCCAGAGTCGAGCTGCCTATCGACGCGGCCAGCGCCGAAGAGATCCCGGAGGAGCTGGCCGCGGTGAGCAAGGCGCTGGGGCGCAAAGAGCGCAAGCAGCTCAGCGAGCTCCTCACCCCCCTGGCGCCGATCTTCGAGCGCCTCGACGTCGGCGCCTTTGCCCGAGCGCTCGGCTTCGGCGCCAACCGCGCCGGGCTGGTCCTCGCCGGCGATCCGGCGGCGGCCCTGCGCGAGGCGAGGCGCGAGCTGGGCCTGGGCTCGGCCCCCCCCCAGGCGGGGGCGCCCAACAGCGACGCCCTCGCCGACCTCTTCAACTACCTGGTCAGCGAGGAGTACTTCACCCTCCGCGTCGAGCTGGGCCTTGCCCCGGGGAGCGCCTAGATGACGCGGGGAGAGGGACGCCGCAGCCCCGACCTGATCGACGCCCGCAAGGTGCGTGAGGACCTCGATCGCGCGGCCCTCGAGCACGACGAGGAGCCCGCCGAGGCCCAGCCCGACGGCGAGCTGGTGCAGCAGCTCGCCAAGCTCGGTGGCGCCGGGCGAAAGGAGCGCACCGAGCGGGTCGAGCGCAAGGAGCGGACCACCGAGACCGCGGTCACGGCGACCCGCGACGAGACGAGCGAGTACGATGTCTCGCGCGCCAAGGCCGCCTACCAGACCTCGGAGACCGACGGTGACGACGGCCTCACCGGGCGCCTCGAGGCCGAGGCAGCGGCGACCACCAGCGCCCGCCGCGGGGCCGTGCTGCTCTTCGAGCTCGGTCGACGCTACGAGCAGCGCGACCAGGCCGAGCGCGCGCTGGCCTGCTACCGCAGCGCCTACGAGCGCTACCCCGGCCTGGCCGTCAACGTGCGGGCGCTGGCTCGGCTGCTCCACGAGGCCGGCGACGACGCGGCCTGCGTTCACGTCCTCGAGGCCGAGCTCAACGCGGCGCCGAGCGGCACCGAGCGGGCGGCGATCCTGATCCAGCGGGCGCAGCTCCGCTGGCGACGCCTCGGCGATCTCGAGGGCGCCAAGCAAGACCTGCAGCGGGTGCTCGACATCGACGCCGACGAGCCCAACGCCACGCATATGCTCGCCGAGCTCTACGAGCGCCTCGGGCGCCGCGACGAGGCCCAGCGACTGCTCGCCCGCGTCGCCCGCGACTGCAAAGACCCGGGCTTCCGCTCGCTGCTGCTCTGCGAGGTCGCGCGGCTGCGAGAGCTCGGCAACGCCGCCCCGGAGGAGGTCGTCGCGGCCTATCGCGACGCCCTGAACGCCGACCCGGAGAACACCCACGCCCTGCGCTCTCTGCTGCGCACGGCGCGGAGCGCGGGGGACTACCCGGCGGTGGCCAAGCTCTGCCAGACCCTCGCCTCCTTCGAGCCCGGCGCCGTGGCGGCCTCCACGCTCTGGGAGTCTGCTCGGCTCTACGCAGGCCGGCTGCGCAACACGGAGCTGGCGATCGAGAGCCTCCAGATGGCCTGCGATCGGGCGCCGGCCGACCTCGCCTTGCTCAACGACATGGCCGAGCTCTACGCGCAGGAGCGGCGCTGGGACGAGCTCGCCGAGACGCTGGAGCGCGCCCGCGACGCCTGCGACGACCCGGAGGAGGCGGGGCTTTTAGGGTTGCGTCTCGCCCGCGTACGCCTCGAGCGGCTCCATGACGGCGACGCGGCGACGCTCGCCCTCGAGCAGGCGGTGGCCACGGCCCCGACCCTCGGCCCTGCTCGCGCGATGCTCGGCCGGCTCTACGCACGACGAGAGCGCTGGACCAAGCTCTGCGAGCTGCTCCGCGGCGAGCTGGAGCAGAGCGACGCCCCCGAGCGCCTGGCGGCGACCCACTACCGGATCGGCGACATCGCCGAGCAGCGCCTCGGCGACCTGTCCACGGCCCGCGAGGCCTACCAGCGGGCCCTCGAGAGCCTGCCTGGCTATCGGCCGGCGGTGCGCGCGCTCAGCCGCGTCTACCGGCGCCTCGAGCTGTGGCAAGAGCTGATCGAGCTCTACGAGCGCGAGCTGCAGCAGGCCGACCTGCGCGACGACCGGATCGTGATCCTGCGGCGCATCGCCGAGCTCTGGGAGCGCAAGCTCGAGGAGCCGGTCTGCGCGCTCTCGGCCTACGAGCGCCTCTTGGCGATCGAACCCTCGCACCTGCCGGCGTTGCGCGCGCTCTACCGGATCTACGCGCTGGGCAGCCGCTGGGCCGACCTGATCGAGGTGCTCCGCAGCGAGGCCGATCAGACCATGGACCGCTGGCGCCGGATCACGCTCCTGACCGAGATCGCCGCCGTCCAAGATCACAAGCTGGAGAGCAGAGACGACGCCCTCGCGAGCTACCTCGAGGTGCTGGGGCACGCCCCCGCCTACCAGCCAGCGCTGATGGCCGCCGGGCGGATCTTGGCCGCGCGGGGCGACTACGAGCAGCTCGTCTCCATTCACCGCCAGGAGCTGGCCAACTGCGAAGACCCCCAGCAGCAAAGCTGGCTCCTGCTCAAGATCGGGCGGCTCAAAGACGATGAGCTCGAGCGCCCGGAGGAGGCCGCCGAGGCCTACAACGAGGCGCTGCAGCTCGACCCGGAGAGCCCAGCGGCGGACCTCTTGCTGGCGCTCTACGAGCGGCGAGGAGACCCGCTGGAGCTGGCGCGGCTGCGCATGCGGCTGCCGCGGCCCGAGTCACCCAAGGAGCGCGCGCTGGTCCATCGGCGCATCGCCGAGGCGCTGCTGCGCGCGGCCCGCCCTCCCCTGGCGATCGAGCACCTGCAGCGCGCCCTCGCCGCGGTCGATGATGACGCCGTGACCGACGAGCTGGCGCGTCTCTACAGCGCGGTCGGCGATCGACAGAGCCTGGTGGCGCTCTACCAGCAGCAGGTCGAGCGCGCGAACGCCGCGGAGGGTGGCCGCGGGGCTCGTTCGCCGCAGCTCGATAGCGCCCTCCCCGCGCTGCATAAGCTCGCCGTACTCTGGGCCTCGGCGGAGCATGATCTGCATCGGGCCGTCGAGACCTACGAGGCGATCTTGCAGCGCCTGCCCCGCGATCGCGTCGCCCTACGACAGCTCGAGGTGCTCTCCGCGCGGCTCGAGCAGTGGTCCGCGCTCACGGCGGCGATCGCCCTCGGATCGGAGCCCAGCGAAGACGCCGACTACCGCAGCGCCTGCGCGCTGACCATCGCCGCGCTTCAGGAGCATCGGCTGGGAGACCTCTCGCAGGCGGCGCAGGCGGCCGTGGAGGTGCTCGAGCGGACGCCGACCAACCCGGAGGCGCTGGCCACCCTGGAACGCCAGGCGCGGCAGACCCGCAACGGCGAGCGGCTGCTGCAGGTGCTCAGCCGCCAGCTCCGCGGCTCGCAGACCGTCGCCGAGCAAGCCGCGCTGCTCTCGGCGATGGCCGCGGTGCACGCCAACGCCCAAGAGATGGGGCGGGCCGTCGAGTTCTACCGGATGGCCACCGAGCAGCACGAGTCGTTCATCCCCGCGCCGCGAGGCTGGCTCCGCGCCGCCCGCGAGGTCGAGGCGATCGACCAGGCGGCGCTCGCCCTCGAGGCGGAGGCGCGCTGCAGCGTGGATCCGGGCTGGCGCGCCCAATGCGACTACGCCGCCTCCCGTGGCTGGCGTAAGCTCGGCCGCCAGCGCGAGGCCTGCGCCGCGCTCTCGCGGGTGCTCGAGCTCGAGCCCGCCCGCCCCGAGGCGCTCGAGGACCTCACAGCCCTCTACAAGCAGGCAAGAGACTACCAGGCCCTGGCCGAGCTCTACGACCATCAGATCGCCCACTCCGACGACCCGCAGCGCAGCCGCGATCTCTTGGCGCGCAAGGCCGACCTCCAGCGGCGGCGCCTCCAGGACGTGCTCGGCGCGCGTCATAGCATCAACCACGCGCTGGAGCTCTTCCCCGACGACGTGCAGCTGCTGTCGACCCTCGCCGAGCTCTGCCGGGTCAGCAGCGACTGGGAGGCGCTCGCGAGGGTCAACATCCGCCGGACCCAGCTCACCGACGACCAGGTGCTGCTCAAGGCCCTGCACTTCGAGCTGGGCAAGCTCTGGGAGGAGCGCCTCGGCCAGCCGCGGCGGTCGATCGCGGAGTACCAGCGCGTGCTGGAGCTCGACGACAGCGACCTCGGCGCCCTGACCCGGCTCGGCGAGCTGCTCTTCGCCGAGCGCGAGTGGGAGATGGCGGCGGAGGTCACGACGCGCCTGGCCCAGCGCGACGAGGATCGCGCGCGGGTCAAGGGCTACCACCTGCGGCTGGCCGAGATCTTCGCCGACGGCCTACGAGACGTGCCGCGGGCGATGACGTGCTGCCGTCGCGCGCTAGCGATGGATCCGGGCGACCTCGAGGCGACCGAGCGCCTCGCCGAGCTCTTGCACCGCCAAGGAGACGCCCGAGGCCTCAACGCCCATATCCAGTCTTGCCTCACGGTGCATCGCTCGCGCCTCGATCGCGATCCCTTCATGGTCGGCTCGTATCGCGCCCTGGAGTCGATCTTCGCCAGGCAAGGGCAGCGCGATCACGTGCACGTGGTGCGCTCTCTGCTCTGCGCCGTGGGCGCCGCGACGCGGGATCGCTTCGAGACCGTGCGCGCCGAGCGCGAGGAGGCCGCGCTGGCGCCGCGCCGACCCATCACCGAAGACGAGCTGACGCGCCTGCTGCTTCATCCGATGGAGCGTGGGCCGCTGCGCGCGCTCCTCGCCGGGGCCGAGCCCGTGCTGCGCAAGGTCCACGGCCGGGCGGAGCGCTCCGAGCCGAAGGCGCGCAAGATCACCGCCCGCACGCGCCCCGAGCTGGCAGGGCTTCTGCGGCAGCTGGCCCGAGACCTCGGCTGCGGCAAGGTCGAGGGCTATCTGGTCCCCGGCGGCGTCGAGCAGCTGCGCGTCGAGGACAGCTCGCCGCCGGCGCTCTACATCGGCGAGGAGATCGACGAGCTCTCGCCAGAGGAGCTGCGCTTCCGCATCGCCAGGCTGCTCGCGGCGGTGCGCCTGGGCCACACCCTGCCCTATCGCCTCGGCTCGGAGGGGCTGGGCCAAGACGTCGCCGCGCTGCTCTCGGTGCTCTGCACGACCTTCGCGCCGCCCGTCGACGCGGAGCTCCTCGACGAGCGGCGGCAGCGCCTCGACCGGGCGATGGGCCGCCGCGTGCGCGCCAAGCTCGAGACCGCCGCCCTCGAGCTGATCGATCGCCCCTTCCTGCCCGACCGGTGGCTCGACTGGATGCACCAGAGCGAAGCCCGCATCGCCCTGACCCTCACCGGAGACGTCGTGGCCGCCCTCGAGGTGCTGAAAAGAGAGGACTACCAGCTCGCGCCCCGGGAAGACGGCCTCGAGGGCCTGGCCAAGAGCGCCGGCCCGCAGCTGCGCGAGTTTCTGGTGTTCGTGGTCTCCGAGGAGCTTCTGACCCTCCGCGAGCGCCTCGGCCTAGCTCTCGAGTAGACAGGGTTCAAGTGCTTGTCGAACACAGTCATGCACGACAATACCGTTCACTGCTTCATGAAGCCGAAAGGAAACATGACCGTCAGCCCGATCCTCATCTATCACCAGGGCGTCAAGGTCAACACCTACAGGCCACAAGATTCCTTCCATGGCATTCAGCTTTCCCAAAGACAAACCAACAACAGCTCCAACTACCAATCGTCTTCATTATAGTCATCATCGTCGTCCTCAAACAATGGCTTAAAATAGAACCCTTCCTCCGAGAACTTCTCAATAATTTTATTTCTTATCAAATCCGAAACGACAATAAGAGATAGCTTTTCTGCAAGCCGAAACAACAACAGATCTCCGATTTTCGATTCATCTAATATAATTTCATCATAGAACTTACCCGAAAAACACGAGCCACTGCCATAAAGGTTTTCACCATCAGAAAGCTCTTCGTCGATAGCCTCTATTGCTCCTATAACATTTATTGCTCGATAATCATCATAAACCCTCTCGTCAAAAGGATTAAATATTTCCACTTCATAATCATCAATATTATTTACCCCGGAATACCTTACAACATTTAGCAAGCTTTCCTTCATGACAGGTATCGGGTTTTCGTAAAACGGGAGTAGTCTTCCGTTTTCTTCCACCACAAGAGGAAGCGGAGTTGGCACAGCGACCGACCACGGAATCGCACGTATCCAATTTGTAAACGGCGCCTCCAACCCTTGACCTAGGCCAAGTATGGCCGTCTCCGTTGTTAGATGATTCTTTAGCGCATAAAATGCCATTTGTTCTTTTCCTGTGATTTTCGTTGTTAATATTGGTTTTGCAGCACGACAAGATATTCACCAGGACAACCAAACACTATACCACATCTTACGCTTCAGCTTTTGGAAGCCACATCCCATGACACCCACAATACAATCACCCCCACGACGGTTGAGCCCGCTTCTCAGCGCCAGAGAATCGAGAGGTCGAAGGGCAGCGCGTCGAAAGGCGCGGGGTGGATCTGCTCGTCGTTCGCGTGGACAGCGACCACCAGATAACCCTCCTTGGCGAGGCGCAGGAGCTCCAGGGTCTGGGCGATGGGGTCAACGAGCCAGAGATGAGACACGCCCTCACGAGCGTAGATCTCGCGCTTCGGGCCGCGATCGATCGCGACCGTCGCCAAAGAGAGCACCTCACAGACCCAATCGGGAGCGAGGCCGAGCCAAGGCTCGTCAGGGAGCTGGGGCAGCCGCTCGACGCGCCAGCCGCCGAGATCGGGGACCACCACGTCGTCGCCGAGGTGAAGCTCCGGCTCGTCGAGGATGCGCCAACCCCCGGGTCCGCCCTCTCCGAGGTTGAAGGGGCCCCCGAGCTGCGCTCCGAGACGCGAGGAGGCGTTGGCATGACGCAGCGCAGGTCGCGGCGAGACGATCAGCTCGCCGGCGACGATCTCCCCGACCTGGTGTTCGGGCAGGGCCTCGAGGTCGGCGTAGGTTGCCAACCTTCGTGCTGCGGCGAGCTCGCGCATGACCCTTCTAGCGTAGCGTCTCGGGCCGTTGCCGACCAGGTCGGCGCTACGACCAGGTCGTGGTAGTCGTCGAGCTCGCCGCGGTCGGCGGCGATGCGGAGCTCGCCGCGGCGGCCGCGCCGGAGTCCGCCGTGGCGTCGGCCACGAGGAGGATCGCCGTCAACCCATTCGTACCGGCGCAGGGGCGGTCGCGCTCGCGGGCGCTCGCCGACGGCCCTCGCGCCGACCTCACACGCCGACCTCACGCGCCGACCATGGCGCAGGCGTGCGGCTGGCGCGGTCGCTCGCTCGGCTGCGGCCGCGCCTCGCGTTCGGTCGCCCCGCTCCCTCCTCTCACCAGCCCCGCTCCCTCCTCTCTTACCAACGGCGACATCGATGTCAGTGATCACGCGGGTGGTTTCGAAAAACCTGCACCTCGTGCTATTCTCTACACGGGTAGAGGCCTGAACTTATTTGGTTTTGCAATCTTGCCAAGGCTTCGGCGGGCGTGTTTCAGCGGTCCGGTGTTTGCAGCGTCGGAGAGGGTGGCTCGAGCGCTAACGATGGCGAATCTCCTCGACCGATACACCTGGCGCGTCTGGGTGGTCTTCATGGCGCTGATCGCGCTGATCGTGCAGCTGAGCGCGGGCTGTCTCGACGAGAGCGGGCCCGGGATCCCGACGGCCGACCAGCGGGTGATCCCGCACGACGGCGCGCCCCCGGACGCCGGTCTGCCGCCGCCGATCCTCGAGCTCGGCAGCATCCCCAACGTGATCTGCGGTGACGAGGTCGGCGTGATCGGCCGCGCCACCAAGGGCGTGTCGATCATCGTCCGCGGCGGCTCGTCGGCCAGCGGCGTGATCGGCGAGGCCAGCCCCACCGACGGCCGCTTCTGCGTGGTGACCAAGCTGCGCCCCAACGTGGTCAACAACCTGCAGGTCGTCGCCCACGATCCGAACCTCGGCTTCTCGAGGCCAGCGATGGTCGCGGTGAAGCAGGAGAACTGCACGGGCAACGGCGAGTTCAAGGACGCCGGCGTCGGCGACGCGGGGGTCTCGCGCAACGTCGCGCTGAGCATGCAGGGCAAGAGCAAGGAGACGCCGGAGAAGGGCAACCACGGCTTCCTCACCGACGGCGACACCAGCACCTGGGTGATGTGGAAGGGCAGCGCCAACTGGTACTGCGGATGGTGCGACTACGGCGGCTGGGCGATGATCTCTCTCGACCAGCTCTACGAGGTCGAGCGCATCGTCGTTCGCTGGCGCGACTCCGCGGGCAACGGCCGCGACTACGGCAAAGAGTACAAGCTGCTCTACACCGCGGTCTCCGAGCCACCGGATCCGAACCTCGACGACGGCTACTGGACCGTGGCCAAGTCGATCACCGAGGGCAACGGCGGCACCGACAGCTTTGACCTCAAGAGCATCGGCAACCCGCTGATGAAGCACGTCGCGCTCTGGTTCCAGCAAGACGAGCGCCCCTTCTACCAGGAGTCGGGGATCAAGGGCACGGTGGACGAGTCCTTCGCCGTCGCCGAGATCGAGGTCTACGACAAACCGAAGACTGGCGGCGGCCCGCCTCCACCGCCGTCCAACGCCTGCCAGGGCTTCTAGCGACGGGCTCCGTCGCAGCAAGGGATCGACCGACATGAGCACCTCCATCATCCTCCACCGCACGCGCCTCGCCGCCACCGTGCTCTGCGGCGCGACGCTCGCCCTCGCGGCTTGCCTCGACGATGGGGGAACGGGCTTCGACCCTCGCAAGACGATCCCGCCAGACAGCGGCGCCCCCGACGCCGGGCTGCCGGCGCCGATCCTCGATCGGGGCAGCATCCCGACGACGACCTGCGGCGACAAGGTCGGCATCGTCGGTCGCGCGACCCCTGGGGTCTCGATCATCGTCCAGGGCGGCTCCTCGGCCAGCGGCGTGATCGGCGACGCGCTGGCCGGCAGCGGCAGCTTCTGCGTGCCCGTCGGGCTGCGCAAGGGCCAGGTCAACAACCTGCAGGTGATCGCCCACGACCAGAACCTCGGCTTCTCCAAGCCGGCGACCATCGCGATCAAGCAGGAGGACTGCGAAGGCGGCGGCGGCGAGTTCAAGGACGCGGGGGTCGGCGACGCCGGCGCGGATCCACCACGGAACGTCGCCCTCGGCGCGCAGGGCAAGAGCAAGGAGACGCCGACGAAGGGCAACCACGGCTTCCTCACCGACGGCAAGACGTCGACCTGGGTGCGCTGGGAGGGCGGCAGCTGGTACTGCAACTGGTGCGACTACGAGGGCTGGGTGATGCTCACCCTCGACGAGCTGCACGAGGTGCAGCGGATCGTGATCAAGTGGCGTGACGCCGACGGCAACGGCACGGAGTACGGCAAGGAGTACAAGCTGCTCTACACGGCCGTCTCGGACCCACCGGACCCGAACCTCGACGACGGCTACTGGACCGTGGCCAAGACGATCACCGAGGGCAACGGCGGCACCGACAGCTACGACCTCAAGAGCATCGGCAGCCCGCTGATGACGTACGTCGCCCTCTGGCTGCAGCAGGACGCCTACCCCTGGACCAAGGAGTTTATCGGCGACGAGGCCTTCGCCGTCGCCGAGATCGAGGTCTACAACAAGCCCAAGAGCTCCGGCCCGCCGCCTCCGCCGCCGTCGATCTGCGGCGAGCTCTAGCTCCGCCATGTCCGACGCTAGCCGCCGACGCCGCGGCTGCGTTAAGCTGCGGCCATGCGCAGCGCACACTCGCACCTGTCGACCATCACCCTCCTCTCTGTCGTCACTCTCCTCTCGCTGGGCGCCACCGGCTGCAGCAAGTCGCTGAAGAGCCTCGCCGACGGGGACGGCAAGCTCGCTACGGACGCTAAGGCGGTCATCGCCGCGCTGAAGGGCTCGGGCATCGAACCGAAGGCGGTTGCCGTCGCCAAGAGCACCGATCCGTCGTGTGACGTGACGAGATCCTGTGCGCAGGTCGGCGTGCTCGACGAGCGCATCGTCGGGCTCTGCGTCAACAAGGCCAAGGCGGTCGATCTCACGGCGCTGAAGGAGGCAACGCGCCTGCGCCGCGTATGGGCGCGCGAGAGCCTGACCGGCAAGGTCGCGATCAAGGGCGGATCCAGCGCGCTCGAGCTTCTCCTTCTGCAGAACAACGACGATCTCGAGGAGCTCGAGGTCGAGGGGCTGAGCGGCCTACGCGTGCTAGAACTGACAAGGTCGCGCGTCAAGCGGGTCTCCTTGAGCGGCCTGCCCAAGCTGAGGAGGCTCGAGCTCCCAAACCAGCTCCTCAGCCTGACGATGAAGCGGGTCGGCGTGATCTCCGTGCACCCGTCGATGGAACACCTCCAGCAGCTCGAGCTCAGCGAGCTGCCGAACCTGAACCGCTTCAACCTGAATGGGCGTCTGCAGAAGGTCGCGCTGAGCAACCTGCCGAAGCTGATGCAATTGAACCTCGCCAGCAACAGGCTCGAGCAGGTGAAGCTCGCGAACCTCCCCGTGCTGCCTAGCGTCAACCTGACAAGCAACCAGCTGAAGGTGGTCGAGTTCTCGAGGCTCCCGGCGCTGACCTCGGTCAATCTGCAGCATAACAAGCTGAAGACGCTGCCGTCGATCACGGGCTCGCCAGCGCTGAAGACCTTGCGTCTGGGCAACAACAAGCTCACCAGCCTCGCAGGCATCGAGGCGCTGTCGGCCAAGACGCTCTACGTCGAGCGTAACGCGCTGAGGAGCCTCGACCCTGCCGCGGGCACGGCGCCGGCGGCCAAGGCGCCCAAGAGCCAACCACCCAAGGGCCCGGTGGCGACAGCGCAGGTGGAGACGCTGATCGCCAGCGGCAACAAGCTCGAGACGCTCGCCGGCCTCGCCGCCTACCCGAACCTGACCTACCTCGCCGTGGACGACAACAAGCTGCGCTCGCTCCAGGGCGTCGAGCGCGCGCCGAAGCTGAAGACCCTGCGCGCGACGAACAACAAGCTGAAGAGCGTCGCTGGGGCCGAGAAGCTGCCCAAGCTGCGCCTGCTCTACCTCTCGTTCAACGAGCTCGAGACGCTGAAGCCGCTGGCCATCGCGCAGCTGCATACGCTCTACGCCGACCACAACAAGCTCTCAGAGCCGAAGGAGATCTTCGGCGAGACCAGCAAGAAGCGGCCGAAGATCGAGCGCTACGATCTGCGTCACAACGCGCTGAAGGGGGTCGCGGCGGGGCTTCTGGTCTACGGCCTGGCGCGGGCGGGCATGCACTACGGCGGCCGGCGCCGCGGCTGGCGCTATCGGACGCCCAACTATCGAAACCGCGGCGGCCACCGCTACCGGGGCAGCAGCCCGCAGATCCGAAGCCATGGCTCGCGCTACTCCGGCGGCGGTGGCTACCGCTACGGTAAGTAGCTGGCGGTCTCTGCGTCAGCAGCTCGGGCAAGCCTTCGCTCGCCTTCGAACTCGGAGGATCTGCCCCCGAGACCCAACCTGGCCGACGTCATCACGACCTGGCCGACGTCATCACGACCTGGCCGACGTCATCACGACCTGGCCGACGTCATCACGACCTGGGTCTGGGTGGACGGGCGGAAAAGGCCCCCTGGCGTTCAGGCGCTCGACAGCGAGCCGGTTTTATGTCGACAATGGCCTTAGCGCCTGGTTGTCGGCGGCGCAGACCTGGTCAAGGCTCTCCATGACACGTCAGCACATCGCCCTCTTGCTGCTCACCACCACCCTCTCAGCGTGCCTCACCACCCACCGGGTGCCGATGGTGCATAAGATCCGCGTGACGACGACCCCCGCCAACGCGGCTATCTGGCGCGAGGACAAGGCTGGCAGGCAGGCCGTAGGGCACGCCCCCTTCCTGTACGAAGCGCGCTACGAGAAGGTCACGCGCAAGGTCACGGTCGCCTATTGGGTCACCTGGGTCGGCATGATACTGGCCTCCGCCGGAGGCTTCGTGGTCGGCGCCCTCTCCGACGACACCGCGACCCGCATGCTCGGCTATCTCGGCGGAGGCGTTTTCGGGAGCTTGGCGGCGCTCGTCCCCATGCGACTCTTCGCCGGCGACGAGGACCTCACCCCCAGCGCTCCGCTGACGCTCGGCGCCTCCAGCCCGGGCTACTCCGATGGCTGGCTCAAGGTCCGTGTTCCTCCGCCGATCAAGAACGGCCAGCCGCGCGCGAGCGAGCAGAAGATACATATCACCCTGGTCTCGAATGGGAAGACGGCCGGGAGCAAGGCCGTCGCGTCGCCAACCACCACGGTCGCGCCAGCGGCGGCGCCAAACCGGCCGATCGTGGCGGTCTTCGACCTTGCCGACAGCGCGAAGAAGCTCGACGCGGCGACCGTGGGGTCGCTCACCGAGTACCTCGCGACGCAGCTCACCGCCACCCGCCGCTATCGCACGGTCCCCCGCTCACAGCTGCGCAAGCGCTTGCGCGGCGAGAAGCGCCAAAGCTATAAGACCTGCTTCGATGAGGCCTGTCAGATCGAGCTCGGCAAAGCCTTGGCCGCCCAGAAGTCGCTGGCGACCAAGATCATCCGCGTGGGCGAGATCTGCACCCTGGCGTCCGTGCTCTATGATCTGAAGACCGAGACGAGCGAGCGAGCCGCCACCACCGAGGGTGGCTGCAGCAAGAAGGCGCTGCTCGTCTCGTTGCGCGCCCAGGCCAAGAAGCTCGTCGGCCTCGAGCCCGCGCGCTAGCCCAGCCGTTCTCGAGGCGGTTGATGGCCGCCCGTCGAGGAGATCCTCGTGTGACACCCTGAACGCCCGCCACAGCGCCCCAGGGCGCACGCTGCAGCCAGCGGTGCGCGTCAATCGACCAAGATCTGGACGATGGCGTCCCGCAGGACCCGCCGGCGAGGGGGGGAGCGGAAGCTCACGCTCTCGCCGCTGGTGTCGACCTCATAAACGGCCGCGCCATCGACCCGCACCCGGGCGCCAGCGGTCAGCACGTCCTCCGCGACGCTGAGATCCGGAGCCGCCAGCACGCCGGCCACATCCACGCCCTCGCGCTCGAGGACCTCCCAGAGCTCGGGCGACGGCAGCCTGTGATAGGGCTCGAAGGACGACGCAGGTCCGCTCAGCCCGTCTGTGGTGCGAGGCTCGACGAACACGCGTCCGCTGTCGTCTTCGAGCCAGAAGGGGTTCACGTGAGAGACCACGACGACGTCCGGAGACTCACGATCGCGGGGACCGGGCCCGACCGACCGGATCGCGAGGGCGTAGCCCACCGCCTCGAGCCGTCGACAGGGGGTGGTCAAGGTCTCCTGCGCGACCACCTGGCCCTCCACGCGTGCCTGGCCGCTGGCGGGGAGCTGGGCGACCTCACAGCGCGTCTTCTCTCGCTCCAGCTCAGCGCGGACCAGCGAGGCAACGCGGCGCTGCCTCCACCAAAGCATCCCGAGAAACAAAACGAAGGTCAGGCAACCGAGGGCGATGAGGTACGACAGCGACATCTCGTCTCTCCTCAATGAGCAGCCTTGTGTGGGTGAGCGCAGGGTAGGTGGGCTGAGCTCGTTGGTGACGCGGTGACCGCGACGTCGCCGCGCATCTGCCGTGATGTCTGGAGGGGCGCTGGGCGGCGCTCACAGGATGTAGGTTACGCTGAACGCGACCTTCTTGGCCAGGTCGACAAAGGTCCCCCCGTCGAGATCGTCGAAGCGATTGTAGTCAACGCCAAAGGAGAGGCCGATGAAGATGTGGTCTCCTCGCTCGGCGGAGCCCGAGATGTGCACGTCGACGGCGGCCCGCAGCGCCAGGCTCCCGGCGATACCGGCCCCCCCAAGGGCCTCCCCGGTCTCGAGGTCCTCGACCATATAGGTCGCGACCCCGTAGGTGCCCTGGACCCAGAAGCGCAGCCACGAGGTCACGGGTGCGGCGAAGCGCAGACCGCCGCCGACGTTCAGGTACTTTGCGATCGCGTCGTCGGGCGATCCGAAGAGGAAGGACTGCTCCATGTGAGCGACGAAGCCGAGACCAAAGCCGAACTGATAACCGACGTCGAGGTGGGTCCCGATGCCGCTGCTGTCAACCGAGCTGCCGATGTGGCCAACCAGCCCGCCGTGGACGAATAGCCCGCGATTCAGCACGCTCCAGGTGAGCGGTCGACGCGCGGGCCGCCGGCTCACCGACACGGCTGTTGGCGCCTTGACCTCGGCTGGCTTGGCCTGCGAGGCCTGGTCGGCGCTTGCCACAGAGGCGGCGGCCGACGTCGGAGCCGAGCAGCCCTCGCAAGGGCGTGGCGAGCCATCCGGCTGGTCGCGATTCGCATAGCCGAGGCTGGGCGCCAAGAGCAACGAGAGGGCAGCGACGAGGGCGATGGGGTGGTGAGTCATGCGAGCCTCCTTGGGTGGCCGCTTATCGGCCCCAGGGCGCGATTGTTGCGAAAAAAGAGCACCCCGCGCCTTCGGGACCGAGCCGGGTGCGCAGCTGCCGAGCCGATCCGGTCGGGCCAGGGTCGCCTCCGTCGGTCGCGCAGCGTGCCATCCGTCTTTCGCCGTCATCTACTTGGCCAGCGGCGCATCAGCGACCGCGTGCTCAGCGTCGGTCAGACCGCGGGCGCCGATCCGATCACAGGCGGCCCTCTGGTCGGCGTCACCGCTGGTCAGCGCCTTCACGCGCTTGACGACCTCGCTCACCGAGACGATCCCTTCGGAACGAGACTGCCGAAGAGCGCCTGCGAGACGACCCGCGGCGCCCCGCCTCGCGAGGTCCTTCGCATCGCGACCAAGTCTCGCGGCCCTCGGCACGATCAGCGGCGCCACACCGATCGGCGTCGGCGCCTCGCCCGCCGGCGGTCACGCCTCAGGCGTCACCGTGGCTGCCCGATCCAAGGCAGGCATCGTGGCGCCTCGGGCGCGCGTCTTCGAGGCTCGGGCGTCGCCTCTCGAGGGCCGGGCGCCGAGTGTTCGAGGCCCGGGCGCCGATGTCTCGGGCTCGGGCGCGGATCCGCGCCGCCAGGGCGCGCGCCGCCTCGCCCCCGGGCGGGCGTCGTCTCGCGACGGGCGCCAACCTCGACGCTCACCGGCAAGGACTGCCGAGGGCGCGCCAACCTCACCGTCATCCACCTCTTGCGCCTCCCCAAGCACGCCCCCCTTTCCAGCGAAGGGCCGCTCGACGCGCCCACAGCGGCCGCGCTCGGCGAGGCTCGGCGCTCTCGACGAGGCCCCGAGCGTTGGGCTGCTTGCGCCCTCCCCACGGGTGGCCGTCGCTCTTCTCTTTGTACCAGGCGATCGCGTCAGCCTCCGGCGCCGGCCCATCGCAGCCCGCGCAGGGGGTGACGCGAGGTCGATCGACGTCGTGTAGGCGCCGGTGTTCGTCACGCCGCCTGACGCGCCTCACGGCGCCGATGGTCGGCACGGGCGATCACCGCCAGCGTCGCGAGCAAGAGCAGGTGCCCGACCGTGGGCAGCTCATCGAGCCAGACGGGGAGGTCGAGCTGCTGCGTGACACCGGAGTCGTAGTCGCGGTGGACCGTGTTGCCCATCGTCCCGGCGAGAAGGTAGCCGCCCCCGAGCGCCACCGCCGAGAGCGTGTCTGCCGGGCTCGGCCCCTGCGCGCGGCGCCGCGAGAGCAGCGCCAGCCAGCCGATCAGCGCCGGCAGCGCACCGCCCCAGAGCAGGTAGATATCCCAGCAGCCGGGGCTCATCAGTGGCAGGCAGGCCAAAGACAGCGCGACGAGCACGGCGAGGCGCGCGCGGCGGAGGCGCGCTAGCGCGAAGAGCAGCGCGCAGAGGGTGCCGAGCGCCAGTCCGCGGCTGAGCCAGACGCCCGACCTAGGCAGCGGTCGATGACCGCCGCGCCCGCTGCGCAGCGCCCGATCGCCGTAGGTGCTGATCCGCGCCGCGAGGCTGTAGTTATTCCCCGAGGCCGTGCCGCGAGAGAGCTTTGGCAGGTTGCGCACGAAGCGCAGGCCCTCGCGCGGGCCGAGGGCGATCACGGCGACGAGGCTGCCGCCGAGGGCGACGGCGCAGGCGACGGCGAGCCAGCGGCGGTAGGCGCCCCGCTCGTCACCTCGGAGCGCGCGCACGGCGGCGGGGAGCAGCGCCAGCCCGGGGAGGATCTTCAGCGCCGTCGCCAGGCCCACCGCGGCGGCCGAGACCAGCCGCCGACGGCGGCCACTCGCCGCCTCGCCGCCATCGCCAGCGGCGCCGGCGGCCTCGTCTGCGTCGAGCGCGGCCCCGACAGCCAGCAGCAACACCAGCAGCGTGTCGAGCTGCCCGAGGCGCCAGCTGCGCTGCGACGCGCCGTAGGTGGTCAGCGCCGCCAAGGCGAGGGCCGCGTGCCAGAGCCGCGGCGAGCCCCCGAGGGCGCGGGCGAGCCAGCGGGTGGATCCGAGCGAAAACGCCGCGAGCGCGGCAGCCGTGATCCCCGCGTACACGATCACCGCCGCCCGATCCGGAAGCGGCGCCAGCGGCAGCACCGCCAGCACGTAGAGCGGCGTCGCGTTGACGCTCTGATCGAAGCCCCGCAGATCGTAGACCGGCTCGCCGCGCAGGCGTCGGCGCGCGCCGAGGAGCGCCCCCTGCAGCAGATCGCCGCCAGAAGGGATCCGCCAGAGATCCCGCATCAAGGTGGCGAGCCCCGAGAGGCAGAGCGCCGACGCGCCGCCCCAGGCGAGGCCGAGCCCGCGCCCCGGCTCGGCGCGAAAGGAGAGCGCCGCGAGCACGGACACCAGCCCGACCCAGAGCCAATAGGCCTCGGTCTCGGGGTACCACCAATGGGTCGCCTGCAGCGCCGGCCACAGGGCGAGCAGCGCCGCGACGACGACGACCAAGGCGATGACGGTCAAGGCGACGGCGACGACGGCGACGACGGATCTCGGAGGTTCGTCGATCCCGGCGGCGCTCATCGCCCGCTCCCCGACGCTCGCCGCGGCGCCACGCCGAAGGCGTAGGTCGAGCCCCCGATCACCGCCACCGAGCGCGTCCCCCGCGGCCGCAGGTAGCCCCCGCCGCCATCGACCCCGGCGAGGTTCGTCGCGCGGATGAAGACGAGCCCGCCCGGCCCGGGCAGGCGCCCATGAGGCGCGACGTGGCGCGAGGGGTCTTCGAACCAGGTCGGCTTCAGCCTGAAGCCACTCGGTCGGTATCCCAACCTACGGCTCAAGAGCCCCCCTACACATCCGGGACCGAGCCGGGTGCTGAGCTGCCGAGCCGCGTTCGTAGCCGAAGCCATCAGCCCTACGGGTGGTGCGGCGAACGTTCGGAGGCCTTGACAGCGGCCGGCCGCGCCGCGCCCGGCGACGGGAGGAGTCTGTAGGGGTGCTCTCGAGGCGCGTCACACGCTCGCGGAGGGGCGGGTGTTCGCGCCCGTGCTGCCCCGTGAAGACGTCGTCGATCCGCCCCTTGAGCGTGGCGAGCTTTTCTCGAAGGGCGGTGAACCCGCGCACCATGGCCTCGATCTGCCGGCTCATCTGCGCCGAGAGACGAGCTGTCTGCTCGTCGAGCTGAACACCGAGGTGCCTCTCCGCCTCCTTCACCTGCCCTGTCTCGTCGCGACTCTCGCGCAGGACCTCGACGGTCAGGAGGGCGATCTCTTCCACTCTGCCGCCGTCGTCGCCTTCGTCGCTCATGGCCTCGCTCCTTGCTCAGGCTAGCAGCTGCGTCCACCGCGACCGCTGCACCGAAAAAGCAGGTCGCGAGCCACGATCGTGCCCTGAGAGGGTTCCGGGCGTTGCCCGAGATCGTGGTTCACCCGCGATCTGGCGCCGCCGAGATGCGGTCCGGCGACGCCGACGTCCGCCCTCTCTCTAGCGCGCCTTCTCGCCTGCCGCCTTCGCGCCCGCCGCCTTCGCGCCCGCCGCCTTCGCGCCCGCCGCCTTCGCGCCCGCCGCCTTCGCGCCCGCCGCCTTCGCGCCCGCCGCCTTCTCCCGGGCGGCCCGCTGCTGCCGCTCGCGCCTCGCCTCGTCGGCGCGGCGCCGGGCGCGCTCTCGCTGAGCCTCGCGCTTGCGGGCCATCTCCAGCTCGTCGGCCACGCGCCCCACGAGCTGCTTGTCGTTGCGCACGTAGAACTTGAACGCCGTGGCCCGCGGATAGCTCAACGAGGTGTAGTGCTCGCGCAGCAGCTTCGAAAGCGGCGTGAAGCCGCGATAGCTCTCGTTGTTCGCGGCGACGATGAACGCCGGCTTGGTCTTCGTCAGATCGGCGCCGACCTGCTTCCAGGGCCCCTTTTTGACGAAGCGGGTCATCGAGGTCGGCCGCTTCCAGGTGTTGGTCAGGTTGGTCGTGATCAGCCCCAGCACCTTGTAATAGCGCGTCGACGAGAGGCGGTTGGCGTAGAAATACGCCGGCCAGGCCCAGCGCCCCCAGACCCAGATCCGCTCGTGGCGGCGGGTGTTATGGCGGATCACCTCGGAGATGCGCTCGATCTCGCGCTGGTAGAGGTTGCGCAGCACGCGCCCGCGGCGCTGCGCCTTGACCAACGAGATCACCGGCAGCGCCGCCGGCATGCTGAGCGTGATCACCGCCAAAAGCCCCGCCACTCGGGCGGCCATCGCGGTCGGCTGGGAGGGCCAGCTCCAGCGCGAAAACCAACGCAAGAGCGGCCCCTGGGGGTGCGCCGCCAGCCAGCAGGTCGCGGGCAGCAGCTGCAGGTAGTAGCCCTTGTAGAAGCGAAAACCCAGCGAGACCCCGACGAAGCTCATCAGCACGTGGCCGCCGAGGAGCACGCCGAGGATCGTCCAGCCGCGGTCTCGGCGCAGCGTCGACGAGGCCGCGCCGATCGCCGCCAGCAGCGTGGGCAGCGCCATGAACTTGAAAAGCCCCAGCACGCCATCTTCGAGGCGGTCGATCTTGCCGCTCCAGTCGACCTCGCCCTGGACGTACTCCCACCCCGCGCTCGAGCCGAAGTAGTGACCGGCGAAGGTGCCGAAGCCGCCGTGGATCAGGTAGTAGACGCTGATCGGCAAAAAGCCGATGAACACGCCCGCCGAGAAGGCGAAGACGCCCCGCCAGCGGCTCGGCGGTCGCCAATGAGCGGGCGGCGAGAGCCAGGGGCCCAAGAGCAAGACCAGCCCAAAGAGCGGCACGATCATCGCGCCCTGGCGCTTCATCAGCGCCCCCATCACGGCGACGATCCCGGAGGCCAGGAGCCAGCCGAGCCCCCCGCGGCGCAGGCCGACGCCGAAGAGCACGGTCGCCCAGACATAGGGCGCGATCATCCACGCGTTGTAGTTGACCGTCATGCTGTCGGAGATCGGCGAGCAGAGCGCGTAGAGAAACGCCGCCACGATCCCCGCCGCCAGGGAGCCGAAGAGCACCCGCCCGCCGGCGAGCATCCCCAGCATCGCCAGGATCGACCAGAACACCCCGACGTATTCATGAACCTCGACGCTCCGGCCGAAGGTGGCGAAGACCCCCGCCGTCAGAAAGAACGCCCCAGGGGCCTTGTACTCGAGGTTGTCGACCAGCGGCACCTTGCCGCGCAGCAGCAAGTCGGCGTTGTAGAGGATCCCCGCTACGTCCTCGTTCTGCACGCCCTTGATGTCCGCGACGGGGCTGCGCAACCAGAGCGCGAAGACCACCAGCAGCCCTGTCGCGAGCGTGGCGATCAGCGCCTCGCGCCACAGACGCGAGCGCTCAAAGGGCCGCAGGCTGTGCTCACCGCCGAACATCGTGGTTGAGAATAGTGCACCAAACGCCCCGAAAAACAAGACGTCTCGGCTGGCAGGGCGTCGCGACCCAGCGGACACCAGCGCGCGCGTTCGCGCGGAGGCATCGAACCACCGAGCGGCCGCGACGTCGGCCGGCCCGGCCCAAGGGCCTTGCGAGGATCTTCTGCTGCCGTACACTGAGCCGCGATGAGCAAGCAGTTCGCCGACCCGATCAAGCTCTCTGTCCTGATGCCCGTTTATAACGAGCGCTACCTGATCGCCGCCGCGGTCGAGCGCGCGCTGGACTTCGTGCACCCGCTGGTCCGCGAGGTCGAGCTGGTCGCCGTCGATGACGGCTCGACCGACGGCACCCGCGAGATCCTGCTCGAGCTGGCCGAGCGCCACCCGCAGCTCGCGCTCCACCTGCAGCCGCAAAACCAAGGCAAGGGCGCGGCGATCCGCCGGGCCATCGCCGAGGCCAAAGGCGAGCTGGCGGTGATCTACGACGCCGACCTCGAGTACTACCCCGAGGACTGGGGCCACCTCCTGCGCCCCTTCTTCGAGGCCGAGGCCGACGCTGTCTACGGCTCACGCTTTCTGCCCTCGGACTACCGCCGCGTGCTCTACCACTGGCACTCGCTGGGCAACCGCGCGCTCACCGCCGCGTCGAATATGATGACCGACCTCAACCTGACCGACATGGAGACCTGCTCCAAGATGGTCAGGACCCAGCTCTTGAAGTCGATCCCGATCCGCTCCAACGACTTCGCCCTCGAACCCGAGCTGACCGCCAAGCTGGCCAAGCGCGGCGCCGTGGTCTACGAGGTGCCGATCCGCTACGCCGGCCGGACCTACCAGGAGGGCAAGAAGATCGGCCCCGCCGATGGCCTCAAGGCGCTGTGGGCGATCCTCAAGTGGAAGCTCGTTGACGATATGTACGAAGACGGCGAGTACGGCTCGGAGATCCTCTCGAGCCTCAGCCACGTCCATAAGTTCAACCGCTGGATGGCCGAGTTCATTGAGCCCGACGTCGGCAGCCGCGTGCTCGAGATCGGCGCTGGGCTAGGCAACTTGACCTCACAGCTGGTGCCCCGCGACCACTACCTCGCGACCGACATCAACCCGCATTACATCAGCTACCTGCAGAACCTCGCGATCGCCAAACCCTACCTCTCGGTGCAGCAGCTGAACCTCACCGACCAGGAGGCCTTCGGGAAGCTCGCCGGCCAGTTCGACACCGTGATCTGCCTCAACGTGCTCGAGCACGTCGACGATCACCTCGCGGCGCTGCGCAACATCCACACCTCGCTGGCCCCAGGCGGCAAGGCGATCATCCTCGTGCCCCAAGGCCAGTGGCTCTTCTCCAGCCTCGACGAGGCCGTGGAGCACTACCGCCGCTACAGCAAGACCTCCCTCGCCAAGGTGATGGTCGAGGCCGGCTTCGAGGTGCAGTCGCTGCGCGACTACAACGCGGTGAGCGTCCCCGGCTGGTACCTCAACGGCAAGCTGCTCAAGCGCCGCCACCTCTCGCGCTTCCAGCTCAAGGTCTTCAACACCCTCACGCCGGTGTTCCGCGCGCTCGACGAGCACCTCCCCTGGCATGGCATCAGCGTCGTCGCGGTCGGCTCCCGCCGCTAGAGCGGCCTGTTGATCTCGCCCTCCCGTCGCGACCAGCCCTTCGAAGCGAGATCGTTGTCGCTCAAGCTCGCCGAGCACCAGCAGGTCGCCGCGACCGCCTCGGCTTCGCCGCAGGGCAGACGACATGGGAGACCGACGCGAGGACGCGCGCCTCGACCACCATCGTCGCTGCTGCCCATGGTGTACCCTCTCAGGCCTACCCTCGTCCCACCCTAACCCTCGTCCCACCCTAACCCTCGTCCGCCCCTAACCCTCGTCCGCCCCTTACCCTCGTCCCACCCTAACCCTCGTCCGACGCCTCAGGCCTACTCGCCTTCCGCCCCAGCCCCCAGCCGCTCGCCCCTGCTTTCCGCCCCAGCCCCCCTTCTGACTCGATCCCGAGACGGCCGGCTAGAGCGCTGATCAACTTACCGGACCGAGCTGCGCTAAGGATGCGGAGTCACGGCGTAGGAGCGAGAAGGGCGCCTGCTGGTAGCAAGCAACCGACGAGCGACAACCGCTGCGATTTCGCAGACCAGCGCGGCGATGGGAGGTAAGTTGGTCTGCGCTCTAGCTGAACAAACGCCAACAACGAGGCTGACGCAACGCGTTGAAACCTCGAAGGTTATCGAAAACACCCACGGATTTTCGAGCTTCGGTTTTGGCTTTTGCGCGTGGGCGAACTTGCGTAGGATGCGGACTGTCTCCTGCCGTGTGTATTGTTGTCCTGGGCGCTGGGTTGCGTGCGCTGGGAAGAGGTGGCGGGAAGGAAGGGGTCCGGATCCATGGATATCGCCTTCAGGCGGGTTGCGATTGTTAACCGTGGCGAGCCCGCGATGCGGCTCCTGCATGCCGTCCGCGAGCTGAACCAGCAGCATGACTGGGACCTTCAGACCGTCGCGTTCTACACCGATCCAGATCGCGAAGCGCTCTACGTCCGGGAGGCCGATGACCGCTACCACCTCGGGGAGGCGACCTTTGTCGATCCCAGAGACGGCCAGCGCAAGAGCAGCTACCTCGACTACGACCGGCTCACGCGTGGGTTGGTCGAGAGCAAGGCTGACGCCGCCTGGGTAGGCTGGGGCTTCGTCGCCGAACACGCCGCCTTCGTCGATCTCTGCGACGCCCTGGCCGTGACCTTCATCGGCCCACGCGGCGCCGTGATGCGCAAGCTCGGCGACAAGATCGCCTCGAAGAAGCTCGCCGAGAGCGCCGACGTCCCCGTCACGGCCTGGAGCCACGGCGCGATCGACAGCCTCGAGGAGGCCCGCGAGCACGCCGAGCGCCTCGGCTTCCCGGTGATGATCAAAGCCAGCGCCGGCGGCGGCGGGCGCGGGATCCGACGGGTGAAGAGCGCCGACGAGCTCGCCGAGAAGTTCGAGAGCGCCCGCAGCGAGGCGCTGAAGGCCTTCGGGGACCCGACGGTCTTCATGGAGCAGATGGTCGTCGGCGCGCGTCATATCGAGGTCCAGGTGATCGGCGACGACGACAACAACGTCTGGCCCGTTGGCGTCCGCGACTGCACGGTGCAGCGGCGCAACCAGAAGGTGATCGAGGAGGCCCCCTCCCCCGCGCTGACCGCCGCCGAGGACGCCGAGATCCGCGCCGCCGCGGCGCGCCTCGCCAAGGCCGCCGGCTACACCAACGCCGGGACCGTGGAGTGCCTCTTCGACCCCAACGCTCGACAGTTCTACTTCATGGAGATGAACACCCGGCTGCAGGTCGAGCATCCGGTCACAGAGCAATGCACCCGCCTCGACCTGGTCAAGCTGCAGATCCACGTCGCCTCCGGCGGCACCCTCGAAGGAGCGCCGCCGACGCATGAGGGGCACGCCATCGAGGTGCGGCTCAACGCCGAGGATCCCGATAACGGCTTCGCGCCAGCCCCCGGGCGTATCGAGCTCTTCGACATCCCCACCGGCCCTGGGATCCGCATCGACACCGGCGTCCGCCAGGGCGACACCGTCCCCCCCGACTTCGACTCGATGATCGCCAAGATCATCGCCTTCGGCCGCGACCGTCAGGAGGCGATGGGCCGCCTGCGCCGCGCCCTCGTCGAGAGCGCGGTGGTGATCCAGGGCGGCACGAGCAACAAGGCCTTCTTGCTCGAGATCCTCGGCCACCCCGACGTGGTCGAGAACAACAACGACATCGGCTGGCTCGACAAGCTCAACGAGACGCGCACCGTTGGCAGCCGGCCCCTCGGTGACATCGCCCTGATCCGCGCCGCGATCCACATCTACGAGGAGGAGCAGAGCGCCCAGATCGCGCAGTTCTACGCCGGCGCCTCCCGCGGTCGCCCCGTGGTCAGCGCCGACATCGGCCACGGCGTCGAGCTCTCCTACGGCGGGCAGAGCTACGAGCTGACGGTCTTCAAGCTCGGCTCGAACCACTACCGCGTGCGGGTCGAGGGCGGCGAGGTCGAGGCCACCCTCGATCAGCTCAACGCCCAGTCGGGCTGGCTGACCTGCGGCGGCGCGCGCTACCGCGTGATCGCCACGGTCAACGGCCCGACGCATCTGGTCGAGGTCGACGGGATGCCGCATCGCATCTCTCAGGACGAGGGCGGCATGGTCCGCGCCCCGGCGCCGGCTGTGGTGCTCTCGATCGCGGTCGAGGCAGGCCAGCACGTCGAGGCCGGCCAGAAGCTGCTGATCCTCGAGGCGATGAAGATGGAGATGGCCGTCGACGCCCCGGCCACGGGCCGGGTGCGCAGCGTGGAGGTCTTGCCCAACCAGCAGGTCGGCGCTGGCGCTCCGCTTTTGCTGATCGAGCCCGAGGGTGACGACGGGGGCGGCGAGCAGGGCGAGCGGGTGGCCTTTCGAGCGCCAACCCAACGCGACCAGGCCTCGGCCAGCGACCAGGCGCGCGAGATGTTCGGCGAGCTGCGTCGGCTGCTCCTCGGCTTCGACGTCGGTGACGCCAAGGCCAAGCAGATCCTCAAGCGCCGCGCCGCGATCTGCGAGCAGCTGCCGGCCGACGACGCCGAGCTCTGGCGCCTCGAAGACGAGGTCACGGAGATCCTCGCCGACCTGCTGCCGCTCTTCCGTCGCAAGTCCAACGACGGCCCGATCTCCGCCGAAGAGAACCTGCAGAGCTACCTCCGCGCCGTCGACGCCGAGGGCGACCGGCTACCGCCGACCTTTGTCGACAACCTGAAACGCGCGCTGCGGCATTACGGCATCGAGGGGCTCGAGCGCACGCCACAGCTCGACGCGGCGCTCTTCTCCCTCTACAAGTCGCGAGCCCGCATGGCCCGCAGCGTCGAGCAGATCTTTGGCGTGCTCGAGCGGCGGCTCCAGAAGGCCCCGGAGCTGCGCACGAGGATCCACGATAGCGGCTCACGGGCGATCCTCGAGCGGCTGGTCGACGAGACCTTCGGCCGCTACCTCGCCCTCAACGACCTCGCCCGAGAGGTCCGCTACGCGCTCTATGACCGGCCCCAGTTCGAGCAGGCCCGCGCCGCGCTCTACGGCGAGATCGAGCGCCAGCTGCCGGCGCTGATCGAGGCCGCGCCGGCGGCGGATCCGGTCGAGCGCGCCCACCAGCTCGCGACCCTCGTCGACTGCCCGCAACCGATGGTCGGCTTCCTCGCTCAGACCTACGCCGACGGAGGCGACGCCCGGCGCCTCGCGGTGGAGGTGATGCTGCGACGCTACTACCGCATCCGAGCGCTCTCGGACATCGTCGTCAGCGAGTCGGAGGGCTACCACGTGGCGTCAGCGACCTTCGTTCACCACGGGCGCCCGGGCCACGTCGTCGCCACAGCCTCGCCCCTGACGGAGCTGTCTAGGGCCTTCGCGGCGACCAGGGCGGTGGCCAATAGCTTCCCCACGGGCGAGGACGTCGTCCTCGACGTCTACGCCTGCGCCGATGAGATCGACGACCTCCCCGCCCGCGCCCAGGACGTGGCCAAGGCGTTGTCGGCCGAGCGACCGGCCAGCGCGATCAACCGCGTCTGCGTGGCGCTGGTCGCGCCCGGCAACCTGCACACCCTGCGCTACTTCACCTTCCTGCGCACGGAGATGGGCTTCGTCGAGCAGGAGGTGCTCCGTGGCCTGCACCCGATGGTCGCCGAGCGCCTCGAGCTCTGGCGGCTGGAGAGCTTCACGACCAGGCAGCTGCGCGTCTCAGACGACATCTACCTCTTTCATTGCATCGCCAAGGAAAACCCAAAAGACGAGCGCCTGATCGCCTTCGTCGAGGTCCGGGACATGACCCCCGTGCTCGACGACAGCGGCCAGGTGCTCGACATCCCAGGCCTCGAGCGGATGTTCCTCGAGGCGCTCTCGGATATCCGCGACTTCCAGTCACGGCGGCCCGAGCGGCAGCGGCTGCATTGGAATCGGGTGGTGATGGTCATCCGCCCCGAGGTCACGACCTCGATGGAGACCGTCCAGCGCCTGGTGGCGAAGCTCTCCCCAGCGGCCAAGGGCCTCGGCCTCGAGAAGGTCGTGACCCAAACGAACCTGAAGAACCCGGAGACCGGCGAGGTCGAGAAGAAGGTGATCCACTCCTCCACCCGCTCCGGCACGGGCCTCGAGGTGCGGGTCACAGACGTCTCCGATCGTCCGATCCGCTCGCTGACGCCCTACGCCCAGCGGGTCGTGCGGATGCGCCGTCTCGGCCTGGTCTACCCCTATGAGATCGTCCGCATGCTCACCGCGGCAAAGGACGACCCAGCCTATAAGGGCGAGTTCCCGCCTGGCACCTTCATCGAGTACGACATCGATGAGCAGGGCCAGCTCTCGCCGGTCGATCGGCCCCATGGGGAGAACACGGCCAACGTCGTGGTCGGCGTGATCGAGAACTACACCGAGAAGTACCCCGAGGGGATCAAGCGCGTGATCTGTCTCGGTGACGGCAGCCGCTCGATGGGCGCCCTGGCCGAGCCCGAGTGCCTGTTGATCAACAAGGCCCTCGATCTTGCAGAAGAGATGAAGGTCCCCTTCGAGTGGTTCGCGGTCTCCTCCGGCGCCAAGATCTCGATGGATGTCGGCACCGAGGGTCTCGACTGGATCGCGCGGGTGATCCGCCGGCTCGTCGAGTTCACCCAGGCCGGTGGCGAGGTCAACATCGTGATCCCTGGCGTCAACGTGGGCGGCCAATCCTACTGGAACGCCGAGGCGACGATGCTGATGCACACGCGGGGCATCCTGATCATGACCCCCGACGCCTCGATGGTGCTCACGGGCAAGAAGGCCCTCGACTACTCCGGCGGCGTCTCCGCCGAGGACAACCAGGGCATCGGCGGTGTCGGGCGGATCATGGGCTTCAACGGCCAAGCGCAGTACGCCGCTCGAGACCTCGCCCACGCCTTCCACATCCTCTTTCAGTACTACAATCACACCTACGTCGAGCCCGGCGAGCGCTGGCCGCGACGGAGCGCGACGGAGGACCCCGCCGAGCGCGACGTCTGCCGCGAGAAGCTGGAGGCGATCGACGGCGTGGACTTCGAGACCGTCGGCCAGATCTTCTCCAGCGAGCACAACCCCGGCCGAAAGAAGCCCTTCGACATCCGCGCGGTGATGCGAGCGACGATCGACAAGGACTCGACCCCGCTGGAGCGCTGGGGCATGATGCGCCTCGCCGAGACGGCGGTGGTCTGGGACGCCCACCTCGGCGGGATCCCGCTCTGCCTGATCGGCATCGAGTCGCGTCCGATCCAGCGCCTGGGCTTCGTCCCCGGCGACGGCCCGGACATCTGGACCGGCGGCACGCTCTTTCCGCGCTCCTCGAAGAAGGTCGCCCGCGCGATCAACGCGGCGAGCGGGAACCGACCGGTGGTGGTGCTGGCCAACCTCTCGGGCTTCGACGGCTCCCCCGAGTCGATGCGTGAGTGGCAGCTCGAGTACGGCGCCGAGATCGGCCGCGCGGTGGTCAACTTCAACGGACCGGTCGTGTTCTGCGTGATCTCGCGCTACCACGGCGGCGCCTACGTCGTCTTCTCCTGCACCCTCAACGAGAACATGCGCGTGGCGGCCCTCGAGGGCTCCTACGCCTCGGTGATCGGCGGCGCCCCGGCGGCGGCGGTGGTCTTCCCCCGGGACGTGCGAGCGAAGGTTCAACAGGACGAACGCATCATCGCGGCGCAGCGGGCCCTCGCCGCGGCGAAGGACGACGTCTCCCGGGCCCGGTTGCACGCCGAGCTCGACAAGGTCCACGCGGTGGTCTTCGCCGAGAAGCAGGGCGAGGTCGCCGACTACTTCGACTCGGTGCACAACGTACAGCGCGCCAAGGACGTCGGCTCCCTCCATGACATCATCGCCCCTGAGAGCCTCCGCCCCTGGCTCATCGAGGCCGTCGAGGCGGGCATCAAGCGGGCATCCAACTAGCCGTTATCACAGAAAACACCACCCTGACCCGCCGCTGGTGAGGCCCTGGACCAATAACGCCTTGCGCCCGCCGGGGCAGACAATTACTATGCGCCACCTCGCCCACGGGTGGGAAAACGACGAATGATTGCAATGGACGGATCGATGGAGAAGACCCAGGAAGCGACGACCACGACGACCCCCGCTGCGACCCCTGCGCCGGCCGAGACGCCGAAGCGGCGTAACACCACCGCCGCCACGCGCACGGTGGAGGGCAACCCGATCGAGGTCACCGTCGATGAGCGCGGCGTCGAGCGCGCCATCCGCAAGCTCAAGCGTAAATGCGACACCGAGGGCGTGACCCGCGAGCTCAAACGTCGCCGCCACTACGAGAAGCCCAGCGATCGCAAGCGCCGCAAGCGCCGTGACGCCGAGCGCCGCCGCCGTCGCGCCGCGCGCCGTATCGCCCGCAAAGACGGCGGCCGCCGCTAACCCGCCTCATCCATCGCCGCCTAGAGCGCTGATCAACGTACCGGACCGAGCTGCGCTAAGGATGCGGAATCACGGCGTAGGAGCGAGAAGGTCTTGCTGGTAGCAAGCAACCGACGAGCGACAACCGCTGTGATTTCGCAGACCAGCGCGGCGATGGGAGGTAAGTTGGTCAGCGCTCTAGGTCGGCAGGAGCCTACCGACCTAGGCTCCTGAGCGATCGTTCACGTGTTTTCGGAGAGCTCTGAGGCGCCGCCGTGTCTCCCTGGCTACGGGTTGTAGCTCGCGACGAGCCCCTCGGAGCCGACGAACACCCCCCCCGAGCTCGCGCTGACCGCGACACCGTAGAGCGCCTTGCCCAAAGCTGGCGCATAGCGAACCCACGTCCGACCGCCGTCGGCGCTGGCGAGCACGCGGCCAGCGACGTCGGCGGCGATATAGCGTTGGCTCGAGAGCGCCCCGACAGCGTAGAAGGTCGAGCCGGTCGGCGTGGACCCCTGGCTCCAGCTGCTGCCGCCGTTGGCGCTATACAGCACCCTACCGCTCGAGCCGACGGCGACGGCGGTGGTGCTCAGGCCGAAGGCGACGTCATAGAGCGCGCTTGAGGTCGGCGAGCTGATCTGGGTCCAGCTCGCCCCGCTCGAGGTCGAGCGCAGGATCCGCCCCGCGTAACCCACGGCCAGGCAGGTCGACTGCAGGCAGCGCACGCGGCGCAGGGTCGAGCTGGTTGGGCTCGTCAAGGTGCTGTAGCTGCTGCCCCCGTTGACGCTCGAGAGCAGCACGCCGCCGGATCCCGCCGCGCGGAAGGTGTTGGCGCCCGCGGCGGTGACGCCGTAGAGGCTCGAGGTGTTGCTCGACGATCCAGCGCTCCAGGTCGCGCCATCGTCGACGGAGCGCCAGAGGTCGCCCGAGGATCCCACGGCGGCGAGCAGCCTCTGCACCGGCTCATAGGCCACCCCCCGGAGGTCGTAGGTGCTGCCGGTGGAGGCGTAGCTGAAGCTCTGCCCCTTATCCGAGGTGATCGCCACGTGGCCGTCGTAACCGACGATCACATGCTTGCCGCCGGTGGTCGCGGTGACGTCACGGAGCGAGACCCCCGGCCGCATCGCCAGCCCAAAGCGCTCACCATAGTCTTGCGAGCGCAGGATCGTCGTCGCGCCGCCGACGACCAGGTAGTTGCCCGTCGCGTAGCCGCGGAAGACACCATAGTAGCTGCTGCCCGTCTTCGGCGCCGCTGAGGCCGTCCAGGTCTGCCCCAGGTTGTCGGAGACCCGCACGGTCCCGCTCGCCCCCACCACCACCGCGCTGCCGAAGTCGACGCCTACGCCGTAGAGCGTGTTGCTCACACCGCTGGAGACAGCGCTGAAGCTCGAGCCGCCGTTGGTGCTGCGGAGGATCGTCCCGCTCGAGCCCACCGCGAGGGTCGTGCCGTTCGCGCTATAGCAATAGACGCCGTAGAGCGTGTTGCTCACGCCAGAGGAGACCTGGCTGAAGCTCACCCCGCCGTTGGTGCTGCGCAGGATCCGCCCCGAGCTCCCCACGGCGACCACCGTCGAGCCTTTGAACGAGACGCTGTAGAGCGTGTTGAACACGCCGCTGGTGATCGTGCTCCAGGTCTGCCCGCCGTTGGTCGAGCGCAGAAGGGTACCGCTGCTCCCGACGGCGATCGCCTCGAGCGCCGTCGTGCGGTCCGAGAGGGCCACCCCATAGAGCGTGCTCGTCACCCCACTGGCGACCCTCCGCCAGCTGCGCCCGTAGTCGGTGGAGCGCAGGATCGTGCCGCTCGATCCCACCGCCAGGGCCACGTTGTCCACCAGGCTCACGCCGTAGAGCGTGCTGGTCGTCGGGCCGTGGACCTCCTCCCAATCGGCGCCGGAGCTCCGCGACTGGAAGATCCGGCCGCCGTAGCCGACGGCGATCGCGTTGGTGCTCGAGAAGGTGTTGTCGTAGGCCACGCCTCTGAGGCTGTCGCTCTCCTGATGCCCCTCATAGGCCACGGGCCCCTGCCCTTCGGCGGCGCGCCCCAAGGCGCTAGCGAAGATCGCGGTCGGCGATCGGAGCGCGAGGTGCTCGAAGGTGCCGCTGACCGTGCCGAAGCCACGGGTGGTGAAGCTGACCCCGCCATCGACGCTGAGGTAGAAGCTCGCGCCGAGGCCGCCGATCACGAAGGTCTCCGAGGCCGGCGCCAGCACGCTGGCCAGGGTCTTCGAGGCGCCGGAGAGGGTCACCGTCGAAAACGAGCTGCCGCTGTCGGTGGAGCGCACCACGGCCGCCCCGGTGCCGGCGGCCACGACGGTGCTGGACCTCCAGCCGACCGCGCGCAGCGACGACGTCGTGCCGCTCGAGACGCTGGTCCAGCTGGTGCCACCGTTGGCGGTGCGGATGATCGCGCCGTGATCGCCGACAGCCACGCCATGATAGAAACTCTGCGCGCGAAAGGTCACGGCGCGCAGAGTCGAAGAGGTTGGGGTGCTCACGGTGGCGAAGCTCTCGCCATGGTCGTCGGAGCGCACCAGCACGCCGCTGGATCCGGTGGCGAGCACGCGGCTGCCGTCGTAGGCGACCGCGACGCCATAGAGCGTCGCCATCGTGCCCGACGAGACCATCTCGAAGCTCTCGCCGCGGTCGGTCGAGCGCAGGATCACGCCGCTGGATCCGACGATCAGCACCAGCCCCGAGGATCTCGCCGCGACGTCGCGGAGCGTGACCGTGGTCGGCGAGGCGACCGTCTGCCAGCTGCTGCCGCCGTTCTTCGTCCGCCAGATCTGGCCGCCGGAGCCGATCGCCACCGCCGTATCGACGTCGATGAAGGCCGCCTTGACGGCCGCCGAGGGGAACGCTGTGTGGCTGGTCCAGCCGCTGTAGAAGCAGGCCCCGCCTTCGTCGATCTGGCCGTCGCAGTCGTCGTCGAGCCAGTTGCAGCGCTCGGCGACGGGGGTGACCTCACCGCCGCAGCTGCCCCAGGCGCCGGCGACGCAGCTCTGGCTCCCCACCCGACACTGGCCGACGCATTGATAGCTGCCGCCGACCAGGGTGCAGCCGCTCGCGCCGCTGAAGCAGGCGCGGTCGAGCCCCTCGTCCGTCTGGCCGTCACAGTCGTTGTCCTTGTTGTCGCATTGGGTCTCGATCTGCTGGTAGTCGGCCGAGAGGCTCTGATAGTCGGCGATGCTGCAGTCGACCCAGCCCGCGGCGCCCTTGCAGCGCTTCACCGCGCCCGCGCAGACCCCCTTCGATAGCGTGCAGGAGGGCGCCGTCAGCCCGTTGTCGGGGGCGCCATCACAGTTCTCGTCGCTGCCATCGCAGGTCTCGACGGCGGGGACGACCTCGCCGACGCAAGGTCCCCAGGTGCCCGTCGTGTCGCAGGACCGTAGTCCCGCCTTGCAAAGGCCTTTGTTCTCGCTCTGCGCTGGACCGCTGTAGCAGGGCTGGGTCTTGCCAGGGAGGCATTGGCAGCCCTCGTCCACCTCGCCGTCGCAGTCGTTGTCTTTGTTGTCGCAGGACTCCGTGCTCTCGGGGAGCACCTCGCCATTGCAGGCGCCCCAGACGCCGGCGACGCAGATCGCGCTGCCGGGCCGGCATTCGCCTTTGCAAGAGAAGCTGCCCCCTTGATCGACGCAGCCCTCGCTCCCGGTAAAGCAGCTGCGGAGCAGATCTTCGTCGACGCGACCGTCGCAGTCGTCGTCTGCGTTGTTGCACGTCTCGTCGCTGGGCCCGACCTCTCCAAGGCAGGTACCGCTCCACCTGCCGTCGACGCAGCTCTCCTCGCCTGCCTGGCAGCTGCCCTGGCATCGAAACGTCGCGCCGGAGGCCGTACAGCCGCTCGACGCGCGGTAGCAGGGGCGGGTCTCGCCGCTCTGGCAGGTCCCCGTGAAGCCATCGGGTCCTTGCTCGACGTGGCCGCCGCCATCAGCCGTGACCGATGGTGCCTTGCCGCCAGCGCAGGCCACGAGCAGGAGAGAAGCCCCCAAGATGAAATGGACACGTCCAAGCCAGCTCATTCGCATATCCTCGTTCGGATAGACGAGGATACCACGTCTCGGCGATTTGGCCGGTCGGTCAATTCGCCCCTCGCGAACGCTGCGCCGCGCAAGCGGCGCCCGAGCCCTCGAGCGGTTCTCCGTGAGCGGGTCAGCCGCCAGCGGCCTGCACGGCACCGAGGATCGTGAGGTTGACGACGTCGGTGACGTTGGCGCCGTACTGTAGGAGATGCACAGGACGCCGCGCGCCCGTGAGCACGGGGCCGACGGCGACGGCGTCACCGAGCTTCGACAGCAGGTGCAGCGCGAGCTGCCCCGATTGAAGGTCGGGGAAGATCAGCACGTTGGCGTCCTGATGCAGCTCCGAGAAGGGGAAGTAGCGGTGTCGGATCTCGGCGTCGAGGGCCGTGGCGAGCTGCAGCTCGCCGTCGATCACCAGCCGGGGAGCGCGCTCGCGAGCGATCAGGGCGGCGCGACGGACCTTCTGCGCGTGGGGGTGATCGACGCTGCCAAAGTTGGAAAACGAGAGCATGCCCACCCGGGGCTCGATCCCCAGGTTTCGCACCAGCTGCGCCGACAGCAGGGCGATCTCGGCCAGCTGCTCCGCGTCGGGTTCGATGTTCACGGCGCAGTCGCCCATGAAGTAGACCTGCTTGGGACGCAGCACCATATAGAGGCTCGACAGGCAGCGCGCCCCCTCCGCCGGCCCGATCACCTCTCGCACGGTCTGCATCGACTTTGTGTAGTGAGAGTCTACACCGGAGATCATCATCGAGACGTCGCCCGCGTGGAGCATCAGGCTGGCGAAGTGCCGCGGCTCGCCGACCCGCGCCAGCGCCATGTCACGGGTCACGCCGTCGCGCGCCCGCAGCCGGAAATACTCCTCGGCGTAGGCCTCGTAGCTCGGGTGGCGCTTGGGGTCGATCACGGCCGCGCCGCCGACGTCGAGGGCGAGGCGCTCGGCGGCCCGCGCGATCCGCTGCTCGTCGCCGAGGAGGATCGGGCTGGCGATGCCCTCGTCGGAGATCAGCGCGCAGGCGCGTAGGATCGTATCGTTTTCGCCCTCTGGAAAGACGACGCTGGGTTGGACCTGACGCGCCTTGAGCATCAGCTGCCGCATCATCTCGCGGCCGGTCCCCAGGCGCACCCGCAGCCCCTCACGGTAGCTCTCGGGGGGCTGTTTGCGACGCGCGACGCCCTCTTGCATCGCCCGCGCCGCCACCGCCGCGGATTGATGCACGAGGATCCGGGGGTCGACGGGCTTGGGCAAGAGGTACTCGGGGCCAAAGCTGAAGGTCTCGTAGCCGTAGGCGCGGCTGACCTCGTCGATCACCTCCTCGCGCGCCAGGTCGGCCAACGCGCGCGCTGCGGCGAGCATCATCCCCTCGGTGATCGTCGCGGCCTGCACGTCGAGGGCGCCCCGCAGCACGTAGGGGAACGAGAGCAGGTCGACGATGGCGTTGGGCTCTTGGGCCGAGCTGGTACCGACGATCACATCACGTCGCGCGGCTCGCGCCTCGGCGTAGCTGATCTCGGGCTCCGGGTTGGCCATCGCGAAGACGATCGGAAAGCTGGCCATCGAGCGGATCATCGCCTGCGTGAGCACCCCACCGGTGGAGGCGCCGAGGAAGACATCAGCGCCAGCCAACCCCGCCGCCAGCTCCCGGGGCGCGTCCGCGCGAGCGAAGGCTCGCTGGTAGTCGCTGAGATCGGAGCGCGCTGGATGCAAGAGCCCGTGAACGTCGTAGAGGGCGAGCTGCTCGGTGGGCAGGCCGAGGGCGCAGAGCAGCCTCGCGCAGCCCAGGCCGACGGTCCCGGCGCCGCAGATCACGACGCTGATGCCCTCTATCCGCTTCTCCGTCAGGTCCAGAGCGTTGACCAGCCCGGCCATCGCCACGATCGCCGTGGCGTAGAGGTTCTCGTGGAGCACCGGGATCGTCAGCGCCTCGCGCAGCCGATCGAAGATCGCCAGCCCCTCCGGCGCCCGAATGTCCTTGAGGCTGATCGCGCCGAAGGTCGGCTCGAGGCAGCGCACGGTCTCGATCACCCGCTCCGGATCGCGAGTGTCGAGCTCGAGATCGAAGACGTCGATGTCGGCGAGACGCTTGAAGAGCACGGCGATGCCCTCGAGCATCGGCTTGGCCGCCAGCGGCCCTACGTCACCCAGCCCGGGGACGGCGGTGCCGTTGCTCACCACCGCCACCAGGTTGCCACGAGCCGTGTAGCGGTAGGCCTGCTCCCCCTCGTTGCTGATCGCCTCGGCGGGATAGGCTGCCCCTGGCAGATAGGCCAGGCGCATCTCCCGGTGGCTCAGCACGGACTTGCTCGCCTTGATCTCGAGCTTCCCGGGACGATCGCCGGCGTGGTAGCTCAACGCATCTTTGGGGCGGATCATCGGCTCCTCCTCGCGAACAGCGCCGCGCGAGCCGCGAGCTCGCGATAGGCAGCCTGGTAGACGGGGATCGGGCGCGCCTGTAGGATCGCCAGCGAGCTGCCCTCGAAGGCGAACTCGATGTCGAGGGGGCGCGCGAAGACCTGCTCGAGGTGCAAGGCGACGTCCACCAGCTCCCGCAGGTCCGAGTACTCCAGCGCCGGCCGAAGCCGCTGATGGTAGAGCGTCGCCGCGAGGGTCGTCCCCTCCCCTCGCTCGCGGTCGAAGACGACCTGCTCGCGTTTGTCGCCCACATGGTAGGCGAAGCGCAGCTCCGGCTCCGGCGCGGAGCGCTTCGGCACGATGATCTGATCGACCTCGACACGACCGGAGACCACGCCCTCGCCCTGACCCAGACCCACGTTGAGCACCATGTCGCGAGGCTCTGCGCCGACAGCGGCGGCGCTGTAGAGCACCCCCGCCGCCCGGGCGTCGACCATCCGCTGGATCACGACACCGCCCTGCGGCGTGGCGAAGCTCTCGTCCTCGCTCTCGCTGGACCCGCTGCGGAGCCTCAGGGCGCGCTCCCCCCAGAAACTAGCGAAGGCGGCCCGCAGCTGGCCGAGCAGCTGGGAGAAGCCCCGCACGAAGAGGAAGGTGTCGAAGGCGCCGGCCCAGGCCGCGTCTTCGCTGTCCTCCTCCACGCCGGAGGAGCGGACGGCGACGAAGGGGCGCTCCCCCAGCGCGTCGATCGGCGCGATCCGATCGTAGGCCGACCGCAGCTCGGACTCGAGCGGTGATGGCACCTCCACGGCGCGCCAGAGGTCCGCGCAGCGCGCGGCGGCCCGCGCCGGATCGCGCTGCGTGGCGAGGGTCTGCCGCAGCTCCTCGCCGAGCGTGCCGCCGCCGAGCACGGAGGCGGCGAGCAGCGCCTGCAGGCCTGCGTCAGTGACCACGACGTAGGGCGGCACGTGGCGGCCGTCCAGCGCACGGCAGAGCTCGCCGAGGTGCGCCGCCTTGCCCCCCACGTGCTCGCGAAGCTCCAGCCCCCCATCCCGATGGTCGAGCAAGAGCCGCCTCGGCGCCGAAGACCCCTCGCTGGGGATGGGGTCAACCGGAGCGGCCGAGCTCTCGCCGAGCAACGCGTCGAGGCGCTGCAGGTCTGCGCGGAGGTGAGCCGCCCGCCAGGGCGGGGCGTCTTCGAGGCTCGCCTTGGCCGACGCCCGCTGCGCCTCCAGACGCTCCCGAACGATGGTGAGGTCGAAGGGTTCGATGGGGGAAGCGAAGGGCCCGCCGAAGAGCTCGGCGAGCATCCGACCGACATCGTCCGCGAGCCGCTCGGCGCGACCCAGGCGCGACAAGAGCAGCGCCACCTCGAAGAGGTTGCGGGCCTCCCCTATCCCCTCTCGGGCGCCCTCCGCGAGGGCCTCGCGTCGCTCGAGCAGCCCACGATAGCGCTCGGCCACCGACCGCTGCGCGAAGGCGCCCACCCGCGGGTTGGCGAAGAGCGCCCTCAGCGCCGCGCCGCAGGCTCGTCGCTCGCCTTCGCCGCCGCCGCGGCGGCCCGAGAGCAAGGCCCAGAGCGCGTAGCAGGCCAGCGCCGGCCTCGAGGTGCGGGCGAAGAGCTTCTCCAGCTGGTGGTAGGCGCGCAGCAGCCGGCCTCGACGAGCCAGGGCGCGCCGGGGATCGTCGCCCTCCCCCTCCTCGGCGGCGAGCGCGGCCAGCTCGCCGTGGACCGCCAGCACCTCCGAGTCTCGCCCCAGCACCTGGACGCTCGCGGCGTCGCCATCGACGACGAGGAGATCGCCCTCGTCTATCTGTTCTTCGCGCTCTTCGAGGGGCCGACGGCAGCACACGGCGAAGGGGCCGACCTGCCGCTCGTCCTCGCTGAAGACCGCTCGCCGGTAGCGCAGCCGGGGCGACTCCCCATCCTGCTGCCTGAGCTCGCCGGGGATCATCAGCGCAGGTTTGCCGAGCTCGAGGGCGGTCAGGCCGGCGTGGCTGAGGATCCCGCCGCCGGTGGAGACGATCGCCGCGGCGGCGACCAGCGCAGGGGAGTCCTCGGGGGTGATCGCGCCGACCACCAGCACCTGCCCCCGGAGGTCTTCCCGATCACGGCTACGCCCGAGCCGGGCGAAGCCCGCGGCCCGCCCTGGCGAGGCCACCGTGGCGGCGACCAGCCGGTCGTCGGGATCTGGGCGCCAGCCGGACCGGCCAACGGGCCGCTCGAACTGGCGCATCAAGGCCGTGAGGGTCGGAGCGAGCTGCTCGGGCGGCGGCAGGGCGGCGTTGGCGAGATAGTTGTCGCGCCGCAGCCAGGCGGCGAGCTCGGAGGCCGAGACCTCGGCGCTCTCACGCCACGCCTCGCCCACGCGCTGTCGGTAGAGCCCCCCCTCATCAACGACCAGCGCCAGCTGAGCGATCGCTTCGCCGTCCCGTAGGGCGAAGACCTCCAGCCGATGGCCGCGGAGCGCCAGCGTCGCCGAGACCACCTCGTAGCCGTTGATGCTGCCGGCGGGCTGCCAGCGCAGCTGTCCCTCGATGACCCGCAGCAGGACCGCGGAGCGGCCAGCCTCGTAGAGCTCGCCGGGCCCTAGCTCGCGGGCCCGAAGCAGGCGCCGCGCCAGACGCTCGGCGGGGTGGTCACGCTGGAAGTCCTCTGGCGACGCGCGCCGCAGCCTGTTGTCGACGACCACCACCTCGCCGCGGCGGCGGGCGGCGCGGAGCGGGCCGAGGACGGCGCGCTCGAGGGGCAGCTGCCCTGGCCCCTGCCCGCGCAGCTCGTCGAAGCGCAGAAGCTCGTCGAGGTCGTCGGCGGCGAGGGCCTCCTGGAGGCGCTGCCAGAGGTGCGGCGACCTGCCCGTGAAGGCGTCGCGGTAGGGTCCTCGGCCGTCCCAGCAGAGCTCCTCGCTCCCCGCGGCGCTCTCTCTGCGGCCGAGGCGGATCCGTCGCCGATCCGCGCTGAGCAGCTGGTCTACGGGCAGCACTCCGTAGCGCAGCCAATGATCGGCCCAGCCATCGACGATCGCCTGGCGGGTGGTCTCCGGGTAGTCGAGGGAGCCGACGATCCAATCGACGTCCATCAGGTAGGGCAGCAGGTGAAAGAGCGCGTCTGCCTGCTCGAGGATCGCGGCGAAGTCGAAGGCCGCCTCCTTGTCGAAGCGCACGTGCAAACGCAGGCGCTCCTCCACCACGTGAAACCCTGCCCGGACGAAGAACTGCTGGATCGCCCAGAGGCTGAGATCGGGGTGCTGATCGAGCTCGTACTGGCTCACGCCGTAGTACTCGAGGTCGACCATCCCGCCCCGCAGCGGCGGCGAGAAGTCGACGCGCAGAAACGCCGGGTGGTTGCGGAAGCTGACGTAGACCTGCACCTCGTTGCCGTAGACCAGCGCCTCGACGTGGGGCAGCTTGCGCTGTCCCGCCGCGACCTGACGCAAAAAGGCCCTCGCGAGGCTGGCCACTGGCAAGGGGAGCCCGGCCACGCCCCGCAGCTCGCCGGGCTCGAAGTCGAGGAAGCGCAGCCGCTGGACGACGAACGGCGGCTGCCGCGGCGCGAGCAAGGCTAGATCGACGGTGCAGTTGGCGGCCTGCCCGGCGCGGAAGCGGGAGAAGGCGTGGCGCAGCCCGGCCTGATGCAGATAGCGCTTGAGCCCATGGATCGTGGTCACCTCGCCGACCCTGCGCGGCTCCTCGAACATCTGCACCAGCCGCGTGGTCTCCGCGTCCAGGGGCTCTCCCTCGGGAGCCCTCGCGAGGGCGGCCTCCGCCTTCGCGCGCAGCTCACGCCAGCACCTGGGCAGCTCAGCCGACCCCTCCTCCTGCTCGCTGAAGAGCAGCCGGTAGCCCTCGACGATGTGATCGATCAGCGCGATGGTCCGACGCACCTTCGCCGGCGTCAGCGGCGCGACCTCCATGATCTCTGCCAGCGCCTCGGCGTGGGCCACGTTGTAGCGACGAAAACAATCGACGGCTTGCTTCTGCGCCTCGCCGCCGCTGCCGCTCGCCGCCGCTCGTCCGTGAGCGATCACGAGCACGCGCTCGCCGAGCTCCTGCACCTCGCCACAGCCGTCGAGCAGGGAGACCTCCTCGGGCCGCAGCGCCAGCGGGTAGCCCCCGTCCACCGAGACGGCGACCTCCCGCTCGACATGGAGCCCCCAGCTCAGGCGGCTCCAGCCGAGCTCGCCGATCAGCTCCGCGAGCTGTCGCTGCCCCAGCAGGCGCTCGGCCTCGCGCAGCGACGCGAGGGCCGGGGGCGCCTCATGGGGGCCCCCGAGGAGGTCGCAGAGCTCGCGATGGGAGGCGCGGGTGTACTCGAGGTAGGGCTCGAAGAAGCGCGCGGCCTCGTCGCCCAAGAGCTCTCGGGCGATCGTGGGCTCTAGCGGCCCGGCGGCGTCGAGGACCCGGGCGGCGAGGCAGCGCACGTCACCACGGCGACCGAGCATCACCTCGCGAGCCGTCGCGGGCTCCTCGGCGAGCAGACGGCAAGCGAGCGCCAGCGCGCGCTCGTCGTCGGGATCCTCCTCGAGCAGCGCTCCGAGGCGCTCGAGAAGGGTATCGTCGGCGACCAGCTCGCCCTGCTCCGCGCGCAGCTGCAGTCGCGCCAGCAGCTGGCGTCGCAGCGCGCGGTCGCGCACCGTCAGGAGCTCCGCCGCCGCTCGCTGGGAGCCGCGCCCGAGCTGCCCCGCGTCGAGCGACCAGGCCCAGCCCTCGAGCTTCTCGAGCAACGCCTGGGCGGCCTCCCCTCGCCGCGGGAGGAGCCCCTGGCGCAGCCGCTCGAAGACGCTCCAGCAGAGCGACTCGTCACTCGGCGCGCTCTCCGCAAAGAGAGGATCGAGGGTCTCTGCGGCCTCGAACACCCGGCTGGCGCGACCGAGCTGCACCGCCAGCTGGGCCTCAATCGCACAGACCGCCTGTTCGACGTCGTTGGGGAGGGGCGCCGTCATGGCGCTAGGAGAGCGTTCACCAGAGGTCATGCAACGACTCGGGATACGGCGCCGAGACCGACAGATACTAGCGCGAAGCGTCCACGAACCCCAGACTCTTCAGCAACCTCTCGCTCTTTTCATCGTTGGCCGTTTGATTCGGGCGTATGCTCGAAGCGCTTTTCAGGAGTTCGCCGCCAATGCCTTGGTCGAGAGCCCGGTTCGCGTTGCTCATAGGCGCTTTCGTCAGCGCCCTCCCCAGCGCCACCCCTTACGCCTTTGCTGCGACGAACGACGAGACAGCGAAACGACGACGGGCCGCGATCCACCGCGCCTGTGTGGCGCACCCTTGCCCCGCGGGGACCCGGGTGCGTTTCGGTCGCCTCCGGGGCAGCCGCCAGTGCTTGCGCGGCGGTCGGCTGCATGGGCCGATCCTGCATTTTCATACACAGGGGCGGATCGCCGAGATCGCCCACTACGTCAACGGCAACCGCCACGGGCGGACGCAGGTCTTCTATTGGACCGGCAAGCGAGCGCTCGACGTGCCCTACCGCAAGGGCGTGCCGTGGGGCCGCTGGCGTTCCTGGAGCAAGCGCGGCGTGCGCTCTGGCTCCGGGTCCTATGTGGCGGGCTTCCTCCACGGCGAGCTGACGCTCTACCATCCCAACGGGCGACCGGCAGAGCGCGGCGCCTACCGCTACAACCTCCGCCACGGCCGCTGGCGCTTCTTTCACGACAACGGCCGCCGGCAGCTCGAAGGCCGCTACCGCCGCGGCCAACGGGTGGGTCTATGGAGGCGCTACGATGTGCGCGGCAAGCCCGCGGGGGAGCAGCGCTACGCGACCATCAGGCCCTCGATGAAGTCGCAGATCGCGGCGAGCTGGGCGGCCTTCATCGGCTTGAGCACGCGCTTGATCAGGCCACGGATGGTGCTACGGGTCGAGGCGAGGCCCATCCGCGCGGCCTTGGCGTGGAAGCCGCTTGCCTCCGAGAGGTTCATCGGCCGCTCGAAGTAATACTGCAACCCGTAGTCGGTCAGCTCGGCCACCGCCTCGCGGAACGCCTCGCGCCGCTTGCCGTCGTCGACGTCTTCGCGTAGCGCGGCGATCGCCGCGACGACGCGATCGTGCAGCTCGGGGGGCACGGGGAAGGCGTAGCGTGGCTCGCTCATGGCAGGTCTCCTCGGTCGCTCTCTCCAGGCGGAGAGAGCGCTCGGTGCTCTAGAGCGCTGACCAACTTACCGGACCGAGCTGCGCGAAGGATGCGACATCACGGCGTAGGAGCGAGAAGGGCTTGCTTGGTAGCAAGCAACCGACGAGCGACAACCGCTATGATGTCGCAGACCAGCGCGGCGACGGGAGGTCAGTTGGTCAGCGCTCTAGAGCGCTGACCAACTTACCGGACCGAGCGGCGCGAAGGATGCGGAATCACAGCGTAGGAGCGAGAAGGGCGCCTGCTGGTAGCAAGCAACCGACGAGCGACAACCGCTATGATGTCGCAGACCAGCGCGGCGACGGGAGGTAAGTTGGTCAGCGCTCTAGTCCTGGTGATCGGCGCGCATCGCCCGCACCCTCTCGAGCAGCTGCGCCGCCGGGCTGATGGTCTCCGCCAGGTTCTCGGCGGTCTGGGCGACACGCTTCCAGGCGCTGCGGAGCAGGCCGTCCGAGGCTGGGATCCCCTTGGCCGTGACTGGCATCTCGGCGATGCGGCGCCGGACCTCCGCGCGGGTGCGCTCGAGGAACTCAGGATCGTCGCGCAGCTTCTGGGCCTCGGCGCGCTTGTCGGCGAAGTCCTGCGGCGTGAGCAGGTGGCCAAAGGAGCGCAGGCCGGCGATCTTGAACTGATGCTTGTTGAAGAGCCGGTAGATCTCTTTGACGCGTTCGATATCGATGTTCCGGCCGAGGGTGAAGCTCTCGAAGCGCCCCTCCATCGCCAGCAGCGCCGTCTCCGCGAGGCAGGCGTAGGCGGTCCCCGGCGGCAGGCCGATGTCGACGCCGATGTCCACGTCGCCGGAGATGATCACCTCGCCGCTCTCGATCACCGCCACGTCGGGGCGCAGGGCCGCCTCTCGCGCGCTGATGTCCGGCGGGCGCGCGACGTCGCAGACGACGGCGCCGGGCTTACAGGTGCTGATGTCGAGGATCCGCTGACCGAAGGCCGAGGTCGCGGTGACGATCAGGTCGCAGTCGCCGGCCAGCGCGCCGGGCTTGAGCGCGATCTGCACGTTGGTGCCCGGGGTCTCCTCCTCGATGGTGCGCTTGAGATCGATCAGCTTCTCTGGCTCGATGGAGATCAGCACCACGTCGTGGACCGCCTGGGCGAGCAGCCGGGCGCAGACCGAGCCGATCGAGCCCGTGGCGCCGATCACCATCGCCCGCCCCTTCTTCAGCTGCGTATGCCCCATGTTGATCACGGCCTGCTTGGCCGCCTCCAGGGTCGCCGCGACGGTGAGGCTGTTGCCGCTGGTGATCGCGATCGACGCCTCGTGGGCCACCGTCTCGCCAGCGTCGCCGACGACGCTGGTGAAGGCGCCGAGGCCCATGATCCGACAGCCCTTGCGCTCGGCGAGCTTCGCCGCCTCGGCCAGCTGGTCGTAGGTGACGCGCGGATCGCGCTTCATCATCTGCCGTGGCGTCGCAGCGAGCGCGTAGAGGTAGCCCTCGATACGCTGCCCCGTCTCTGGAGAGGGGCCGGCGGTGATCTTGCCCGTGTACATCGGCTTGAGCCGCGCGGCCGCCTCTTCGACCAACCTGTCGGGGAGATACCGCGTGAGCTCAAAGCCTTTGGCGCGGTGGATGAAGCTCAACGATAGGGGGTGGATCACGAAGGCGAAGCGGTTGATCTTGTTTTCGTCCTGAAGGTAGTCAACCCGCGGGCTCCACTCGATGTCGGCCATCAGATCGAGGTAGGTGTCCTCTGTGAGCGGCGCCGAGGTGTCCTCGCGCCAGGCGACGAAGCAGGCCTCGATCACCGCCGCCGAGTGACGCGCCATGTCTTCGCGCTTGCCCGTCAGCGAGGGCAGCAGGGTGACCAGGATCGCGACCCCGCGGCCCCGCATATCACCCACGCTCTCGTCACAGGCGTAGGGCACGACCACGGCCTTCCCCTCGAGCTTCGGCGGCGCGATGTTGCGGATCGTGGCGATGTCGCCCACGATCACGTCGGCCCAGCGGAAATGCCCCGTGGCCGGACGGTTGCGCGGGATCGGTGGCGGCGAGACGCGATCGATGGAGGCGTCGCGCAGCAGATCGAGGGTCGGCGCGTCGGCGGTCTCCAGGGTCTCCGGGCGGCCCACGCCGAAGACATCCGGCAGCCGGAAGAAGGTCTCGGGATCGTAGTAGTGGACCTCCGGCGAGCGCCGGCTGATCGCCTGCGCGAGGCCCACGTGGTTGACGCCTGGACACATCAGGACGCGCTTCTGGCTGAGGATCCCGGGCTCCGTGCGGTCGGCGAGGGTCACGGCCCAACGTTCCAGGCCGGCGCGGACGCCGCTGCCGTCGACCACCGGCGTCTCCTTGGCCAGCTCCGCCAGCTCCCGCCCGGGTTTGTAGTAGCGATGGGCCCGCCCGAGCTCGAGGTGGATGGGGATCCGATCGAGCGCGATCGCGTCGACCTTCCCGTCGTGCTCGGTGATCAGCCTCTTGGCGATCTCGAAGTTCCGGGTGCAACCCCGCCAGAGCACTTCGACCTCCCGATCGCCCAGCTTCGCCGTGAAGTCCTCTTCAGCTTTCCCCAGGTGGATGACGAGAATTCGTTTCATCTGCTCCGCCCTCTCCATCTCTCGCCTCATGGTGGCAGGGTCATCCCACCGCCTCAAAGACGCCGCAGTCTATCAGTGACTCGGTTTCTCGGGAACCTATCAGGCGCTGGCCGACGAAGGGTTGACGGATCGAAGGGTTGACGGATCGAAGGGTTGACGGATCCAAGGGTTGACGGATCGAAGGGTTGACGGATCGAAGAGTTGACGGATCGACGCGCGCCGCTATGCTGGCCGGGGCGGGAGTGCTAAGCTCTCGAGGTATCCCACGATCGGATTCGCCATGGGGGCGACACGGTTTCGACGGGGGTGTATGAAGCGAAGGTGGCAAGTGGAGGTCTCCGCCCCTCCTAAATCTGCGGAAACACATCAAACGCGAACGATAACTCGTACGCCCTAGCCGCTTAAGGCTAGCGCCTGCCCGGTTCTCCCGTCTGTGACGGCCGGGTCCGGCGTCATCGAACAGACTAGCGCCTGCTTCCGACGGTCGGGCAGCTCGCGAAACTCAAGACCGACTTGGCTCGGCGGGTAGCTAGCTGGTGGGCGACCCGTCGAGCGACACAAAGCATCAGCTACGCTTGTAGAAGCCTTCGTGGAGCACTTTCGGACGGGGGTTCGACTCCCCCCGCCTCCAACGAGGACCCCGGGCAGTTTCAGCACCGTGGAGCTGCCCGGGGGCTCGACGCCTGCTCAGCGCTCACCTCGTGCCAGCCGATCGGCGTGGCGGTTTGGTTCGCCGAAGCGATCCGCTATGATGCCGAGCCCCCGACGTCGTGAGGAGAGACCGATCATGGGTGTTGAGCGCTATGACTTCGTGATCATTGGCGGTGGCTCGGCCGGCTGCGTGCTGGCCAACCGGCTCAGCGCCAACCCGTCGACCCGGGTGCTGGTGCTCGAGGCTGGCAGGCCGGATCACCGCTGGGACTTCCGGATCCACATGCCGGCGGCGCTGACCTATCCCCTGGCGGGTCGCTTCTACAACTGGTGGTACGAGTCCGAGCCCGAGCCGCATATGAACAACCGGCGGATCTATCAGCCGCGGGGCAAGGTGCTGGGTGGCTCGAGCTGCATCAACGGGATGATCTACATCCGCGGCAACGCCCTCGACTACGAGAAGTGGGCCGAGAGCCGAGGCCTCGAGCGCTGGAGCTACGCGCACTGCCTGCCCTACTTCCAGCGCCTCGAGTCTCGCCTCGCCGGCGCCGACGAGTACCAGGGCATCGGCGGCCCGCTCTGCCTGACCACGCCCGAGTGCGACAACCCGCTCTTCGAGGCCTTCTTCGAGGCCGTGCAGCAGGCGGGCTACCCGCTCACCGACGACGTCAACGGCTACAGACAGGAGGGCTTCGGGCGCTTCGATCGGACGACCTACCGTGGGCGACGGCATAACGCCGCGCGAGCCTACGTTCACCCGATCAAAAACCGCGCGAACCTCCGCCTGCGCTGCCACGCGCTGGTGACGCGGATCCTCTTTCGAGGCAAGGTCGCCACCGGCGTGGCGTATCGGCGCCGCGGCGAGCTGCGCCAGGTCGAGGCCGGAGAGGTGATCTGCTGCGGCGGCGCGATCAACTCCCCGCAGCTGCTCCAGCTCTCGGGCCTCGGCGACCGAAAGCGGCTGAAGGAGGCCGGCGTGGAGCTTCGCTGCGCGCTCCCTGGCGTCGGCGAGAACCTGCAGGACCACCTCGAGGTCTACGTCCAGTACGCCTGCAAACAGCCGGTGAGCCTCTTTCCAGCCCTGAAGCCGACGGCCCAGCCCTTCATCGGCGCCGAGTGGCTCTTTCAGCGCAAGGGCATCGGCGCCAGCAACCACTTCGAGGCCGGGGGCTTCATCCGCGGCAGCGACCGCGTCGACTACCCCAACCTGCAGTACCACTTCCTGCCGATCGCGATCCGCTACGACGGCTCTGTCGCCCAGCAGGGTCATGGCTACCAGGTCCACGTCGGTCCGATGAACACCGACGTCCGCGGTCATGTGCGGATCCGCTCGTCGGATCCGGAGCGCTACCCGGAGATCCTCTTCAACTACCTCTCCACACCGCAGGAGCGGCAGGACTGGATCGACGCGATCCACAAGACGCGGGAGATCATGACGCAGCCAGCCTTCGATCCCTACCGTGGCGACGAGCTGGCCCCCGGCGATCACGTGCAGACCGACGAGCAGATCCTCGACTTCATCGCCCGCGAGGGAGAGAGCGCCTACCACCCGAGCTGCACCTGCAAGATGGGCTACGACGACGAGGCGGTGGTCGACGCCGAGCTGCGCGTCCACGGCGTCGAGAACCTGAGGGTCGTCGACGCCTCGGTGATGCCGGCGGTGACCAACGGCAACATCTACGCGCCCGTGCTGATGATCGCCGAAAAGGCCGCCGACCTGATCCTGGGCAACGCCCCCCTGCCCCCCTCCACCCTGCCTTTCTATCGGCACGGCGAGCTCGAGGCGCGACAGGACGAACGCGCGGCGGTTCGCGAGGTGGTCCCATGAGCGCGCGGCAGCCCCTGCGCAGCGAGGGGAAGATGTACCTCGGCGGTGAGTGGGTCGAGGCGCGCAGCGGCGCGACGCGCGTGATCGAAGACCCCTTCGACGCCCAGCCCATCGCCGAGGTCGCCGAGGGGGGTCGCGACGACGCGCAGGCCGCGATCGAGGCGGCCCGCGCGGCCTTCGACCACGGGCCCTGGCCCAGCACCGCCCCCGAAGAGCGCGCCCAGCTCCTCGAGGCGACCGCCGAAGCGCTCGCGCTCCGCCGTGAGGAGCTCGCAGAGCTCGAGACCCTCGACACCGGCAAGACCGTCGAGGAGAGCCGCTGGGACATCGACGACGTCGTGGGCGTGTTCCGCTGGTTCGCCAAGCTCGGCCGTGAGGCGCTGGACGACGAGCCCCTCGCGGCACCCAGCCCCGACGCGGAGAGCGCGCTGCGCCGCGAGCCCGTGGGGGTCTGCGGGCAGATCCTGCCCTGGAACTACCCGCTGCTGCAGGCGGCCTGGAAGATCGCGCCGGCGCTCGCCGCGGGCAACACGATCGTGGTCAAGCCGAGCGAGATCACGCCGCTGACGACGCTGCGGCTGACCGAGCTCTTGGCCGAGCTCGACGTGCCTCCGGGCGTGGTCAACACGGTCCTCGGCCCCGGCGCCACCGTCGGGGCCGAGCTCGCCGAGAGCGACCGCGTCGACCTGATCTCGTTTACCGGCGGCGTCGCGACGGGCAAGGCGATCATGCGGGCCGCGGCGGGGAACGTGAAGCGCCTGGCCCTCGAGCTCGGCGGGAAGAACCCGCACATCGTCTTCGCCGACGCCGACTTCGAGGCCGCCGTCGACTACGCGCTCAACGGCGTGTTCTTTCACGCAGGTCAGATCTGCTCCGCCGGCGCGCGGCTCTTGGTCGAAGCGCCGATCTACGAGCGCTTCGTCGCCGCCCTTCGTCCCCGCCTCGAGGCGATCGTCCTCGGCGACGGCAAAGATCCGGCGACCCGCATGGGCCCTCTGATCTCCGCCGCCCACCGGCAGAAGGTCGAAGCCCACGTCGAGGCCGCGCGAGCCGCGGGTGCGACGATCCTCTGCGGCGGGGCGCGCCCGCCAAGCCCAGCCCTCTCACGCGGGTATTTCTACCAGCCGACGCTGATCGTCGACTGCCCCGAAGACCTGCCCTTGCTCCACGAGGAGGTCTTCGGGCCGGTGATCTCGGTCGAGCGCTTCGACGACGAGGTCGAGGTCTGCGCCCGGGCCAACGCGACGATCTACGGGCTCTCGGCCGGCTTCTGGACGCGTGACGAGGCGCGCATCGAGCGGGTCTCGAGGGCGCTGCGCTTCGGCACGGTCTGGGTCAACGACTTCAACGTCTACTTCGCTCAGGCCCCTTGGGGGGGCTACAAGCAGTCTGGCTTCGGGCGCGAGCTGGGCCGGGCCGGGCTCGACGAGTACCTCGAGCTGAAGCACGTCTACCGCAAGCGCGCGCCTAAGCCCTTGAGCTGGTTTTCGGCCTGATGGTGCGAGCTGAAGGCGATACCCGCGGCGCGCCGATCAGCGCGGCCCGCGCCGCGGCGCTGCTCGAGGGGGTGTCTGCGTTCCTCTTCGACATGGACGGCACGCTGATCGACTCCGAGGCGATCACCCTCCAGGTGGTGCGTCAGCTCCTCGAGGCGCGGGGGCTGGCGAGCGCGGGGCTTCAGCGGCGCCGCTTCGAGGGGCGGAGCTGGCGCCAGATCGAGGCCGACCTCGGCGCGCTCTACCCCGATCTCGCCGGGGCGACGCTGGCCCCCGAGCTCGAGCGCGGCTTCGAGGCCTCGTTTCGCCGCTCGTTTCCACCGACGGTGCCTGGCGCGATGGAGGCGCTCCGGGCGGCCGCGGCGCGCGGCCCGGTGGGCATCGCCACCTCGAGCGTCCGACCGAGCCTCGAGCTGCTCCTCGACGAGCACGACCTACGCCAGGTCGTCACCGCGACGATCTGCGCCGAGGACTGCGCGCACCCCAAACCCCACCCTCAGCCCTACCTCGAGACCGCCGCCGCCTTGGGGGTCGCGCCCGAGCGCTGCCTGGTCTTCGAGGATAGCGACCCCGGCCTCTCGTCGGCGCTGGCGGCGGGAGCCCGCTGCGTGGCGATCACCCGCGGCGCCGAGCCCTCCCCCATCGCTCGGCGAGCGGAGGCGCAGATCGACGACTTCCGCGCCCTCCCGGCGGGGTTTTTCGCAGGAGGGCAGCGACGATGAGCGACGCCGCGCCCCACGACGGCGCCCCGCCCCCAGAGCCGCTGTCGGCCGCTGCCCGCACGTGGCGCCTGCGCGTGCTGATCAGCACCTGGCTCTCGTACGCCGCGTTCTACTTCTGCCGCAAGAACTTCGTGATCGCGAAGGCCTCGCTCCGCGACGCCCTCGCGATCTCCAACTCGGAGCTGGCGCATATCTTCACCGCCTACCTGGTGGCCTACATGGTCGGCCAGCTGACGACCGGCGTGCTCGGTCGCAAGCTGGCGATCCGGCTGCTGCTGCTGACGGGGATGGCCATCTCTTTGCTCTGCAACGTGCTCTTCGGCTTCACCTACCTGCTCGGCCCCGCAGGCTACTGGCCCTTTATGGGGCTGATGACGCTCAACGGGCTGGCCCAGGCTAGCGGCTGGCCCGGCAACGTCGGCATCCTCTCCAACTGGCTGCGACGCCACGAGCGCGGCCGGGTGATGGCCGTGTGGGCCACGAGCTATCAGCTCGGCAGCATCCTCGCCAAGTCCTTCGCCGCCTTCATGCTCGCCCTCGCCGGGGCGCTCTGGTCGTTCTGGGGCGCGGTCTTCGTGATGCTCGTGGTCTGGGTGGTCTTCTACCTGCTCGAGCGCGACAACCCGGAGGACGTGGGCTTGCCGCCGATCGTCGCCCCAAACAGCGCGCAGGGGTCAGCGGAAGCAGAGACAGGAGCAGAGACAGGAGCAGAGACAGGAGCAGAGACAGGAGCAGAGACAGAGTTCGGCGGCGCGGCGAGACGGGGGATCTTCGCCGGCTGGGACCGGCAGACCATCGCGACGGTGCTGTGGATGGGCGCCTGCTACTTCGTCTTCAAGTTTCTGCGCTACGCCCTAGACAGCTGGTCACCGCTGGCGATCATCGAGCTCTTCGGCGTCACGCCCGCCAAGGCCGGGCTGATCTCCACGGCCTTCGACTGGATCGGGTTTCTCGGCGTGCTGGTCGCTGGCTTCGTCTCCGATCGCCTCTTCTCCGGGCGCCGCTACCAGACGATCGTGCTGATGACCGCTGGCATGCTCGTCGCTTTCGTCTTGCTCGCCAGCGTGGGCATGCGCTCGATCTGGATGTTCGGCGTCGGCCTCTCGCTCTGCGGCTTCATGCTGATGGGCCCGGACTCGCTGCTCTCCGGCGTGGGCGCGATCGACGTCGGGGGACGACACCACGCCGTGCTCGCCGCGGGGATGATCAACGGCCTCGGATCGGCGGGGCCGATCGTTCAGGAGGAGGCGATCGGCTGGGCCCTCGACCGCTGGGGCTTCATGTCGGCCTTCTACCTGATGATCGCCGTCGCGGCGCTCGGCGTGATCGGCACGGTCTACCTCGCCTCGCGCTCGCGCCGCGCGATGTCCTCGCTCTAGAGCGCGCCATGGCGACCTTCCATCTCACGAGCAGGTCCGCAAGCCCCCCGCAGAGGCGTCGCCCTTGGGGTGACAACGGCGCGCAAGCCCCCCGCAGAGGTGTCGCCCTTGGGTGACAACGGCGCGCAAGCCCCCCGCAGAGGTGTCGCCCTTGGGGTGACAACGGCGCGCAAGCCCCCGCAGAGGTGTCGCCCTTGGGGTGACAACGGCGCGCAAGCCCCCGCAGAGGCGTCGCCCTTGGGGGTGACAACGGCGCGCAAGCTTTTGCAGAGGCGTCGCCCTTGGGGGTGACAACGGCGGAGCACCCCGACACGGGTCGTCACCGTGGGGTTGCGCGCCCTCGAGGCGAGCGAGGGACGCCGTCTGCCTTGGGGGTAACAACGCCCGACACCGTTGGCGAGGCGGTCTCGCCATGGGCGCAGAGAGGCTCGACGAGGCCCACAGAGGGCGCGCGCGTTGGAGGTGGCGTCGGTCGACCCGCCGCCGCGAGCACGTCGTCGTGGGTGGTCGAGGGTCGTCGGGGGTCGTCGGGGGTCGGAGGCGCTCGGTCGTCGCGCCTCGGAGGCGCTCAGCCGTAGCGCGTGTGGCGGGAAGGAAAGGCCGCCAGGACGTCGGCGTTATCGTGAAAGGCGAACTGCACGACCCGGCGGACCTCCTCATAGGCGTTGGCGAAGAGCGTCCAGCTGCGGCGCAGCTCCTCGTCCCCGCGGCCCTCCTCGCCGTCCCGCGCCAGGTGACGCAAGATCGCCTCGACCATCGCTCTAGCGGCGCTGATAGACGCTGAGGGTGCCGACGTAGGCGTAGCCGACGAGGAAGAGCATCAGGAAGGGCAGCGAGAGGAAGTGGCCACCGGCGATGGCGATCACCGCAGCGCCGACGAAGTAGAGCGCCATGAAGAGCTCGAAGTAGGGGATCAGCGTCTTCGCAGCGCGGTACTTCTTGGCCGTCCAGCTCTCGTCACGCTGCTCGACGCCATGCTTCGGCGTGCGCACGAACTCGGTCTCCTTGCCGAAGAGCGCCTCGAAGACCGCCCGCGTCTGGTTGATGCAGAGTCCGATGCCCACCGCGAGCATCAGCGGCAGCCGGACCACCAGACGCCACCATCCGCCCTCCGGTCGGCCAAGCTCGCGCTGCGAGACGACATAGAAGGTGACCACGCTCATCGTCGTGCCGAAAAAGAGCGGCAGATCGATCAGCACCACCTCGCGCCAGCCGTGCTGGGTGCGCACCGCCAGGTTGGGCAGCAGCAGCAGCGAGAGCAGCAGCAAGAGCGGGTAGGCCACGTTGTTGGTGAGGTGAAAGAAGGCTTCCCACTTGACCCGCGCCGGAGCGTCGGACTTCAGGATCGTTGGCAGCATCTTCTTCGCGACCTGGATCGAGCCCTTGGCCCAGCGAAACTGCTGCGACTTGAAGGAGTTCATCTCTACCGGCAGCTCCGCCGGGGAGACGGTGTCGGTGAGGTAGACGAACTCCCAGCCACGCAGCTGGGCGCGGTAGGAGAGGTCCATGTCCTCGGTCAGGGTGTCATGCTCCCAGCCGCCGGCGTCGGCGATGGTGGAGATGCGCCACATCCCTGCCGTGCCGTTGAAGTTGAAAAAGCGCCCGGAGCGATGGCGCGCCGTATGCTCGATCACGAAGTGACCGTCGAGCATCAACGCCTCGACCTCGGTCAGCGAGGAGTAGTCGCGGTTGACGTGGCCCCAGCGGCTCTGGACCATCCCGACCTTGGGGTCGGTGAAGTAGTCGACGCTCTTTCTGATGATGTCGGAGCTGGGGATGAAGTCGGCGTCGAAGACGAGCGCCAGCTCGCCTTTGGCGTGAGCCAGACCGTTCTCGAGGGCGCCGGCCTTGAAGCCGGTGCGGTCCGTACGATGAATACAGGTCGCGTCAAAGCCGCGCTTGACGAGCTCAGCGACCTTGGCGCGGCAGAGCCCCTGGGTCTCGTCGGTGGAGTCGTCGAGGACCTGGATCTCGAGCTTGTCTCGAGGGTAGTCGATCGCAGCGACGGCCTCGAGCAGCCGCTCGACGACGTACATCTCATTGAAGAGCGGCAGCTGCACCGTGACCACCGGCAGCTCCGCCTCCTCGAAGCGCCCCTTGGGCTGGGGGGCATCCTCCTTATGGCGATAGAACAGCCAGACGAGCAGCGAGCGGTGGAAGCCGTAGAACGACAGCACCAGCAGGACAGATAAATAGGCCGCGATCAGCGCGATCTGATACCAGGTCATCGGGTTCTCCTCAAAGAGATCTCGGCCTCCGACAGCGAGATCTCGGCCTCCGACAGCCGAAAGAACGCCAGAGACAGCGCCCGAGATCACGAGCGACGTAGCGCAAGCGCGTTAGTCATAGCGCGGCGCCTCGTCCCAATTGTCAGCGAAATGTAATTTATTGTCGGCAGATGTGGGCATGACCCCAAACAGCCGTATTCAAACCACAAAGGAGAAGGCCCCCGCTCCCCTTTTCACCTTGGATGGGTCGTCGCGAGGCTTGGGTGTTGCGACGAAAACGTGTAACGTCTGCCGCCATGGTCAAGCCCCACGCATCTTCTCCAAGAGCGCGACGAGCACGTCCGTCTGAGGCCGGCCTCGCCGACCCCTTCATCGTCGGCCTGCTCGCGGTCGCCACCCTCTGCGGCGCGCTCGTCGGCGTCGGCCTGCTCACGGCGCGACAGCGCGGCAACGTGCCGGTCTGCGTCGCGAGCACCTTCGCCCAGCACGCGGCCCGGCTGGGCAAGCGCAAAGACGCAGACAACAAGCTCAACCAGCGGCGCGTCGCCGCCTACTGCCGATGCCTCGACGATCGCCAGATGACGACCAAGGAGCTCCGCGGCAAGCTGGCCGCCGCTCTTCAGCAGGGCGCGTTCTCGCTCTGCACCGGTCATAGCCTCTCTTGCAAGCCCGCGACCACCGACGACGGCGAGACCATCCCCCTCGTCGGCGAGGCGAAGGCCTACTGCGGCTGCCTGAAGAGGGCCGGCGTCGATCCGGCGAAGCTGGCCAAAATGCCCGACGCCGAGCAGCAGACGGTGGTGCGGCGCTGCCTCGGCGAGGCCAAGATCGCGCCCCTGACTTACCAGATCGACACGACGATTCCCGTCCAGTAAGGGCATCATCCCCGTTCAGCCGGACAAGACTCCGTCGAGATCCGCGACTCAGTTGACCCAGCGCGGGTTGCCAGGCCAGCCGCTGGTCTGCATCAAAGAGAGCAGGTCCATCGAGATCGCGACGCTGATGTGGATCAGCACGCCGCACCAGATCGAGCGGGTGCGCAGGCTGAGGGTGCCGAGGACCGTCCCCGCGACGATCGCGCCGAGGACCTCGGCCAGCGGCTTGTTGTAATGGATCATGCAGTAGGGCACGGCCATCACGAAGACGGCGTAGGCGCCGAGGGAGCGCTTCAGCGGGTGGATCATGAAGCCGCGGAAGAAGACCTCCAGCGCCCAGAACTGCACCCCGTAAAACAGCTCCCAGATGCCGAAGTCGAACCAGCTGCGCGGCGCGAGCTTGTAGAAGGGGTAGGTGCGCTTGAAGGGCTTGGTGAACGAGACCATCACCAGCGCCGGGGCGATGATCGCGTAGAGCAGGCCATAGACCCAGAGGTGAGAAAAGAAGCCCTTGAAGGAGATCCCGTAGTCGCGGATCCGCTCGCCGGGCATCAGCAACACCACCAGCCATGGCAAGACCACGTAGGCCACCACGCGAAAGAGCGACCAGTATAGGAACTGGGAGAGCTGGTAGTAGCGATGCGTGATCAAGACCGGGTAGTACTTGCTCACGAGCTGGTGGTAGGTGTTCCGGCCTCCGTAGTACTCGATCATCGTCAAGGAGACAGCGGTGACCGCGAGCACCACGAGCACGCGGTAGTCGTAGTCGGCGCCCTCCCCCGCCGCGGCGCGCTCGTCGGCGGCCTCGCGGTTCAGCTCGCGCCAGGTGTCGACGAGGTAGAGGCGGAGCAGGCGCCCCAGGGGGCGATGAAAGATCACCAAGCCCGCGATGATCGAGCCAGCCCCAGCGAGCTTGTGATAGTGGGTCAGGGTGGTCGAGGCGAGGTGAAAGAGCGCCAGCAGCAGCGCCATCAGCGGGCTGATGGGCAGGCGCCAGCGCGAAGGCGCTGAGGCTTCGACGCCGTCGGCGCTCGCCGTTGGCTTCACGCGTCCGTCCGAGCTCGCTCCGCTCGGATCAGGCACCTCCGAGGGTGCGCGCTTTTTGTCGTCCTTCTGTGTCACGGCTCTGCGGGTCATCCGCCTGGCGCAGCCTATCAGGCCTTGCGCTGCTTGAGGAAGGCTGCTGCCTGGCGCAGCCGGCGGCGGCAGAGCTCACGACCGATCACCACCATGGTGTCAAAGAGCGAGGGCGAGGCCTTGCGCGCCGTGAGCGCCACCCGGACCATCATGAAGAGCTCGCGGGTGCTCCAGTCGGATCCCTCGGCGAACTCACGAAAGGTGGTCTCGAGGCGCTCTGCGCGCCAGTCGTCGAGGGAGTCCAGGGCATCGACGAGCTTATCCAAGAGCTTCCCCGACTCGGGCCCTTTGCGCTTTTTCGGCTGCAGGAGATCGCCCACCGGCTGGTAGTCGAGGTCGCCGCAGAAGCAGTAGGAGAGCAGCGGCATGAACTCGTCGAGCTTCTGGATCCGCTCTTTGGCCAGCGGCGCGAGGCGTAGCAGGAACTCGCGGTTGACGCGCCAGCTCATCAGCTGAGTGACGAGCTGCTCATCCGACAGCTCGTGGAGGTACTTGCCGTTGAGCCAGTTGAGCTTGTCCAGATCGAAGACCGGCCCCGAGAGGCTGACCGAGCCAGGCACGAGGTCGAAGCGTTCGACCATCTGCTCGAGGCTGAACTTCTCGACGTCGTCGCCGAAGGACCAGCCCATCAGGCCAAGGAAGTTCAGCATCGCCTCGGGCATCACCCCGATGTCCCGGTAGTAGTCGAGGCTGACCGGGTTTCGGCGCTTGGAGATCTTGGTCTTGTTCTTGTCGTTGTTGCGCAGCAGCGGCAGGTGCAAAAAGCGTGGCGGCTGCCAGCCGAAGGCCTCGTAGAGCCTCAGGTGCTTGGGTGCCGACGAGATCCACTCCTCGGCGCGGATCACGTGGCTGACGCCCATCAGGTGGTCGTCGACGACGTTGGCCAGGTGGTAGGTCGGCATGCCGTCGCTCTTGAGCAGCACCTGGTCGTCGCTCTCGGCGTAGTCGCGGCGGATCTCGCCGCGGAGGCCGTCGTCGAGCACGGCGTGGCCCTCGGTGGGCATCTTCAGCCGAACCGTGTGGGCCTCACCGGCGGCGACGCGGGCCTTGGCCTCGGTGGGGTCGATGCTACGGCAGCGCCCGTCGTAACCCATCTTCGACGCCTTGGTCCGTCGCTGCTCCTCGCGCAGCGCTGTCAGCCGCTCCGGTGTGCAGAAGCAGGGGTAGGCCTCGCCGCGGTCGATCAGCAGCTGAGCGTGCTCGGCGTAGATTGGGCCGCGCTCCGATTGGCGGTAGGGGCCGCGGTCGCCGCCGACATCCGGCCCCTCGTCCCACTCGAGCCCAAGCCAGCGCAGAGCGCGGAGGATCGCCTCCTCGGAGCGCTTGGTCGAGCGCGCGCGGTCTGTGTCCTCGATGCGGAGGATGAACGTCCCGCCGTGATGGCGAGCGTAGGCGTAGTTGAATAGCGCCACATACGCCGTACCCACGTGGGGGTCTCCCGTGGGGCTGGGGGCGATACGAACGCGAACCTCGGCGGGCTGATCGGTCATCGGGACAAACTCCGGTCTACGTTTTCCTCTTGGAGACGTCCACTTGGAGACGCCGACTTCGTATTCCAACCCCAAAAGACGTGACCAACGCGCGCAAGACTGGGCGTCGTAGGCGAGGCGCGAGGAAGGAAGACGGGCGGTGTCCGACCGACGAGCGACGAGGCCAGCGGAGTCCAGGACCCGCGATCGTTCACGTTTTCTGGGGAGCTGTACTTAGCAGGGAAGGTCTGGTGGGTCAATCAACCCGCTTCGGACGCCGTCCACGTTGACCCCTGCGTGAGAGGCCGCTATCTTTTGGGTAATGATGCGGAAACACTACTTGTTAGCTCTCTGTGGGGCCCTAGCCCTGGGCTGGGCGGGTAACGCACAAGCGACGGTGATGCGCCGTCTGAGCCTCGAGACCATGGTCGGTCGTGCCGATCACATCGTCGTCGGTGAGGTCGTGGCGCAGCGCGCGTTCTACGGCCCCCGCGGCCGCATCTACACCGAGTCCACGCTGCGGGTCGAGCAGACCGTCCAAGGCAAGGCCACCAAGACCGTGAAGGTCCTCTCTCTCGGCGGCACCGTAGGAAGGATCGGCATGCGCGTCAGCGGCGCCGTCAGCCTGCGCAAGGGTCAGCGTGTGCTCGCCTTCACCGAGGCGAGGAGCCGAGGCCGCTACATCGTCGGCATGCGACAGGGCCTGTTTCACATTACCCAAGACAGCGCTGGCGAGCCGGTGGTGCGGCGCTCGCTCGCCGGGCTGACGTTCGCAAGACCTGCGGTAGCAAGACCTGCGGTAGCAAAACCTGCGGTGACGAAAGCTGCGCCTCCCTCTCTCGATCGGGTCTTGCGGCTCTCGTCCTTCGTCGAGGCGATCAAGCAGACAGCCGCGCGCTGTGCCAAGCGTCAAGACCGCTGTCTACCTGCTCGCTACAGGCGTTAGGGCATCACCATGCGCAAAAGGCTTCACGCCACGAGGCAACACCGAGCGGGCGGCAGGAGGAGAGCTCAACGCTTCCTCGCTGCCCTCGGGCTGCTCTGCGGTGGGCTCACGTTGAGCACACCGGCCAGCGCCTACGTGCCGAGCACGACCAACGTCTCGGGCAAACCCCTGCGCTGGACGGGTAGCAACTGCGTCTTCATCCAGGTCAACACCAGGGGCAGCGACGACATCTCCGACGGCAGCGACGTGGCCGCTGTGCTGAGTTCGATCAACCGCTGGCATGACGTGGTCTCCAGCTGCTCCTATATGCGCTTCAACGCGGTCGAGGGCTCGGCCGACGCTGTCGCCGATTTCCAAAACGGCGGAGAGAACATCAACACGGTCAACTTCGTCGAGAGCGGCTGGAAGACCCTGCGCGATCATGATCCTGCCGCCGCGGGGCTGACGACGATCCACTTCGTCGACGACCGGGAGAGCAGCCGCGACGGCAAGATCATCGACGCCGACATCGAGCTCAACGGCGAGTTCTTCGAGTTCACCGCCGAGGCAGGCGGCGTTCAAGGTAAGACCGACATCGAGAACACGGTGGTGCACGAGCTCGGTCACGTGCTCGGGCTCGACCACCCCTGCGACGACGGGCTCCGCACCCCCATCCCCAAAGACCACCTCGGTAACACGATCCCCAAATGCTTCCCCGCCGGCGCCCTGACCCAAGAGCTCCGCGACCGCACGATGTTCAACTTCGCCGATCCCGCCGAGGTCAAAAAGCGCACCCCTGAGGCAGACGATATCCTAGGTGTCTGCGAGACCTACCCCCTCGCGGACAACCCCGGCGTCTGCGCCCCCTCGAACGTCGGCGGCAGCAGCGGCTGCGCTCTCACAGCCGTCACGGCGCCGCTCGGCGGCGAGCGCCCCACCCTGCCCTTCACGCTCCTCGCGCTTTTCGGCGCGGCGGTGCTGGGCGTCGTCTTCCGTCGGCGTTGAACGACACGCCGCCCCCCGGGATCCCCTCTCTCGTGGCCCTTGCGGCGTGCTAGAGACGAAGGTGCCGTTGGTTGATGCCAGGTCCTTGAGCTCGAAACCATCGGGCCCTGCTGTAAGCGCCAGGTGGTAGCGCGAGACCGCGGGGTCCTCGAGCCTGACCTCGCAGTCGCGACCCGCGCCGATGCGGATCCGCGGCTTGTCGAGCAGGTGCTGCAGGCCCTTGCTCGGCCCCTCCACCACTGTCAGCTGCGCACGTCGAAGCACCAGATGTTCGGCGCCACTGGGTGCGCAGATGATCTGTGTCGCGGCCGTACGCTCGGTTCTCAAGGGATCCTCCTCAGGCCTCACTGTAGCGCAAACCGCGCCCCCGTCGACGCCTCCGCCTGCTCTCATTTTTCAAAAGCGGCGCGACGATGAGCCGCGATCTCCATCACGAGCTGATCCTCGACGACCTCGATCGGGTGGAAGCGCTTCGCGGTCACCGGCGTGAGCACGGGCGCCGAGTGGTGGACCTTGTGGAAGCTCCAGAGCAGCCCGAGGCGATGAGCCAAAAGGTGGGTCAAAAAGAGGCCGAGATCGGCGACCAGCGCCTCGAAGAGGGTAAACGCTCCCATCGCGAGCGGGCCGCCGAGGGGGCGGTTCGGGGGCCCGAGAGCCCCCTCGAGGCTCGTCGAGACGACGGTCGCGATGCTCAGCGCGAAGGCGAAGCGCGGCAGAAAGAGCAGCGCCATCAGCGCCCGGTCGAGCCCATAGAACAGCACGTCGTGGCGCGCTGAGGGGTGGGTGTAGGTCGCGCGGGGAAAGAGCGCTCGAGCCAACCCTCGCAGCCCCCCCCGCCGCCTGCCACCCACCGGCTTGCCAGGCGAGCGCGACCAGGGCCAGGATCACGAAGGTCAGCAGGTAGGGGGCGAAGAGAAACGACGAGGGGTCGGCGATGGCCCCGAGGGTGGCCCAGAGCTCGTCGACACAGCGCGACAGCCAGGCGCTCGTGTTCTCCACTCAGCCGCCCTCGCCGCCGAGCGCAGCGCAGATGCCTCGCTGGATCTTGCGCAGCTGCTTTTGTGTCAGCCCGCACTCTGCGAAGCGAGACTCCGCCACCAGCTCGCTCACGACACCATCGACGAGCGCCTTGGGGTCGAGGTTGGCGGTCTCGCCGTCACCGCGGGAGCGCAACTGCCGCGCCTCCTCGACGCGGGTCGCGATCAGCACGACCGCTGCCTCCAGGTGCTGGGGGTGTGGGTCGTCGATCAGCGCGACGACCTCCTCGGGGAGCCTCGCCGCGCCGCTGCCGTGGTAGAGCGAGCCCACGCGACAGAGCAGCCGATCGGCGCCGACCTCCTTGGCGGCGTGATCGGCGAGGTCTGCGACACGCAGCGCGCGGGTGAAGCGCTCTGCCGAGCGCTCGCGCAGCTCTCGAGCCAGGGGGTGTCCATAATCGGCGAGCGCCTCGAGCTGCCCCCTGGAGGCCACGCCGAGCAGCCGCTGCACGAAGGGGAGCGCCACCGTAGCGAGCCCTGCCGAGAGCAGACCACCACCAAACGCTTGCGCCGCCGCGGCCATCGCCGCGTAGTCTTGCGGCGCGCCAGCGGCCGCGCGGGTGGCCTCGAGGGCCAAAGCCTGGGCCAAGCCAACGAGGATCCCCGCCGGCAGCAGGGCTCCACGACGCCGTTGACGCACGACCAACCCGGCCACGACACCTCCGGCGCCACCGGCCCAGAGCAACGTCGGATCGAAAGAGAGCGTCAGCGCTAGCCCACCGGCGACCGCCAGCGCCGTCACGATCGCGGCCGAGCGACCGAAGACCACCGCGACGATCAAGGCCAGGGCGGCCTGCGGCAGGAGCAGCGGATGCAGCGGCCAGACGCAGAGCGCCCAGGCCCCACCGAAAGAGAGCGCAAAGAGCCCGATGAAGACCACGAGCAACGAGCGATGTCGCGCGAAGGTCTGGGGAGTCGTGACGCCGAGAGCCAACACGAAGAGCCCCAGGAGCGCCGCGAGCAGCGCCCCGCGTCCAGCCAGCCGGGTCCAGCGCGAGCTGGCCTTGGCGGCCACCACCGCGGCCCGGATCGCGTGGTGAGCTCGCCTATCCACGACCTGGCCGCGAGCGACGAGCACCTCGCCGCGGCGGATCGCGATCACCTTCAACCCCGTCACCTGCGAGATGTCGCTGAAGAGCCGCGTGTTGTCTTTTGCGTAGCGCAGGTTTGGCGGGAGGCGCTGCAACAGGTAGTCGATCACCTGGGCTCGGACCTGCGGCGCCACGTGGTAGAAAAACTCCTTGGTCGCCCCCTCGAGCGCGCCTCGGAGCCGCGAGAAGGGGACGAGGCGCGCAACGGAGACACGACGCATCGCCGTCGCGCCCCTAGCGTTCGTCAGCCGCACGCGGATCTGATGCTTCTCGTTGGGGAACTCGTGGTCGGCGATCACGCCCACCTGGTAGTGCGGCTCGAGCAGCTTCAGGCAGCCATAGGCGAGCTTCTGGAGGTCTCTCCGTCGCAGCGCCTCGACCTGCCATGGCAGGCGACGCGGCTCTTTGGCGAGCGCGCCGGTGTCGGAGCCCCCGTCGACAGCCTGGCCCCCGTCGCCGACCTGGCCCCCGTCGCCGACCTGGCCCCCGTCGCCGGCCTGGCCCCCGTCGCCGACCTGGCCCCCGTCGCCGGCCTGGCCCCCGTCGCCGGCCTGGCCCCCGTCGCCGGCCTGGCCCCCGTCGCCGACCTGGCCCCCGTCGCCGGCAGGGCCCCCGTCGCCGGCCGGTGAGGGCATCGTATCACGCCCGGCGTGGAGGGCGCCTCGCCACTTGGGCCAAGCCCAGACGCTCTGCGGTCGCGCCAGAACGTCCGCGACGAGCTTCTCCTTGCGCGAGAGCAGCACCTTTGGGTCGCGCTCGTAGATCGGGAGGTAGCTTCGTCGCGCCAGCCGCACCTCGGCTGCCTGGGTCTCGTGGAGGTCGAAGACCGCGTCGACCTCGGCGCGGTAGGTCCGCCGAGCGGTCTCGCCCTTGGCGGGGACCGCGAGAGGGAACACCTCACCGACCAGCAGGTGGCTCGCCAAGATCGCCAGCGTCGCGCCAAGAGCCACGAGCCAGCGCGTCATAGGAGCCCCCCCGCACACTCAGGAGCGAGCCGGGTGCTGAGCTGCCGCGCCGATTTCGTCGCCGAAGACATGAGCCATGCGCGTGGTACGGCGAACGTTCGGAGGCCTAGAAAGCAGCCCGCAGGGCTGTGCCCGGCGACGGGAGGACGGTGTGGGGGGGCTCTTAGAAGCGGAGCCCGTTCTTCGCCCGGTACTTGAACCAATCCCAGGTAGCCCAGCTCGACACGCCCAAGCCGATCAGGCCGAGCGGCCAAGCACCGACGGCGATCAGGACCGCGCTCGCCGCGGCCGTACCTGCTGCGACCGCGCCCTTCTGTTTGGCTTTCTTCTTGACCTTGACCAGAGCGCCCATGCTGCGAGCTCCTCGTGCTGCGCGAGATCACGCGGCTTCGGCTAGAAGCGCCGGAAGCGCAGCGTTCGGGTGACGTTCAGCGAAGCCTTCACTCCAGACACGCGCAACCGCTTCAGGGTTCCCTCTATGCAGCTCTTGGCCCTGGGGTCTACCCCTGACACCGACGGTGAGAGTACGTAGCCAGAGCGATGCACACGGAACGAGAGCGTCGCGCTCCCTGCCTTCGCATTTACTTGATCATAGCAGCGTTTCATCAGAGCGCTTGCGCCGCGGAGGGCGGCGTCGACGGACCTCAGGGTGGCCTCCTTGGCCAGGCGCTCAGCCTTCTGGTCGGGGGTCTCGTCCTCCTTCCGCTTCGTCATCACGGCGCCGGCTGCTGGCCTCACGTGGCGCCGCACCACACGCGCGACCGTCTTCTTTTCATCCGCCTTGCGCCAGTCGTCGCCGTCGTCGCGTCGCGCCGCTGGTTGAGGACGAGCTGGCGCCGCTGCCCCGCGGGGATCCGAGCTGTCGTCTACGTCGTCTACGTCGTCGCCATCATCGGCTTTTTCGTCGTTCCCCACCGGGCTGACCGCCACCGAGCGGGCCGCCGCGCCAGAGCCTCTCTTGCAGCCGCTGGGCAAGACCACACAGGCCATCGCTGTGCCCATGACCGCGATCAACAACAAGCGATTGCACATCGTTTCGTCGTTTCGTCGTAAACACACGAGAGTATGGTATGATCGGCCGCCGTGGGGCGTCAACAACTCGAACGGTCAAGGCCCCGTAGATTCTGGGAAATAACCCACTTTGGCAACGGATCTCGAGCAACTCATCGACGCCGTTCAACGGCAACCTGGCGCGCGAGCCTACGCGTTGCTCGCGGAGCGCTACATCGCCCAGGGTGACCTCCAAGAGGCGCTCGAGGTCTGCGAGCGCGGCTTCATGGTCAACCCGGCCTACGAGCGAGGAGCGGTGGCCTACCTCTCGGCGCTGCAGCTCGCTGGCGACGCCAAGCGCGCTGGCGAGGTCTACGGCCGGGCGGTAGCCGAGCATCCACGGTCGAGCCCGCTGCGCGTGGCCTGGGCGCGGGTCCTGCTCGACGCAGGCCGCGAATACGAGGCGCGACTGCGCACCCGCGAGGCCGTCAACCTCGACCCGATGAACCGCGACGCCCGGGCGCTCCTGGCGACCCTCGGTGGTATGCCGCCGCCCTCGACACGGACCACCGGCTGCATCGAGCTGATGCGCACCGACAGCACCCAAGAGTACGCCGCGCTCTCCGACGCCGAGGTCGAGCCCGACGAGCCCGAAGAGGGCGGCACGCGCGAGTACTTCAATCCTCCTGAGGACCACCCCGCGCTGGTGCTGGCGCACAAGCGCCGCGGCGCCGACGCCAACTTCGACTTCACCCCCGCGCCGGTGCTCCAGCGGGAGCCGGCTGCACCGCTGCCGCTCGACTCGCTCGCCGACTTCTTCGAGGTGCCCGAGGCGCCGCCGCCGCAGACCCCCGCGCCGGTGCGGGTGCCCCCGAAGCCACCCGGCGGGAGGCCACCACCACCCCCGCCGCCGCCACCCCCCCCCATCGAGTCTCCCGCGCCCATGCGTTCAGATCTCACCGGACCAGCCTTCCCGGCGATCCAGCCCGAGACTCGCTCGCAGAACCTCTTCCCCGCGGTGGAGCAGACGCCGGCGCCGCCGCCGCCGCCGGACCTGCCGACCAGACGCTCGCCGACCGCGGAGGTGCCGGCGCTGAACGCCCCGGCCCGCTCGGCGCCTCCAAAGAAGCGTCGGATGTGGGTCTGGTCGCTTTTGACGCTGCTATTGGTCGGCGGAGGCGGCACCAGCGCCGTCTTGATCTATCGGCACCACCACCGCCAGAAGGTCTCTGGGGCGATGCGCCAGGAGATCGCCCGGCTAAAGAGCGGGATGCCCGAGGCCACACTCGGCGCGCGGAACGCGCTCTGCGCCGCCGCCGGGAAGGAAGCCAAGGTCCGACGGCTCGCCGCCGCCTGCGCCGTCGCTGGCGCGGAGCTGGTGTATGGGGGCAAGCGCGAGCTCGCCGCCCAAGTCGAAGACGACATCGCGCGGGCGCGCAAACGAGACCCCCGCGACGGCTGGACGTCAGCGGCCTTCACGCTCCTCGCCTTGGCCCAAGACAAGAGAGACACCGCCTCCAAGGCCGCAGCCACGCTCCCAGAGGGTGGCGATTGGGTCGTGACGCTCACCCGCGCCCGGGCCCTAGAGCGAGAGGGTAAACCCCAGGCGGCGGCGAAGCTCTTGACGCCCCTGACCCTCACCGACAAGCCCGCGCTACCTGTGCTCGTCGCCGCAGCAAGGCTCGCGCGGCTGGCCGATCGACGCGGCCGCGCCAAGGAGCTCTTGGACAAGGCCAAGGCGGCCAACCCTGCGCACCTCGGCGCTGCGCTGCAGCGCGCGCTCTTCGCCGTCTCACAGGGCGAGCCGCCCAGCGAAGGCGAGGCCAGCGCGCTGCAAAAGCAGGCTGAGGCCAGCGGTGTCGCACGTTGGCGCGCCGATGGAGCCTTGGTCGGGGCCTGGCTCCTCGCCCAGAGCAAGCGCGAGAAGCAAGCTAGCCAGGTGGCCGCGCGAGCGATCACCTTCGCCGGCGACGAGCGCCCGGAGCTCGGCTGGTGGGCTGGTCGCTGGCAGCTCAGCCCGGGGGGCAGCGCGGCAGAGGCGGCGAAGCTGCTGATCCGTTGGGGCCCCGCTTACGAGGCCCACCTGCCGCAGGCGGTGATCGTTCGCGCGAGGGCCCTGTTGGCCCTCTCGCGCCCCCACGCCGCCGACGCGTTGTTGCAAAAGGCCGACGCCAAGGTGGCCAACGAGCTCGGCGTGCTCCAGGTGCGAGTCGCCGAGGCGCTGGATGATCGACGGCGGCTCCAAGACCTCTGTCCCCCGACGCTCGCGGAGGCAACCCGCGTGGTCGCCTGCGCCGAGGCGCTGCTCACCGCCGGCGACCAGCGACGAATCAAGCGCTGGCGGCGACGGCGGCGCGGCGCGATCGGCCGCTACCTCGCGGGGCTGCTCTCGCTGGCGCGGGGCGACGCCCGGAGAGCCGTCAAGAGGCTGAGCAAGGCGAGGTCGCCCAAGGTCGACGAGAGCCGGCGGCTGGCTGCCCTCGGTCAGGCCTACTCGCTCGCGGGCACGTTCAGCACGTCCCTCGAGGTGCTGCGCCAGGCGATCGTCGCCTCCGCGGGGGCGGTCAGACCGCGGGTCGACCTCGCACGGGCGCTCGTCGCGGCAGGCCGCGACAACGAGGCCCTCGAGGTCCTCGGCCAGGTCGTCGCGGCGAGGCCCTCGGATGCTCGCCTCCTCGCCGAGGCCGGCCGAGCCTTTGTCGCCCTCGGCCGTCTGAAGCAGGCCCGCGAGCTCGTCGAACGAGCGGCGAAGGTCCAGCCCGACGCGGCCGCCATTCATCTCCTCGGCGGCGAGGTTGCCCTGCTCGAGGGGCGGCTGAACGGAGCGCGGAAGCTCTTCCGCAGGGTGCTGGCCAAGCAGCCCAACCGCGTAGAGGCGCTCGTAGCGCTGGGGCGCATCGCCGCTCAACGCAAGCGCTCTCGTCGAGCCAAGCGCTACTTCGCGGCAGCGTTGAGACGGCGCCCCAAAGACCCTGACGTGCGCCAGCAGCTCGCGATGGCCTATCTCCACCTGCGGCGCTGGCGCGACGCCTACGCCCAGACCACGCGCGCGGTGGAGCTGTGGGAGAAGCGCGGGCAGCGTCGTCGCGCGATCGACCTTCGCATCGCGGTCGGCCGCAAGCTGAGACATGGCGATCGGCGCGCCCGCAAGAGGGCACAGGAGCTGTTCTTCAAGGCCAGCACAAGCGCCGATCCGCCGCCGATCGCGTTCTACGAGCTGGGCCTCATCCATCGCGCCGAGGGTGAGCGCGCCCGCGCGATCTGGTGTTTCAAGCAGGCGATCAAGCGCGACAAGCAGATGGCCGAGGCCTACCTCCAGCTCGGCCTCACCCAGCGCGGCAAGCGACGCTGGCGGCGCAGGTCTCGACGCAACCTCGAGCACTACCTGAAGCTGGCCCCTAAGGGCAGGTACGCTGCGCGCGTCCGCAAGCTGCTCCACAAGTAGCGCAGCTGTCGCGCTACGGGCTGATCTCTCCTCCGCCAGGCCACTCTGCGCGTGCCACCATCTCTTCTGCGCCAACAGGGGGGCATCGAGCCCTCGTTCGGTGATTGCGCCCATCGAGGGTTTCCGTTAGCATCTTCGGAGAAACTAGGCATTGCGGGGTGTTACATCCCCCAAAGACGACCTTTCACCTCCTTTTGGCGAGGTCTCCCAGACACGTTCGGGGCCTCTCGGCCCGTCGGCAACACCAACGACACCCATGGCTGCTCAGGCAATCGCTCCCAAAACCTTGATTGGCGAACGTTTCGAAGTCGAGGCCAGCCTCGGGGCCGGTGGCCTCGGCGAGCTCTACCGCGCCCTCGATCAGAAGACCGGCAAGCCCGTGGCGATCCGCGTCCTCGCCAAAGAGATCGCGCGCAGCGAGGCTGTCACCGAGCAGCTGCGTGAGCAGGTGAAGCTCGCCTCCGCGCTCGCGCACAAGAACGCCGCGCGGGTCTTCGGCATGGGCAAAGAGGGGGGCCACCGCTATGTCGCCTCCGAGTTCGTCGACGGCCAGAGCCTGCGCCAGCTCGTCGAGAAGAAGCGTCGCACCGGCAAGACGTTCTCGCTCAAGAGCGCCTACAACGTCGTCGCCCATGTCTGCAACGCCCTCGAAGAGGCGCATAAGACCATGATCCACGGCCTCCCCGGCCTGGGGGCGATCCTGATCAATCGCGCTGGACGGGTGAAGCTCTCGGACTTCGGGCTGGTGTGCGCCTTGACGCCCAACTCGGTGCCCATCGAGCGCCTCGGCGATCGGAGCGCGCTGGCGCCGGAGATGCAAATGGACCCCGCGGCGGCGGGACCAGCCGCCGATCTCTACACCGTCGGCGCCGTGATCCACGAGCTGCTGACGGGTCAGCCGCCTTCCTCGCCCCCAGAGCCGATGAGCCAGCTCGTGGCCGGGGTCTCGCAGGAGATCGAGGCGGTCGTCACCCGCTGCCTGCAGGTCGACCCAGCGCGCCGCTATGCCAACCCCGCCGAGCTCAAGACCGCCTTCTACCAGGCCATCCAGCAGGGCGGCGGCGCCGAGCCTCAGCTGGCGGCGTCGCCAGCCCTCGTGCCCGTCGCCTCGCAACCGCAGCAGGAGGCCGTCGCAACACCTGCCGCCCGCAACGCCCTCGCCAGCTCAGCGCCCAGCCTGCAGGCCGTCCCCTCTTCTCCTGCCCTGGCGCAGCCAGCGCCAACGGCCGCTCCAAGAAGGCCGATCAGCGATCCCTTCGCAGGCGCGGTGGGTCCTGCCCCCGCGACCGCCGCAGCGGCCACCCGCGGTCGAGCGGTGAGCATCGAAGACCTCCTCGCCGATACCAGCGGCGATGACAGCGAGCGCTGGCTGATCCAAAAAGACCGCCTCGACTTTGGCCCCTTCGCCCTCAGCGACGTCAAACAGCAGCTGTACAAGGGAGCGTTCTCCGGCGACGACGTGATCGTCGATCAGGAGACGGGCGATCGTGGCCCCATCCGGAAGAACGCGCTCCTCGCCGAGTTCACGCGCGTCCTCGAGCGACATCAGCAGCAGCAGAACGCCGCGAAGGCGGCCGTCGACGCCGGTATACGCGAGCGCCGCCATCGCACGGTGCTGGTCACGATCATCACGGTCAGCCTGCTCGTCGCTGGCGCCGTCGGATTCGCGGTATGGTACTTCGTGCTGCGCAAGCCCCCCGAGTCCACCGAGCGAATCGACCGCGACCGCCCAAGCAAGCTGAAGCTGTCGATCAACGTCACCTTCAACAAAGAAGATGAAGATCAGGCGAAGAAGCGCAGGGCCTGGAAGAGGCGTCGAAGACGACGCAAGAAGCGCGGCGGCGCCAGCCCCAGCGCTGGATCTGATGTCCGTCACCTCGGCGACGCCTCCAAGGCCGGCGGTGACGCGCTCCTCTCGCAGCGGGTGATCCAGTCGGTGATGGCCAAGCCTACCAACCTCAACCGCCTCACCCCCTGTGTGCAGAAACAGTGGCGCCGTCAACCTTCGCTGCGGAAGGTGCTGATCGCCTTCGGCGTGAAGGGGTCTGGCCAGGTGAGCTACACCAAGGTCAACGGGAAGTCCTCGGGGCCCTTTCAGGCCTGTATCGCGCGTAAGATGCGCAGCTTCCGGTTCCCGAAGTACGACGGCACGTTGACACGAGCCAGCTTCACCATGACCTTGGGCTACTGAGCTGACGATGCTCGGAACGCTAACCCCACACAGGTTCCTTGGTAGCGCCCCCACACATTCGGGGCCGAGCCGGGTGCTGAGCTGCCGCGCCGATTTCGTCGCCGAAGAAGCGAGCCACACGCGTGGTATGGCGAACGTTCTGAGGCCTCGAAAGCGGCCGGCAGCGCTGTGCCCGGCGACAGGAGGAAGGTGTAGGGGTGCTCTTACTCGGGTGAGGCGCTAGCCACATGCGCTCGCAGCGACGGCGTGCCGGCCCCATCGCGGGCCTGATGCTCAGTTTGTTCTTCGGCGCCCTCTTGGTGGGGACGATCACCTTCGATCTATTCCTGGCGCCCCACGTGCCGACCGGCGCTCCCCTGCCCTATACGGTGCGCATCCCGGCGATGGGCGTCTACAAGGACACCATCACCGGCGGCGCGAGCTATCAGCTGCTCAGCCTGCGCGCCGAGCGTGGGCGACCGCTCGAGGGCAAGCACGCGCGGATGGTGCAAGCCTACGAGGACCTGCGGCGGCCGCCGAGCACCGCCCTGCTCTTTGGTCTGGCCACGGGCATCTTTCTGTTGCTCTTTCTCTTCGCCGCTCAGCTGCGAGCTCAAGAGCCCACCGGGACGCTGCTTTGGACCCAGCTCGGCCTCTTCGGCGGCCTCACGCTGGTCGCCATCGGCGGCAAGGCGCTGCTGCTCTTCACCAGCTGGAGCGCGATGTGGATCCCGCTGATGGCGTTCTCGCTGCCCGTGACGCTCTACCTCGGTCGCCGCATCGGCGCCGCGGCGACCGTCGCCGGAGCGGCGCTGGTCAGCCTGCTTGTCCCCGTCGACCTCACCTTGCTCTTGGTCCTCTGCGCCCAGGGCCTCACCGCCACCGCCTTCGTCAGCCCCCATAGGAACATGCGTAGCGTGCTGCTGGGCACCTTGGCCGCGATGGTGGTCGGCGTGGTCAGCTTCGCCGCCGTCAGCTTGCTGCTGGTGCAATACGTCCCCCTCGGCCCGCTGGGCGCCGGCGACTGGTCGCTCCCGTCGATCCTCAACGCAGATCTGATCGCCGCCGCGGGTGGACCGCTGGTGGGTGGGCTGCTGGCGCTGCTGGTCGCTCCGCTCGCCCGACGCGCCACCGGCGTCGTCTCGCCCCAGGAGCTAGCCCAGCTGGCGAACTTCGAGCATCCGCTGCTGCGGCGCCTCTCCTCACGCGCCCCCGGCACCTGGGCTCATAGCCTCAACATGGCCAACATCGCCGAGATGGCGGCCAACGCGATCGGGGCCGACGGCCAGCTGGTGCGAGTCGGCGCCTACTATCATGACCTAGGCAAGAGCGCCGAGCCGAACTACTTCATCGAAAACCAGACCGGCAACAACCCCCACGACGAGATGCCCCCGGAGGCCTCCGCCGACGCGATCTTCAGCCACGTCACCAGCGGCGTACAGCTCGCTCGCAAGCATGGGATCCCGGAGGCCGTGGTCGAGTTCATCTACACTCATCACGCCACCGACCGGCTCGAGTACTTCTGGCATAAGATCATCAAGAGCGGAAACAAGGCAGGCCTGCGCGAGCAAGACTTCTGCTATCAGGGGATGCCGCCGTTGACCCGAGAGACGGGCATCCTCGCGATCTGCGACGCCGTCGAGGCGGCCTCTCGGACCTTGAAAAACCCAGACGTCGACGACATCCGCAAGCTGGTGCGACAGATCATCTTCACCAAGCTCGAGAAGGGGATCCTCGACGAGTCGGGGTTGAGCATCGCGGACCTGCGCAAGATCGCCGACAGCATGGTCGAGAGCGTGCGCAGCGCGATGCACGGCCGCGTGAAATACCCCTGGCAAGAGAAAGAGGAGCGCCAACAGCAGCGGCACCAGCAGCCCGAGGGCAGCGCCCCTGCGCCGGCCCCCGCCCCTGCGCCGGCCCCCGCCCCTGCGCCGACCCCCGCCCCCCGTAAGCCAAAGCCCAGCGAAGGCTCCATCGCCTCCCCGGTCACCGATGAAGAGGCCGAGCCATTGAAGCGTCGCCCTCGTCCGGCGCTGCGCAGCAAGCCCACGGGATCCCACGAGCCGGCCTGGGTGGACAGCCCTGAGCTCGGCGTCGACGACGACCTCGCCTCGGACGAGCTGCGCTCGGCTCGCAAGCTCGGCTCGCGCGATGAGTAGCCACGCGACCGCGGTTCACGAGCCCCCATTGACGCAAGACGCTACTTGATGAAGCCCGTGCCCTCGGGGCCCTTGGCCTTGACGCGAAGCCCAACGACGCTGGCGCTGTCGACGTAGACCGTCTCACGCTCCGCGTCGACCACCGCGAAGTGCTCGCCGACGCTCACGCTGCGTACTCGCTCGATACTCAACACGGCGCCGTCGACGGCGACCAGCAAGGTCGCCGCTCGCGCGTCGGAGAAGCTGTAGCGCTCGGCGTTGGCGCTGTCGCTGGCGGCCTCGAGCATCGCGGTCAGTGCTGGCTTTTCCATCATCGCTCCTCGGAGATCGTGCGAGCCTAGCAGGGATCCTGCGGCTTCAGGAAGCTCTGGACGACAACAAGCGTACCCAGGTCGAGGGCCTCGAATCAACGTGCTAACCTCCTTCGCCATGCTCTTTAGGTTTCAGGTTGTCGCCCTCTGCACCGCGGCGCTCACCCTCGCCTCGACGACCCCAGCGCTCGCCTTCGACTGGGCGGGTAAGCTGGCTCGCGACCTGAGGCTCCTAAAGAGCCCCAGCGCCACGCTACGCAAGCAGGCGGTCTACCGCCTCGGTCGCTACCGCAAGGCCCAGGTCGAGCACTACATCCTCCGCGCGCTACGAGACATCGACCCCGGGGTGCAGCGCGCCGCTGCCGAGGTCGCCGCCGAGCAGCGGCTCGCCGCCGCCACGCCGATCTTCGTCGGCTGGATGTCTCATTGGGAAGACGACCTCCGCCTCGCCGCCGCCGAAGCGCTCGGACGCATCGGCGGCCCCCTCGCGCTCAAGACGCTGGTGCGCGCGCTCGTCGATCCGGAGCCGAAGATCAGGTTGAAGAGCGTCAACGCCCTGGCGACCCTCGCCCTGAGCGCGCGAGACGTCAAAGGCAGGGCTCTTCGCAAACGCACGGTGGTGCCGATAGTCGGACGTCTTCAGGATCAGAACACCGGCATCCGCCTCGCCGCCGCGCGGGTTCTCGGGCAGCTCGGCGACAAGCGGGCGGTGATCCCGCTGATGGGGCGCCTCTCCGATCTGGGCCACAAGGTGCGTGTCGCGAGTATCACCGCCTTGGGAAAGCTCGGCGATCCTCGCTCGGGCCCGGCGATCACCCGGCTCCTCTCCGATCACGCGCCTGCCGTCGTCCAGGCGGCGATCAAGACCCTCGGCGTGCTGCGCTATCGGGGGGCGACCGAGCCCCTGATCGAGATGCTGAGCTCCCATCGCCACCGCACGCTGGTAGCCCAAGCGCTGGCTCGGATCGGGACCGACCTGGCCATCCGCTCGCTGGTCGCCTCCTTGAGCAAGTCCAGCCTCGCCAACGCAGCGAAGACGGCGCTGGCGCAGGCGACAAAGCAGAACCCGAAGCCTATCAATTGGCTGCTCAAGGACCCACGAACACCGAGGAACGTGGCGCTGGTCGCCGTCGAGATCGCTCGCGACGCGAAGCTGCGCGGGGCCGTGCCCCTCTTGGTCGAGCAGCTGGAGCTCAAGCGGCTTCCGCGGGCGATCGTGATTCGGGCCCTCGGGGCGATCGGCGATCGTCGCGCCCAGCGCCCCCTGCTCGGCCTCCTCGGGGCCAACTCCGTTGACATCCAGCTCGCCGCCCTGGAGGCGCTGAAGAGGCTGATCGATGGGCGGGCCGCGGAGCCACTGGCGCGCTGCCTCGCCAGCCCCAACCGAGCGGTGCGACGTATCGCGATCACCTACCTCGGGCGTCTGCGGGCGCGCATCGCCACCCCAGCGCTGATCCGCCTGGCCCGCACGGCTCCCCGTGATGAGGCGCGTCACGCGGCCACCGCGCTCGCCGCCATCGGAGATCCCAGGGCCCAAGACGAGCTGCTGCGCTTGCTGGTGCATCACGATCGGCTCCTGCGGCGCATCGGCGTACACGGGCTCGCCGCCCTGGCCCCCGCGCCAAAGGTCGCGCGTCGGGTGCTGACGATGTGCAGGCGGCAGACGCTGCTCGTCCGCTCGAGCTGCCTCCAGGCGCTGGGCAACCTGCTGCGAGGCAGCACCGACAGCGCCGTGCTGAGCTACCTCGCCTCGAACATCGGGCTTGGCGATCACACCCTCTTTCTCTCGGCCCTCGACGGGCTCGCGGCGATGAAGGATCCCCGCATCGTGAAGATCCTCTTAGGCCGGATCCCGCAGCTCCCCTTGGCGCTGAAGCGTCACGCGGTGGAGGCCCTGGGCAACCAGCCGAGCGCAGAGGCGGTCAGCGCGCTACGGAGGCTCCTCTCCGACAAGGAGAGCGCGATCCGCGGCGCCGCGGCGTGGGCGCTCGGCAAGCTCAGGGCGAAGACAGCGCGCGACGACCTCCTCCGCGTCGCGCGCGGGAAGGGTTGGGCTGCGCGGATCAACGCCACCGCGGCGCTCGCGGCCTTGCGCGATCCCTCGATCGCCTCGGCGCTCAAGAGCCTCGCCGCCGATCGTGCCCCCTATGTGCGAGCCAACGCGCTGCTCGGCCTCGGCTGGATCGCGACCGGCGCAGCCCCCTCGGTGCCTCAGCTCGTCCGCCACGCGCAACACGATCGAACGCCCTGGGCGCGGGCCAACGCGCTGCGCGCCCTTTTCGCCATCAAGACGACACGGCTGACCTCGAGCGAAGGTCGGCCGATCACCAACGCGACCCTCGCCAAAGAGATGGCCAAGGTCGATCTGGACGATCGCGTGAGGCACATCGCGGCGACGCTCGCCAAGAGAGGATCGAGGGCGGTCCGCGAGCAGAAAAACCGCCAAAGCTGGATCGGGCTCTACCTGGTCGACGCTGAGGGGCGTCCGCTGTCGAATAGGCGCTATCTGCTCATCACCCCCGAAGGGCTCGTGAAGGCCAGTTACGCCGACATGCGATCGCAGGGCTGGGAAGAGCGCCTGCCAAAAGGGCGTTGTCATGTTGAGCTCCCCGTGAGGCCCCTGGCCGCCTCCCCGGCGTCTACCGACGAGTAGCCGCAGAGGCCGTCGTCGACAGGTTCCTGATGCGAAGGTTGTCACCCCCCAAAGCACCAACAATTCCAGCTTGTTTGGTCCCATAGCGACCATGTGCTCCACGACACACATGACGCGGCTGTCCTAGTTCTGGGGCGCGTTCACGCCTGCCTTAGCTTTTTTGCCTAACGATTCCAAACAGATAAGCAAAAAGGCTCACATGGCACGCACCTTGAAGTGCTAGGCGAGCGATGCACAATCCGGCATTGACCAGTGGCGCTGGCACAGCAGCTGCTACCGCAGCCAACCCTTGCGCCCAAGCCGCCTCGGATCGCGCCTTCGAGCGGGAGGCATTGGTTCATAGCGGCGACCTCCGGGCCGTCGCGCTGCGCTACACCCGCAACGAAGGTGATGCCGATGATCTCGTGCAAGAGACCCTGATGCGGGCCTACGCCGCGTGGCATCGCTTCCAGCTCGGCACCAACTGCAAGGCCTGGCTGCTTCGGATCCTCACCAACAGCTTCATCAACGAGTATCGCCGCAGCGTCAAGGAGCGGCGCTGGCTCTCGCGCGAGGACCCGCTGGTCTGCCCTAGCCGCCGGCGCGCCGCCGCCGACCCTGAGGGCGTGCTGATGGAGAGCTTGCTCTCCGACGAGGTGAAGGCCGCGCTCGCGACCCTCTCATCAGACTACCGCCAGGTGGTGATGTACGCCGACCTTCAAGGCCTGAGCTACCGGGAGATCGCCAACCGCGTTGGCTGTCCCATGGGCACGGTGATGTCTCGCCTACACCGCGGGCGCCGGCAACTCGGCCGCATCCTCGCCAGCTACGCCCGCGAACAAGGCATCTTGAAGGCAGCCTGAAGCCGGACCGCGCGGCGGCTGCCGCCACCGCCAGCTCAGCCTGCGCCGCAGGCCTTCTCCAAGGCCATCGAGATCTCGTCGGCCATCGGCTTGATCATGCCCTCGTCGGGCCCCTCGACCATCACGCGAGCCTTGCGCTCGGTGCCCGAGTAGCGCACCAACACCCGGCCCTCGTCGCCGAGCTTCTCCTCGGCGGAGGCGATCAACGCCTTGACGTCGCTCAGCTCCTCGAGGGGCTTCTTCTCCGCGACCTTGACGTTGACCAGCACCTGCGGGAAGCGTGTCATCACCTGGGAGAGTTCGGAGATCGGCTTGTTTTCGCGGAGCATCGCCGCGAGCACCTGCAGCCCGCCGACGACACCATCGCCGGTGGTCATGAAGTCGAGGAAGATCAGGTGACCGGATTGCTCGCCGCCGAGGTTGAAGCCGCCGCGGCGCATCTCATCGACGACGTACCGATCCCCGACGCCCGTGCGGATGACCCGCCCGCCGTGGGCGGCGATGCAGCGCTCGAGACCGATGTTGCTCATCACGGTGACGACCAAGGTGTCGTTGACCAGCGTCTCCTCGGCGAGCATCCGAGTCGCGATCATCGCCATCACGGCGTCGCCATCGACGATCTGCCCCTTCTCATCGACCACGATCACGCGATCGGCGTCACCGTCGAGGGCGATGCCCACCGAGGCGCCCTCCTCGACGACCTTGGCCTGTAGGTTCTGTGGATAGAGCGCGCCGCAGTTGTCGTTGATGTTTCGACCGTTGGGCTGCACGCCGAGGGTCACGACGTCGGCGCCGAGCTCGGTGAAGACCTCGGGGGCGACCTTGTAGGAGGCTCCGTTGGCGCAGTCGACGACGATCTTCATCCCGTCGAGCATCAGATCGCTGGGGAAGGCCTGCTTGAGGAACTGCACATAGCGCCCGCGCACACCCTGGACGCGCGAGACCTTACCGATCTCCTCGCCGTGGGCGCGCTGCGACTCTAGGTCGTCAGAGCCCATCAGCCGCTCGAGCTCGATCTCCGTCTCGTCAGGCAGCTTGAAGCCATCGCTCGCGAAGATCTTGATGCCGTTGTCCTCGAAGGGGTTGTGGCTGGCGCTGATCACCACGCCAGCGTCGGCGCGCATGCTCGAGGTCACATGGGCGACCCCCGGCGTCGGCAGCGGCCCACAGAGCAGGCAGTCGGCGCCCATCGAGGCGATACCCGCGGCGAGGGCGTTTTCGAACATATAGCAGGAGCGTCGCGTGTCCTTCCCGACGACGATCTTGCGGTGCTTGAGCCCCCCCTGCCGCTTGAAGAGATAGGCCACGGAGCGCCCCAGCGAGAGCGCCACCTCAGGCGTCATGGGATGAACGTTGGCCACGCCACGGATACCGTCAGTGCCGAAAAAGTGCCGCATCATTTCCTCTGTCAGGACCAACGCCCTACGGTAGAGGCAAAGGGCGAGAATCAGGAGCCCGGTGCCGATTGTTGGGGGATAGAAGACGATCGGCCAGCCCGGCCAACCTGTCAACCCTGGCCTGCGGTCAGACCACCCGAACGCCAGCGAGGACGGCGGCCAGCTGTGGCGGGCTCGCCGCCGAGACCTCGCCCCTAAAACCGGGTCATGACACACCACCGTCGCACACACGCAGCGCGTGAGAGGTGTTAGCCTGCGACGCATGTGGTCTTTGTCCCGATCGCTCCTGCTCGCCTTCCCAGCGCTGCTGCTGGCTCTGCCGGCCGGCGAGGCGACGGCGGGGCCGCTCTCGAAGAGCGGGGTGATCGTCGCCGATGATGGGACGGTGCTGATCGACGGCCAGCGCGCCGGCAAGCTGAAGCTCCCGGCGGGTCAGCGCGCGCTGCAAGTCGAGCGAAGCCGCGGCGCCCGACGTGCCTTGATCGGCGTCCACGTGGTCGCAGCCGACGGGCGCGCCGCCTCCCTCGTGCGCGCCAAGAAAGGCGGCACGACCAAGACGGTCTTCAACGGTCCCACCGGCCCCCAGGGTGTCGATGGCGATTGGAGCCTGCACCTGGAGCTGCGCGGCGGACAGCTCCTGCGCTATCAGCGGCGCCCTGGCTTCACCCGCTGTGATGGGGCCCCGGCGCTGCTCTTTCCCCAAGTCTACGATTTTCGCGGCCAGCGCTTCCGTTCGGTGGTGCTGCCTCCCAAGGGCAGCACGCTGCGAGCCACCCTCACGGCCAAGCGCCTCGGCGCGACACCTACACCCGCGATGAGCACCTTTCGCCCGGTAGCGGCCTCCACCCAGCTGGGCGACGGAGGCCACGCCAGCGAGCTCTCGGCGCCTTTGGAGCTGACCGACGGACACCCGGAGCGTCCCTGGATCGAGGGCCGCTCGAGCGACGGCCGCGGCGAGTGGGTCACCCTGCGCCGTGGAGCGTCGCCCTACACGCTGCGGGCGCTGCGCATCGTACCAGGCAACGCCTCCAGCCCCGCCGCCTTCGCCAGTCATAACCGGCTAGCCAGCGTGATCGTCGCCCTCTCGGCGAAGCGGCGCTACCGCGTGCGCTTCCCTCGCGATCCGCTGCTGGCCCGCGGTGACGTCCGCACGCCCTACGAGATCGTGCTTCCAGAGCCGAGCGACACCCGCTGTATCACCGTCGTCATCGAGGCCGTCTACCCCGCCAAGGGGGGCCCGCGGCGCGGCGGCCGCACCGCGATCGGCGAGCTCCGCGCCGTGACCGATCTCGCCGGCGCCGCCGGGCGCGCGCGGCTGCTGGCCGACCTGCAACACCAAGACGAGGCCCGCGCCCGCGCCGCGATCAACGTGCTGGCGCTCCAGGGCGACGCCGCCCTGCCGCTGCTGGCCAAGCCCCTGATGACGGCCCGCCGCGGCTCGGCGCTGCTCTCGCGGCTGCTGATCGTGCTCGGTCGTCTCCGCAGCCCAAAGGCTGCCGCCCTCGCCGCCGGAGCGTTACCGCGCCTCGGCCCGCGAGGCCGGCGGCTTTTGCAGGAGCTGCTCCGCGGCCTCGGCCACCAGGCTCGCCCGACGCTGGAGTGGATGCTCCGCGGCGAGGGCGATCCGGGGGCGGTCATGGCGGCCCAGCTCCTCGCTCGGCTTGCCAGCCCGGCCGCCCGCAAGGCGCTGCTGGCTCAGACCGGCGCGCGCTCCCGAGCGCGGCGGGCCGCGGTGGCCGCAGCCATCGGCGCCCAGCGCGACCTCGTCGTCGTGAAGGAGGCGCTGGCCGCGCTGCAAGCGACGCCCCTGAGCACGCAGACCAAGGGTTCTTTGGCGCGACGGGCCGATCTCGTGCTCGTCCTTGGGCGGCTGGGTCGGCGTCTCACGGCGGGACGCCGCGCCACCCTCGCCGCCGAGCTTCGCCGCGGCTGGCCCGAAGACGACGCGGACGCCACCTTCGAGCTGCGCTATCGGCTGATCAGAGCGCTGGGTCAGCTCGATGGCCCAGGCCTGCGCGCTTGGCTCCTGAAGCGATCTCAGGGTCGCCGCGCGGTCTTGCGCTGGCAGGCCGTGCTCGCGCTGGCCCGTGACCCGGACGACGCCGTGACCTCGCGCCTCGTCGCCGCGCTTCGCGACAGCGACCCGCGCGTTCGCGCCAGCGCGGCCCAGGCTCTCGCCTCACGCCGCGCCGCCGGAGTCTCCAAGGCGCTGCAAGAGGTGCTACGCTACGAGGGCTGGCCGATGGTGGCGCGAGCCGCGGCCGCCGCCCTCGGCCAGCACTGCTCGCCAGCCACCGACAGGGCGCTTCGCCGCGCGATCGCCAAGCGCGCGCTCGGCATCGACGTCGCCGCGCTGGGCGCCCTCGCGCGCTGCCGTCCGGCGAACCTCTTCGACACCCTCCTGACCTACGCGATGAGCCGTATGCAGCCTTTGCCCCTACGCCGTCGGGCGATTGGGCTGCTCGATCGCGCGCTCGTCGGCAGCCGCGCGCGGATCATCGCCAGCCTCTTTCTACGCCTGCGCCGCGCGGCGGCGAGCAGCGCCGCCGCCGAGCAGGTCGCCGCGGCCTTCGCCCGCGCCCTCGGCCGCGTCGGATCCGGTGTCACCGCCGGTCGACCGCTGCGAGACGCCCTCGCCCTCGACCCCTCGGTCGCGATCCGCTCGGCCGCCGCTCGCGCCCTTGGCCAGGTCTGCTGGATCCCCTCGGTCGGCGCCTTGCGCCGCGCCCTCGCCGATCCGGCGCCCGCCGTGCGACGCAGCGCCCGCGACGCGATCCACAGCTGCCGGCGGAACGCTACAGCCCCCAGGCGCCGTCGCAGGTGAATGAATGGCCGGCTTCTTGACTGTCGGGGTGCTAAAGAGCTTCATCTTGGCTGTGTAGCCTGGTAGCGTTTGTCGTCGCGAGCTCGAGCGGATGGAGGATCGCGATGCGTTATGTCCTTGGCGTCGCGCTCGCTGGTCTGCTGGCCAGCGCTTGCAGCGTGGGTATGCGAGACGATCCGAACACGGCGCGCCCCGACCAGGGGCCAGGCGTCGACAACGGCGCGCTCGACACCACGGGTAACCTCGCCGCGGATCAAGGCCCAAGACCCGACCAAGGCCCACGACCCGACAAGGGACCAAGCTGCGGCAACGGCCGCCGCGAGAGCGGTGAAGACTGCGACGGCTCCGAGCTCGGCGGCGCCAGCTGCGAGAGCCAGGGCTTCGCCGGTGGGGCGCTGGCCTGCAAGGGCAGCTGCCGCTACGACGTCAGCGGCTGTACACGCTGCGGGAACGGCAGCATCGACGACGGCGAGGCGTGTGATGGGGCCCAGCTCGGCGGGGCCAGCTGCAAGAGCCTCGGCTTCGCTCACGGCACCCTGAGCTGCGACGCCGGCTGCCGACTCGACAAGAGCAGCTGCGTCAGCATCGGCTGCGGCGACGGCGCGCGCAGCGGCGCCGAGGAATGCGAGGGCCAGGATCTCGACGGCAAGACCTGCACGAGCCTCGGCTTCGACAGCGGCCAGCTGCGCTGCGCCAGCAACTGCACCTTCGACACCAGCGGCTGCTGGCGCTGCGGCGATGGGATCATCACCGCGCCGGAGGTCTGCGACGGCTCCAACCTGGGTTCGCATACCTGCAAGACCCAGGGCTTCTACGGCGGCGTGCTGGGTTGCCAGCCGGGCTGCAAGCTCCTCGACACCAGCGGCTGCCACGACTGCGGAGACGGCGTGATGAACACCGACGAAGAGTGCGACAGCGCAGACCACGGCGGCAAGACATGCAAGAGCCTGGGCTACGACGGAGGGACGCTGAGCTGCGATGGCTCGTGCAAGCTCGTCACCAGCGGCTGCTACGGCTGCGGCGACGGCGCCCTGCAAAGCCAAGAGCAATGCGATGGCGCGCTGCTCGGCGGCCAGACCTGCGCCGGCCTCGGCTTCGACGGAGGCAACCTGACCTGTAAGGCGAACTGCACCTATGAGACCAGCGGCTGCCATCGCTGCGGTGACGGCACGAAAAACGGCCTCGAGCCATGCGATGGCTCAGACCTAGGCGGTCAGACCTGCGGTAGCCTTGGTCAGGGCACGGGCACTTTGGCCTGCACAGGGAGCTGCACCTTCGACACCTCGGCCTGCGGCGCGACCACCGGGGCGCTGGTGATCAGCGAGCTGATGCCCGATCCCTCGGCGGTGGTCGACGCGAAGGGCGAGTGGATCGAGATCTACAACGCGGACAACAAGACCATCAACCTCAAGGGCTGGAAGCTCAAAGACCTCGGCAGCGACTCCCACGTCATCGCCAGCGATGTGCTGATCCCGCCGGGCGGCTACGTCGTGCTTGGCAACAACGACGACAGCGCCACCAACGGCGGCGTCACCGTCCGCTACGACTACGGCGGCACCTGGTACCTGGGCAACAGCGGCGATGAGGTGCTGCTCTTCGATCCGCAAGACACCCTCATCGATCAGGTCGTCTACGATGGCACCTGGCATACCGCGGGCGCCTCGATCTCGCTGACCAACCTCGGCGCGGACAACAACGTTCGGACCAACTGGTGCACCGAGACCAAGCCCTGGACCAGCGGCTCGGATCTGGGCACCCCCGGCCAGGCCGTCGACTGCAACTAGCCCAGCCAGGCCGTCCGTCGAGGCTCCGTCGACGTGGCGAAGGCAGACCAGCTTCAGCGGCGGCTCCACGGCCAGCTCGAGGCGCGGCGCCTCACGCACCCCTTGCGCGAACTCCCGAGCCAGCCCGACGTGCTCGCGGACATGATGCCGCGGCCCCTCGAGGCCGTCGTGGCGCCGCACCATCCAGATCTTCAGCGCCCCACGCGAAGGATGCGGAATCACGGCGTAGGAGCGAGGAGGGCGCCTGCTGGTAGCAAGCAACCGACGAGCAACAACCGGCGTGATGTCGCAGACCAGCGCAGCGACGGGAGGTCAGTGGGTCAGCGCTCTAGAGCGCGGCGTAAGAGCACCCCACAAATACCGGCCGTCGGACTTGACGACCTCCCCCCTCTGGCGTACGTCCCAAGGGGCTGCTGCGCAGTGAGAAATGAAGGTTTTTCCGATGATCTCCGGCATCAACCACATCACCTTCGCGGTACGCGATATCGACGTCTCCTTCGCCTTCTATCGCGACGTGGTGGGCTTGGTCCCGCGAGCGCGCTGGCGCCGGGGAGCCCACTTCTGCTCTGGCAGCGTCTGGCTCTCGCTAGCCCTCTCCGCCGACCGTGACGCGAGCGAGCACGACGACTACACGCACGCGGCGTTCACCGTCAGCGGCGAAGACTACGGCGCGCTCAATGAGCGGATCCTCGACAGCGGCGCGCCGCTCTGGAAAGAGAACAACACCGAGGACCTCTCGCTCTACTTCTGCGACCCCGACGGCCACAAGCTCGAGATCCATGTAGGAGGCATCGAAGCGGCCCTAAAGAGGCTAAGCGAGGCTCAGCCTGATGGCCTCGAGATCTTCGAGCCGACCCAGCGCTTGCGCGCTCTGAGCCGCTGAGAGGCTGTCGTCGCAGTTCGGAGCGCGCCCCACAAACGCCTCCCCTTCTCACCTTTCGAGGATGCCCCTGCCTCCACGCCTTCTCCGAGGAGCCGAGCCTCTCCTGGCGCGAGCCCCCTGGTCGCTGGTACAACCATGCGCCATGAGGTCGTTCTGTCTTTGCCTGATCGCGCTCTCGTGGCTTCTCACGAGCTGTCATCGGAGCACGATGCCCGTCCAAGCCGATCACCCCAACCTCAGCGCGCCGAGGGCCGGTGACCTCCTGCTGCTCGACCTGGCCTGTCCGGCGTGTGACGCCATCGCCGAGGTGACCAAGGCGCAGTTCGGCGTCGAGGGTCCCGCCCTCGCCCACGTCGGCTTGGTCGTGCGCCACCAAGGCAAGGAGGCGGTGATCGAGGCCTGGCCCGGCTCCGAGACCGAGGGCGGCGAGGTCCAACGGGTGAGCATCGCGACCTTTCTCTCTCGGACCAAGAGCCCCTGGGGAACGCCGCGGGGGCCCTATGGCCTGCGCTTTGGCGGCGCGCTGGCCACGATCGCCCGACGTGCGGCGACGGTCGCCTTGCGCCACCTCGGGCGCCCTTACGACGATCGTTTCCTGCGCGAAAACAAGGGCCTCTATTGTGCAGAGCTGCTCTACGAGGCCTTCCGAGAGGCCAACGCTGGGCGCGAGTTCTTTCGCCTGACGCCGATGACCTTCGGCAAGCCGAGAAGCCCCCACCGTGAGGTGTGGGAGCGCTACTACCGTCAGCGCGGCGCGGCCGTGCCCGAGGGCAAGCCTGGCATCAGCCCGCTCGGCATCTATCTGGCGGCCCGGCGGATGGGAGCGCGCCCTGTGCGCTACGCCCCCACAGAGCGTGACGCGCGATGAACGAGACAACCGCGGAGCAGCCCCTCGAAGGCCCCCTGCCGCAGCCCGCCGAGGCCACGGCTGAGCACGACGCCCCGAGCAGCCGCCGTATCGCCGCGCTGCTGGTCTCGGTGCTGGTGCTCTCCGCCTGCGGCATCACCTACGAGCTGCTGATCGGCGCGATCGCCTCCTACCTCCTCGGCGGCTCGGTGTTCCAGTTCTCGCTGACGATCGGGGTCTTTTTGGCCTCGATGGGTGTGGGCGCCTACCTCTCGCGCTACATCAAAGGTCGGCTGCTCGAGCGCTTCGTCGCCGTCGAGCTGGCGATCAGCCTCGTCGGCGGCTTCTCCGGCGCGCTGCTCTTCCTCGCCTTCACCTACACCGGCTTCTACTACGTGGTGATGTTCAGCCTGATCGTGCTGGTGGGCAGCTTCATCGGCCTCGAGATCCCGCTGCTGACGCGCTACCTGCAGCAGTACCGGCCGCTCTCGGATAGCATCGCCCACGTCTTCTCGCTGGACTATCTCGGCTCGCTTCTGGCCTCGGTCTTCTTCCCGCTGATCGCCCTGCCCTACCTCGGGATCTTCAAGACCTCGCTGGTGGTCGGCCTGCTCAACGTTGGCGTGGCGCTCTTTTCCATCGCGCTCTTTCGCGATCGGCTGCGGGGCATCGGCAAGCACCTGATCACCGCCGCCGTGCTCACGCTGGCGCTGGTGGCGACCCTCGCCGGGGCGTCTCGGATCATGAGCCTGCTCGAGGCCAAGCTCTATCGAGACGAGGTGATCTACGCCCAGCAGACGCGCTACCAGCGCATGGTGTTGACCCGTTATCGCGACGACATCCGCCTCTACCTCAACGGCAGCTTGCAGTTCTCCAGCCGCGACGAGTACCGCTACCACGAGTCGCTGGTCCACCCGGCGATGACCGCGGCGGCGAGTCGCGAGCGGGTGCTCGTGATCGGCGGTGGCGACGGGCTGGTGCTCAGCCAGGTGCTCAAATACAAGGACGTCAAGCAGGCCACGCTGGTCGACATCGACCCGGCGGTGACCAAGCTGGGTCGCTCCCATATCATCCTGCGCAAGCTCAACGGGCGCAGCCTCGAGGATCCGCGCGTCAAGGTGATCAACACCGACGCCTACAGCTTCCTCGAGCGCGCGAGCGACCTCTACTCCGTGGTGATCATCGACCTCCCGGATCCGCAGCGCGAGGCGCTGACCAAGCTCTACAGCGTCGCCTTTTACAAGATCATCGAGCGCCACCTGGCCCGCGGCGGCGTCGCGGTGACCCAGGCCACCTCGCCGCTCTTCGCCCGGCGCGCCTTTTGGTGCATCGAGACCACCGCCCGCGAGGCAGGCTTTCGCACCCTGCCCTACCACGTCTACGTGCCGAGCTTTGGCGACTGGGGCTTCGTGCTCTTCGCCAAGCACCACGTCGTTCCCGCGGCGCTCCCTGTGAGGGTCAAGACCCGCTTTCTCCGCGAGGGCACGCTCGCCCAGCTCGCCCGCTTTTCGGCCGACCAGGCCAAGGTCGACGTGGCGCCCAACACCCTCGATCGCCCGATCATCCTCAACTACTACGAAGAGGGCTGGACGACCTGGTTCTGACTCGAGCGCTGACCGACGCCCTCCCGGCCGTCGCGTGGTCGGCGCGTCGTTCGCCTTGCTCATGCCTTCGGCGACGAGAGCGGCTCGGCAGCTCAGCACCCGGCTCGGCCCCGAATGTGTGGGGAAGCTCTTGAGACAGAGCGCCGAGGCCAAGGAACGACCACCAGGCGGGTGTAAGGGCCGTCGACGTCGCGCGTTTACCTCACCGAGGTCGCGCGAAGCTAGCCCACCAACGGAAAACGGGCCGATCGAAAAGCGTCGCAGACCGTATGGAGTCATCCGAAAGGACCCCGCTATGACCAGACTCGCGCAACTCGCTATCGCCTTGACCCTGGCGCTCGTCTTCCTCGGTGCAGACCGCGCCGACGCAGCCCAACCTTTCCCGCCGCTCAACCAGGCTCGCAGCTGCGACGCCATTCGCGACGCCGTCGCCGATGTCGTCGCCGACCAGGCCATCCGCCGCCGCCGTTGGCGCCGCCGCTATCGCCGCCGCTATCGCAACAAGCCCAATGGGCGCTACCACACGCTCCCCTCGAAGATGAAGCGTGGCGGGCCTCCACGGGCCCAAAGCGGCGCGCCGGCCACGGCCGCCCAAGCCAGCGCCCGCGCGAGCAGCGGCGGCGGCCCCTCGCACTTCACCCGAACCAACAACCAGGTCGACGGCGTCTCCGAGGCCGACCGGGTCAAGACCGACGGTCGCTACCTCTACGCCATCGTCGGACGCGAGGTGCTGATCCTCAAGAGCTGGCCTGCCACCGCCACCAGCGTGGTCGGACGCTACCGCGCGGGCAAGGCCGACCCCCACACCCTGATGCTCCGCGGTGACAAGCTGGTCCTCATCTCGCGACACAACCGCTACCGCAGCCACAAGACGTCAAAGGGGCGCTCCTACCGCCGCTACCACCAGGGGATGCGCCTGACCGTGCTCAACATCCGCGACCGCCGTCAGCCCAAAGCCCTCGCGCACGTCGACTTCGACGGAAGACTGCTGGCCGCGCGGCGCGTCGGCAAGCGGCTGGTGCTCGTCAGCACAGCCAACGTCTTGATCCCCCCTTGGGTCTGGCGCGAGCTCTCCAAGCCCATCTCTCTGCAGAAGGGGCCGCGACGGCACTACTTCTACGGCCAAGGGCAGGCCCGACGGCCCCGGCCGACCCCTACCCAGAGCGCGCCGAGCTACGCCGTGCTGCGCAGCCGCGCCCGCCAGCTGCTGCGCAAGGTCCCGCTGACCAGCCTCCTGCCCACGGCGAGCTACCTCAACGCCCAGGGCGCCGTCCTAAAGACCCGCAGCCTCCAGCGCTGCAGCGACGTCTACGTGCCCGCCAACGGCGCCAGCATGGGCCTGCTGTCGGTGACCAGCCTCGACCTCGACGGTGGCCCCGTCCGCTCCACCGCCGTCCTCGCCAGCGCTTACAAGGTCTACGCCTCCCGAAAGGCCGTCTATGTCGCCGGCACCAGCGCCCGCGCCGTGAGCTGGCGGCGCCGGCCCTGGCCAACCTTTCGCGGCACCGTCGTCCATAAATTCGACATCGCCCAGGGTCCGCGCTACGCGGCCAGCGGCGGCGTCCCGGGCTACCTGCTCAACCAATTCTCGATGGACGAGCACCGTGGCTATCTCCGCGTCGCCACGACCCAGCGCGGCTGGGGCTGGCGCGACGGCCAGCGCTTCCGTGGCAGCAACGCCCTCTTCGTCCTCGCCCAGCGCGGCAAGCGCCTGAGCGTCGTGGGCTCGGTGCAAGGGCTGGCCCCCGGCGAGCGCATCTACTCGGCGCGGCTGCTCGGCGACCAGGGCTATATCGTCACCTTCCGCCGCACCGATCCGCTCTACACCCTCGACCTCAGAAACCCGCGGGAGCCCCGGCTGATGGGCGAGCTGAAGATCAACGGCTACTCGAGCTATATCCACCCGCTGGGCAAGGGCCACCTGCTCACCATCGGCCAGGACGCGACCTCCAGCGGCCGTGTCCGCGGCGCCCACCTCCAGATCTTCGACGTACGAAACCTGCGCAAGCCGACCCGCACCCATCACCTGCTGCTCACGCCGCAGAGGCGCTCGAGCAGCAGCGCCCAATACGACCATCACGCGTTCACCTACGACGCCAAGAACGGGCTCCTCGCCGTGCCGCTCCGATCCTACGGCGGCGGGCAGCGCTTCACCGGTATCGCGCTGGTGCGGGTCGACGTGCGCCGAGGTCTCCGCTCCCTCGGCACGGTGGACCACGGCGACATGGGCGCCTCTGTGGCCTCCGCTGGTTGGCGCTGCCCGCCCAACGCCCCCTGCTCGCTCAACGTCCCGCGCCGCCGCTGGGTGCCGATCCACCGCACCGTCTTCATCGACCGCTACATGTACACGCTCAGCAGCGTCGGCGTGAAGGTCCACGACGTCGGCCAGGCGCTGCCGCGAGAGGTCGTCGCCCTCCACCTCGCCGCAAGGTAGTGGCAGGGGGAGAGGCGGACGAAGCGCTCCCCCGCGTCGAGTCACGACTCTCCACACCGTCCTCTCGTCGCCGGGCATAGCCAGGCCTCTGTCCCTCTTGTCGCCGGGCACAGCCAGGCCTCTGTCCCTCTTGTCGCCGGGCACAGCCAGGCCTCTGTCGTTGACGCGGCGCTCCCACGGCTGACCCAGCCCGTTTTCTGCTCCCCTCGGGTCAAGAGCGCCCACGCGCCGACGTCGCGCCCCCTCTGTTGGCGCGGCGGCAAATGCTATAGATTGCCTGGTACATCTGCTTTGCCAGGCTACTGAGTGATGAAAGACAGCCCAGCCCAGAGCGCGGAGTCCATCCCGCTGAGTCAGCTCCCCCTCGAGCACCCCGCCGTGATCCGCTTCGTACGTGGTGACCCCGGGTTTCGTCAACGCCTGCTGGAGCTCGGCCTGGTGCCGGGGGTCGAGGTGCGCACCACACGCACCGCGCCGCTCGGCGATCCGCTCGAGATCGAGATCCGGGGCGCCAGCTTCTCGATCCGCCGCGCCGAGGCGGAGCAGGTGCAGGTGTCCCCTCTCTCCCTCGAACCGCCCGAGGGACCTCTGGCGAAAAGGCGCACCTCCTCGTCACCGGAGCGAGCCGAGCCCCGGGAGCGCTATCGAGTCGCCGTGTTGGGCAACCCGAACGTCGGCAAGACGAGCCTCTTCAACGCGTTGACCGGCCACAGCGGACGCGTCGGCAACTACCCCGGGATCACAGTCGAACGCCTGGTGGGCCAGCTCGAGCTCGACGAGGGCATGAAGGTCGAGCTGGTCGACGTCCCCGGCACCTACACGCTCAACGCTCGCAGCGATGACGAGCGCGTCGCGATCGCCGAGCTGCTGGGTTTCGCCGCGAAGGGGCGATCCGCGCAGCAACAGGCGCCACCGGCAGACCGTGGCGAGGGACCGGACGCCGCGATCGTCGTGCTCCGCTACGCGACGTTGCAGCGTGGGCTCTACTTCCTGATGCAGGTGCAAGAGCTCGGCCTGCCCGTGCTCGCGGTCGTCAATATGCTCGACGAGGCGCGCGCCAAGGGCTGCCAGGTGCAGCTCGAGAGCCTCAAAGAGCGCTTCCAGATGCCCTTCGTTGGCACGGTCGCGAACACCGGCGAGGGGATGGAGCAGCTCAAGACGAGGCTCGCCGAGCTGCTCGCTGGAGATCGCCCCGAGAGCGCCCACACCTGGCACTGGGAGCCCAGCGCGCACCTCGCCGAACACCTCGACGAAATCGCAGAGACGCTCGGGCCAGCGCTTGCCGGGGACACGTTGTGGCGTCGGCGCGCCTTCGCCCTCTGGTGTCTGATGAGCCTCCCCGATCAGGACGACGAGGAGCCGAGCTCGCTGCTCGAGCTCCCGTCGTCGCTGCGCGAGAGGACCCTCGCCGTACGTCAGGCCATGCACGCCGAGGGTCACGACCTCGACCTCGAGGTAACACAGGCGCGTTATCGCCACATCGACGCCGACATCGAGCGCTACGGCTGGAAGGACACGAGCCCCAACCGTCGCGATCTGACGCAGACGATCGACGGCGTGCTCACCCACCCGCTCTGGGGTGGGCTGGTCTTTTTGATCACCATGGCGCTGATCTTTGCCGCGCTCTTCGACTGGGCGCAGCCGCTGGTCGACGGGGTCAACTGGCTCTTCGCCACCGCCGCCAAGGGGGCCCAAGCCGCGCTCCCACCCGGCATCCTCACAGACCTCCTCAAAAACGGCGTGCTCGCTGGCGTCGGCTCGGTGCTCTCCTTCCTGCCTCAGATCCTGCTGCTCTTCTTCTTCATCGCCCTTTTGGAGGGGACGGGCTACATGGCCCGAGTTGCCTTCATGACCGACCGGCTGATGCAGCGCCTCGGACTCCACGGAGGGGCGCTGGTGCCGCTGGTCTCGGGCTTCGCCTGCGCTGTCCCCGCGGTGATGGCGACGCGCACCATCGAGCGGCGCAGAGACCGCCTGCTGACGATCATGGCGCTGCCGCTGATCAGCTGCTCGGCGCGGCTCCCTGTCTACACCCTGATCATCGCCGCGCTCTTCCCCTCGACCAAGCGCGTCCTCGGGCCGCTGAGCCTCGGGATGCTGATGATGCTCGGCGTGTATCTCTTCTCGACGCTCCTGGCGCTCGCGGCCGTGGCGGTGCTCGGCCGCACGGTGCTCAAGGGTCGCCCCGCGCCGCTCTTGCTCGAGCTGCCGCCTTATCGCTGGCCGTCTCTGAGGACCGTCGCCTCCGTCCTCGCTCATCGCTGCAAGGTCTTCGTCAAGACAGCGGGCACGGTGATCCTCGCCGCGACCATCGTCCTCTGGGTGCTGCTCTCGTTCCCGGGCCACCCTGCTAGCGCTGACTACCGCGAGCGGATCGCGGCTGCGACCCGCGCCAAGCAGACGAAGGAGGCCCTCCGACTCTCCCGCGAGCTCCGCGCCAAGCAGCTGGCGCACAGCTACGCGGGACGGCTGGGCAAGGCGATCGAGCCCGCCATCGCGCCCCTCGGGTTCGACTGGCAGATCGGCGTTGGCCTGATCGGCGCCTTCGCCGCGCGGGAGGTCTTCGTCTCGACGATGGGCTTGATCTACGGGGTCGGTGAGGCCGACGAGAAGAGCAACCTGCTCCGCGCCGCGATCAAGGCGCAGCGGCGCAGCGACGGCCAGCCACTCTATACACCGCTGGTCGGCCTCTCGCTGATCGTGTTCTTCATGATCGCGATGCAATGCCTCTCGACGATGGCCGTGGTGCGCCAGGAGTCGGGGGCCTGGCGCTGGGCGCTCTTCCAGCTGGCCTATCTCTCAGCGCTGGCCTACCTCGCGGCGCTGGCCGTCTACCAGCTGGGCCGAGCGCTCGGCTACAGCTAAGCGCACCTAAGAGCTCCCCTGCACATTCCTCCCGTCGCCGGGCACAGCACTGCCGGCCGCTTTCTCGGCCTCAGAACGGTCGCCGCGCCACCCGTATGGCTCCTGTCTTCGGCGACGAGATCGGCTCGACAGCTCAGCACCCGGCTCGGTCTTGAAGGTGTGGGGAAGCTCCTAAGAGAGAGGCGGGGGTAGAAACTCGCCCACGGGTCGCCCCTCTGATAGCGCTGAAGGGTAGCGCAACAAAGGAGCATCGATGGAGAGCAAGAGCAAGGTCAGCGAGCGTCGCGAGCGCCCTCGGGCCCCCCTGGGGCGACTCACGGCCTACTTCGGCGAGACCCGCTTCGGTTCGGCGCGAGTCGTCGATCTCAGCGAGAGCGGGGTCTGCCTGCAAGGTGCCGGCTTACCTCAGAGCGGTGAGGTGGAGCTCTCGATCCCGCTGCCTGACCGCCACGGCAAGGTTCGACGTTGCCGCGCGACGGCCCGCGTCCTCGCCCACGAGGGCGAGCGGGTGCGCTTGACCATGCGCCCCTTGCGGCCGGTGCATCTGCTGCGGCTACGCGACTACGTCTGGCGCGTCGGAGCCTGATCACGACGGAGGTCGCGACCCAACGCCCGAGAGACCAAGTGAACACCACCCTCACGTCTCGACCTTCGCTCGGCGTTTCACGTGCTGCCGGCGCCTTCGACCGCTGCCGTCTTGTGGCTTGTCAACACAGCGCACGCGTGTTGCGATAAGAATCCCCTCGTCGGGTCGGTCGAGGGGGACAACGAGAGAGAGAAGGATCGACGGGTGCCCGAGAGGTCAGAGCCTACAGAGCCTGCCATCCTCGTCGTCGACGATGACGACCAGATCCGCGCGATGCTTTCGCGCCTGCTCTCGCGCTCTGCGTTCCGGGTACACGTCGCGAGCAACGGCCGGCGAGCGCTCACCGTGCTTGATGAAGAGGCGATCGACCTGCTGATCACCGACATCATCATGCCCGTCAAGGAGGGCATCGAGCTGATCACGACCGTCCGCGCGCAGCGCCCGAGTCTACCGGTGATCGCGATCTCGGGCGGCGGGAGAGTCGATCCGGGCCACTACCTCGAGCTCGCGAAGACGCTCGGGGCCAACCGCGTGCTCGGAAAGCCCTTCGACATCGACGAGCTGCTCGAGGCCTGCAGGCAGCTGACGGCGAAGGCCTAAGCGCGCCCCTACCCATCCCTCCGGTCGCCGGGCCGAGCCGGCCGCTCAGCACCCGGCTCGGCCTTGCAGGTGTGGGGAAGCTCTTAAGAGCCCCCGGCGCGCTCCAGCTCGAGGAGCCTGCGCTTGATCGCGAGCCCGCCGGCGTACCCCGTCAGCGAGCCGTCGGCGCCGATCACACGATGGCAGGGGATGACGATCGGCAGCGGGTTTTTGGCGTTGGCCAAGCCCACGGCGCGCGCGGCGGTGGGCTGGCCGAGTTCCGCCGCGAGCTCGCCGTAGCTCTTGGTCTCGCCGTAGGGGATCGTTCGTAGGGCCGCCCAGACGCGCCGCTGAAAGGGGGTCCCCCGAGGCCTCAACGGCACGTCGAAGGCGCGGCGCTTCCCCGCGAAATACGCGAGGAGCTGCTCGCGGGCCCGCTCGAGCACGACGCGCGCCGCCGGCACCGGTTCTGTCGACGAGGGCCCCTCCCCAAAGCAGATCTCGGAGAGCCCAGCGGCGTCCCCCATCAGCCGCAGCGGGCCGATCGGGCTCGCCCCCAGCGTCAGAGACATCGAGCTGGGAGGCGAAGCCGCTTTGGCGATCGGAGGGGAGCCCGACGTCGGGCGCACCCTCCCCTCTTCTCTCCGCCCCCCTCGTTTGCGCTGCGTCACGGCTGACTAGCCGTCCTCGGGGGTCGTGACGGCGCCGGCCTGCTCGTCGAGGTATCTCTGCACCGCGGTGGCGACGCTGGTGATGTTCGGGCTCACGGCGTTGACGATGAAGCGCTCGAGCGGCCCCTGGAGCTTGCGTCCGAGGAAGCGCGGCACCCCCGGGACGTTGTTGGGGTTGACCTTCAGCTCCCCGCTCAGCTCGAAGCTGCAGCCGCCTTCACGGGGACGGATCGTCGTGTTGCCTGTGCAGGCGAACAGATGCCGCCCCACGATCGACGTGATCTCCCAGGCGCAGGAGAGCGTCTCGTCGTCCCAGGCGGCACTATCAAACCAGGCCGTGGTGTTGTGGCTGACGAAGGGGCGGATCACGGCGGGGACGTCGCGCTTGCTGCCCTGCCAGCGGTTGTAGAGGTGTACCACCGAGCCCTCGCGGCGCTGCTCGAGCACCTCGATGCGCTCGACGTTGGGCATCATCGCCGCGAGCTCGGGCTGCTTGTCACGGACGGTCTCGAAGACCAGCTGCGCGGGATGGGTCAGCTGCTCGTTGGCTTCGATCTTCATCGGTCGGCCTCCTGGGCGCTCAGCGCGCCAAAGGCTGTTGTGTACCATTGTTTGGGCTGCGCTTGAACCCGTCGCCAGTCATCAAGACGCGCCACGATCCACCTCCAACATGCCGACGCCGACCCACACCCCGAGCGCTGCTGCTATCGCACATTACCATTTACCTTTAAAATCAAGCTTGAAACCCACACAAGAGCCAGCTATTGTGCAGTGCATCACAACCTGCTCTCGGTGAGGACCGCATGCCACACACACGCCACCGTCTCTCCGCCTCGCCGAACGCTCTGCCCCGCCTGCTCCTCGGCCTCCTGCTCGTCACGCCCACGCTCCTGCTGATGGGATGTGCCAGCTCCGATGTAAGGCCGACCTCCGACGTCGGAGCCGACGGCTGGCGCGAGGGCCCCACCACCGGCCCCGCCGACCCGTCGCGTGACGGTGGTGGCGCCGATCAGCGGGCGATCGACACCATCGCCGCCGACACGCTCTCGGCCGACCTCGCGCCCGCGACCACCACGGCGGCGCGCTGGCGAGAGGTCACGAGCTTCGGCTCCAACCCGGGCGCCCTCCACCTGTTCGTCTACGCGCCAGCCGGGTTGCCCCCGAAGGCCCCGCTGGTCGTCGTGCTCCACCCCTGTCAGATCCTCGCCAAGAGCTTCGGCCAAGACGCGGGATGGAACCGCTTGGCCGACCTGCGCCGCTTCGTCGTGCTCTACCCCGAGCAGCGCCACACCAACAACCTCGCGCTCTGCTTCAACTGGTTCGACTCTGGCGACACCCAACGAGATAGCGGAGAGGTCGGCTCGATCAAGCAGATGATCGACACGGTCAAGACCCTCTACGGGATCGACGACAGCAAGATCTACGTCAGCGGGCTCTCCGCCGGCGGGGCGATGAGCGCCGCCCTCCTCGCGGCCTACCCCGACGTCTTCGCCGGCGGCGCGATCTTCGCAGGCGTGCCCGCCGGCTGCGCTAGCTCCGTCTTGGGGTCGACGAGCTGCATGCTCGGCGTCGACAAGACCGCCAGCGAGTGGGCGGCCAAGGCGGCCTCCCCTGGCTTCTCTGGCAGCTACCCGAAGGTCTCCATCTTCCACGGCACCTCGGACGTCGTCGTCTCCCCCCAAAACCGCCTCGAGCTGGTCGAGCAGTGGACCGCGCTCCACAACACCGACGCCACAGCCGACACCCGCCAGATCGTCGGTGACGTGACCCGCGAGACCTTCAACGACGCGCAAGGGATCGCCCGCGTCTACAGCTATACCATCGCCAACATGCCCCACGGCATCCCCGTCGACCCCGGCACCACCTCTGACAAGGGCGGCACCACGGGCATCGGCTACTACGATGTCGATCTCTGGGGCGCCTGGCGCGCCGCCGAAGACTGGGGCATCTGATCCGCCCGACTCCTCCCCGTGGGCCGCGTCTCGAGCCGAGATCCTGGCGCCCGCGCGGTTCGGGAGCTTCCCCACAGATCCAAAAGCGCGCCGGGTGCTGAGCCGCCAGAGCCCATCTCGTAGCCGAAGACGCGAGCCCTACGGGTGGTCGGCCGAGCTCTCTGAGGCCTCGAGAGCGGCCGGCAGCGCGGCGCCCGGCGACGGGAGATCCGTGGGTTTGCTCTAGAGCGCTGATCAGCGCTCTAGCTGCGGGCGAGGTCTTCGATGGTGACCGTCTTGCGCTCGGCGGGCTCGGCGTCGAGGCGGGCGAGGTCGAGGGGCGCCCAGCCGTCGTAGACGTTCGATTTCTGCTGAAAGGCGATGTAGGCCAGGTAGGCGCCGACGATCTGGCGCGGGTGGCGCTCCATCAGCCGTCCGGCCTGCTCGCGCAACAGATCGGCGGGCTTCGAAAACAGGAAGCTGTCGTCGGTCTCTCCAGCGCGATGCTTGACGCCCAGACCGTCGAGATAGTCGACGAGGATCTCCCGCTGGTGGTTGAGCAACCACTGCTGCAGCAGCTCGCTGGCGACCTCATCGTTGTCGCTGCGCAGCGCGCCGAGGATCTTGTCGCTCCAGACACCGCGGCGCTTCTTCTGCGTCACGAAGCCGCCCGAGAGCTTGACCTTCAGGCCGCCCTCTTTCAGAACGGCCTTGATCTGGGGTGAGGAGAGCGCGTCGACGATCTCGGCGAGCAGCTCGTCGCCTAGATAGGCGTGACAGATTTCCGCGGGTCTCATGGCGCGAGACCTTAGCACGCTGTAGCCTCCTGTGAAGCGTCCAGGAGCTCGAGATGGGCAAGCGCTCGAAACGATCAACACGCCAGCCCTCCCCGACAAGAGACGCGGCATGGGCTACAGGCGCCGATTCCCGCGTGGCCGAGGACGATCGCGCGCTCTTCAAGGCGACGGTCGAGCGCGGCGCGGCCGCTCGCGCGCGTGTCGAGACGCGCGCGCGTGAGCAGAAGCGAGATCCCAGCAAGGCGACCCTGGTCTCCCGCCCCTTCGGCGCGCTCGGCGCGCTGAAAAAGCAGCTGGTGGAGCAGGAGGCCGCGCGAGCGGCCGCGCCAGAGGCCGCGCGCGCGCAACCCACTCGCGAGCGCCCCAGCTCGTCAGCGCGTCCCGACGATCCCGCAGACGACGAGCGCGCCTTCGCCCGAGCCATGGCGGGGGTCGCGACGCTCCCGGAGGACGACTCCCGGCCTCGCTCGAAGACGCCCAAGCGGGGACCGCTGCGCCTCGAGGACGACGAAGCCGAGGTGATGGCCGAGCTAGCCGACCTCGTCGCTGGCATCGGCGACTTCGACGCGAGCTTCACCACCGAGCATATCGAGGGCGTCGCTGACGGCCTCGACAAGCGCCTGCTACGCAAGCTGAAGCGGGGGGCCTTCTCCTACCGCTCGCACCTCGACCTTCACGGGCTAACCCGAGCCGAGGCTCGCCCGCGGGTCGAGGGGTTTCTCGCCAACGCGCGCAAGCGTGGAGAGCGCTGCGTGCTGATCGTGCACGGCCGAGGGCTGCACTCGAAAGAGGGGATCCCCGTGCTGAAGGAGGCGGTCAACAGCTGGCTCTTGCGCGGGCGGATCTCCCGCGCCGTGCTCGCGTTTTGCAGCGCCCGCTCCATAGACGGGGGCCTTGGCGCGATCTACGTGCTGCTGCGTAAGTGAGCCCCGGGGGGGCGCTCTCGAACAACCCGCGAGCGGCCGTGACGCAAGCCGAATGCCTTGCATTTCGACGGCGCCTATTCAATCCTCACGCTACTGTGGCAGTCGACGGAGACAACACTCGACGCGAGCCGATGCCCAACGGGGGGCGCCGCACCGACATCGAGGATGAGGCCACCACCGTCTGGGGCAAGGCCGACCTCTTCGACGGGGTCGAGACCGAGGAAGAGGACGACGACCTCTTCGGCGAGAGCGGCGACTCGGGCAACCGCGACATGGCCAGCCATGACGATCCGGTGACCGGCCCGGGTCGGCGCCACGGCGCGCTGTTTTCAAGTCCTCGTCCGCACGCCGCCGAGCCGCCGCCAGAGGATCACGCTGCGACGGTCGAGATGACCGCCGCGCGAGCGGCTCAGCTCGTCGCCAGCGCAGAGGCCGAGGCCCGCGCGCAGGCCCAGCAGGTCGAAGCTGACGACGACACCCTGCCGCCACCGAGCGGCGAGTTCTCCGCCCCTCGGGGTTTGGCAGATCGTGCCGTCACGTCCGAGCCGCTGGTCGAGGTCAGCGGCGAGGAGCGCCTCGCCGCGCAAGCCGAAGCCGAGGCGCGCGCCCTGGAGCTCGAGGCGGATCCGACCCGCGTCGTCAAGCCCACTCCCGCCCTCAGCCACGAGTGCCGGATGTGCGGCAAAAAGATCATGGCGCCTGCCCCTCGTCGCTTCCGCGGCGGCAAGAGCAGCGTCCGCGGCTTCCGCTGCGACCGCTGCGGCAACACCTTCTGCGCCGCTCACGTCGTGCGCATCAACGGCTTCTTCAGCTCACTCTTCGGCCAGGGCGTCTTCCGCTGCCAGCTCTGCGATCTGGATCGCTGACCCGGCCGCTACGCCTCGTCCATCGCCTCTTGATACACCCGTCGCCCCTCGGCCGCCGCTTGCCGATCGGACTCCCCCCCGGCGAGCGCTCGCTCGTAGGCGTCGAAGCCGCGCCTGTTGGCGTGAAAGCAGCGCGCGTAGGTCGGCGGAAGCAAGGAGAACGCCTCGTCCTGACTCGGCAGGAGGTACCCCTCGACACCGAACGCGCGCGCCAGCCGATAGTCGACGTCAAAGCTGCGCTCCTGACTGATCGCGTAGAGGAAGCCCGTGGTGTTGAGATCCTGCGTGCTGCGGCGCGGCCCCTGCGCGGCGTTCAGCTCGTTGACCAGCCCCTCCACGGCGCAGAGCGCGACGTCGAAGGGCTGGGTCGCGTACCAGGCGGTCTGATCGGCGAACTGCGAGAGGATTGGCGCCTGCTCCAGCACGAAGGCTCGCGAGCGGCGAGGCAGCGCCTGCAGGCTCCGGGTGTAGCGCTGAGAGGGTGAGACCCGCCGATAAAACGGGTTGGGGTGCGCGCCGTCGAAGGGAAACTCGGTGCGGTAGATCAGCGCCATCGCCATCTGCACTTCGAGCTTGCCCCAGCCGAAGCGCTCGCGGAGAATCGAGGGGCCTCGCCCCGGCTCCCCGGGCGGCGAGGTGAGCTGCCGCTTACCCACGAAGTCCAAGCCGATCGCCTTCAGCGTGGCGGGCACGCGAGCGGGTGTGCCGAGCACACGCCCCGGATCCCAATCATGCAAAAGTGCGACTTCGCTGAGGAAACGCTGCTCTTCCTCAGGCAAGCCGAAGCCCTTGGCGAGCTCGAAGGCCATCAGCCTCACCAGCGCCGTATGCTCGGCGCTGTGATAGATGGCCCAGCGGGGCGTGGGGTGGGCGGCGAGCAGCTCTTCGTGGCTGACGTACCTCGACAGCGGCGGAAGGTCTGCGGGCGCTGTCCCCACGATCGGAGGCCAGTGCTCGCCGTCGGACGGCGCAGGAGACCGCCATGAGGCGGCGTGTCGCTCGCGTCGGGAACTCACAGCGTTTCGCGACGTGCGCGGGCCCGATGCCCGATCGCACGCCGCTCGATCCTACGTTGCTCACGGCCAGGCGCACAAGAAAAGGCCGTGCAGGCGGCAAGACCGCACGGCAGCCCGCCCCGCTGAGACATGATCGCCGCGGCTCTGTCGCCGTCGGGGACGCTACGTGATCTCGACGCCCGGGAGCATCGCCCCCTCACGCTGCAGGTTCTGGTGGAGCTCGAAGCAGCGCGCCAGGTTGTGGCGCACGTGGCCTGGAGGGCAGCTCTTCAGGTAGTCGTGCAGATAGGGGCGAAAGGCTGGATGCGCGCACGTGCGGATCAAAAGCTCCGCCCGCTCGCAGGGCGACTTGCCGCGAAGATCGGCGACGCCCTGCTCGGTCACGACGACCTGCACCGAGTGCTCGCTGTGGTCAACATGGGTGCACATCGGCACGATCGTCGAGATGGATCCCCCCTTGGCGATGGAGGGGCACATGAAGACCGAGAGGTAGGCGTTGCGCGTAAAGTCACCGCTCCCGCCGAGGCCGTTCATCATCATCGTGCCACCGACGTGGGTGCTGTTGACGTGCCCGTAGACGTCGACCTCGAGGGCGGTGTTGGTCGTGATCACCCCGAGGCGGCGGACGATGCCGGGGTTGTTCGAGAGCTCTTGGGGGCGCATCACGATCCGCGGCACGAAGAAGTCCATGTCGTCGTAGACGCTGGCCAGCTTCGCGTCGGAGAGCGTGAGGCTGCACGTCGAGGCCCCGACGACCTTCCCCTCGCGCATCAGGTCGATCACCGAGTCCTGCAACACCTCCGTGTACATGGTGAAGGGCGGCACCTCATCGTGTTGTCCAAGCCCGGCCATCACCGCGTTGGCGATGTTCCCCACGCCGGACTGCACGGGCAGAAACTCCGGGGGGATCCGCCCCGCGGCCTTCTCGCTCAGCAAGAAGCCTACGACGTTCTCGGCGATCCGCTCGCTCACCGAGTCGGGAGGTGTGAAGGCGGCGACGCCGTCAGGCTCGTCGTTCTCGATCACGCCGACGATCTTTTGGGGGTCGACCGAGACATAGGGCCAGCCGATGCGCTCCATCGGGTGGAAGATTGGGATAGGGCTCCGATGTGGCGGGTTCGGCAAGGTCGCGATGTCGGCCATCTCGCTGACCCGCGGCGCGTGAAAGGCGTTGAGCTCGATGATCACCTTGTCGGCCTCGCGCAGAAAGGTTGGCGACGCGCCGACCGAGCTCGAGAGGAAGACCCGACCGTCCGAGGTCACGTCCGTCGCCTCGACGACCGCCACGTCGATCGAGCCGAGGAAGCCCTCGGAGACCATCTGCTGCAGATGCGAGAGGTGCATGTCGACGAAGCGCACCTCGTTGGCGTTCAGCTGCCGACGCAGGGTCCGGCTCGACTGATAGGGCGCGCGCCAGCTGATCGCTTCGGCCTGCGCCAGCGCCTCGTCGAGCTTCGCGCCGGTGGAGGCGCCAGCGAGCATTCGAATGCGGAAGGGGCGACCGGCGGCGTGCTCGGCCTTGGCTCGCTCGGCCAGCGCCGCCGGCACGACCTTGGCTGCGCCCGCGGCGGTGAAACCGGAGAAGCCGACCAGCTGGCCGTCTTGGATCATCTCTGCCGCCTCTGCGGCGCTCAACATCGGATAGGTTCTGTGATTCATCATCCTGCTCGTCTCATGGTCTCGTCGGCGACTCGAAGCACCTCACGAGCGCCCCCTCGACAGCCCGCCGATCGTCTTCATTCATGCTGAACGGATCAGGCGCCTCGCTGCCGAGGAGCGCCCCGCTCGGCACTCGCCGCCAGCGCACGCCTGGCTGCTCGCGCAGCCCCGCGACCGCGACCGTTGGCACCAACACACGCCACCCGGGCGCCCGCGGCCGACGCCGAAGCTCCGCGCCGAGCTCGAGGGAGAGGCCCGCCAGCAGCTCATAGGCCAGCGGATCGTCGCTCCGCAGGTCGGCTCCGCGCGCGCAGATCAGCGCCCCCGCGCACTCGCGGCGCGCGCTGATCTGGTCGATCACGACGCGCAGGGTGGCGACGAGCTGCGCGCAGCCGGCGTCCGTCTCCGGCTGCGGCACCGTAGCGGCGAGCTCCAAAGGCGGCGGGATGATCCCCGACGTCGGCGAGGGATCGCCCATCAGCGCGTCGCGTATCAGCAGCTCCGCCCCCTCGTCGAGCGCCAGCCTCAACGCCGCCCCCGTGCTGACCGCGTCACGGAGCGCCTCGTGCTCAGCTGCGCCCAGCCCCTCGGGCCCGACCGTCGTCTTCGCGGGCGGAGCGCCGGGGACGCGTAGCGTGGCGGCCATCTGCTCGAGCTCGCGAGCTCGCGTCAGCGCCGCTGCCAAGGCGTCGGCCCAGCGCCAGAAGAGCGGCTCCTGCGCCAGCAAGGGGTCATCGAAGGCAAACCACGCGAGGAGCTGATCGGCGCCATCGTGGACATCGCAGAGGGCGAGGGTCGCGGCGTCCTCCGGATCGAGGGCGGGGGCGCCACCTGGCAGCGTCGGCAGCCGGGGCCGCGGATCGACGAGCAGCGAGGTCTCACGCCAAGAGCTGGCCAGCGCTCGATCGCGGGCTCGGACGCGGATCCGCAGGCAGCCCTCCCCGGCCTCGAGGCCGCGCCCCACCAGCGCGCCCGCGACGCTGCGACGGTTGTCTTCGAGCAGGCGCGCTTCGATCGCTTCGATGTCCTGGCCGCGCAGCGCCTCGCCTCGGACGGGAGCACCGCCGGCCTCGAGCTGAGCCTCTGGGAGGTCGAAGCGGAGCGCCCCGTCCTCCTCGACCGGCGCCACTCGCCAGGCCATGTCGCCATAGGGCACCCACGCCGCCAGCGCCTCGACCGAGGCCAGAGCGAGCCCCTCCCCCTCGACCTCCAGCACCAGCCCCGCCACACACCCCTCGCCTCCGACCAAGCGCAGATGCAACATCGGGTCATGTGGCAGCGGCGCGTCGCAGAAGGCCTCCACCCTGGGAACCGTGACGAGCTCGAGGGCGGGGCTTAGACCCACCGAGCCGCCGCCTCTTTGGGCCCCACGGTCTTTGACGACGCCTTTGCCGACGCCGTTGACGCCTTTGACGCCTTGGACACGTTCAACACGAACCGACACTAGCAAGCGCTCGCGACCTGGCCATGAAGTCTCGGTAAAAATCACCGCAGGTCGTGGTTTTCGACGAGCCGCTCAAAAGAGACCGTCTCCAGGGCGGGATCCGCGTGCGCGGCGTCGTCCCGAGTGCCAGGCTAGCCGTCCGTTGATCCCAGAGCACCCCGACACATCCCAGACCGAGCCGGGTGCTGAGCTGCCGCGCCGCTGTCGTCGCCGAAGACAGGAGCCCCGCCGGTTATACGGCGAACGTCCTGAGGGTTCGAGAGCGGCCGGCAGCGCTGTGCCCGGCGACGGGAGGCGTTTGTCGGGGTGCTCCGAAACCCTTCGACCCAGGAGGCGAGATGAGAATGACCATCGGGCAGGTCGAGCAGGCGCGCGAAGAAGGCTGCGCCCTGGTCGACATCCGCAAATCGACATCCTTCGGCGCAGCCTTCATCCACGGCGCGATCAACATCGGGCTCACGCCTCGCTCGGCAGACTGGCTGAAGATGGTCTGCCGAGAGGATCAAGCGCTGGTCCTCGTCAGCGACTACGAGGCGGAGGTCGCGGCCGCCATCGAGCAGTTCCAGGGCGCGGGCTTCAACACGATCCGCGGCTTCCTCGACGGCGGCGTCCACGCCTGGGCCAGCGCGGGCAAAGACCTCGATCACCTCCCCCAGCTGACGGTGAAGAGCCTGCGCCACGTGCTGGCCAGATACCCAGACCACATCCTCCTCGACGTCCGCACCGACGACGAGTGGGCGATGGGCAACGTCGACGGCGCGATGCACGTCCCCGTAGCCCAGCTCGTCTCCAAGGGCGGGGTGGCCGCTCTCACCAAGGACATCGACGGTCGAGAGATCGACAAGCGACGCCACATCACGACACTCTGCGGCTCTGGATACCGCTCGAACATCGCCGGCAGCTTCCTCAAGTCTCGAGGCTTCGCGTACGTCTATAGCGTGCTCGGCGGCATGAGCGCCTGGAACGCCCGCTCCTGAGAGCGTCCCCACCCATGCCTCCCGTCACCGTGCCCAGCGCGGCGACGGGAGGTAAGTTGGTCAGCGCTCTAGAGCGTCGCGATCCCGCCTGATTAGCCGCGTTTCGGATCCTTACCAAAGCCCGTTGTCTTTGGAAACGCGGCGTCGTCGTCGCTATCGGCGTCGTTGTGATGCGCAACGAGCACCACGCCACCGAACAAATGCAAAACCTCAACAAATCCCGGAGGAAAGATAAGCGCTTCGGGTTGGCAGGGCCCTTGCTTATTCCCCCGGCAGCACCGCTCGCATAGCCGAGACGACAACGCCGATAGGAGCCTCCCGATGAAGCGCTGGACTGCCACCCTGCTCTCGACCCTGCTGTCGACCCTGCTGATCTGCGCCGCCAGCGCAGCCATCGCCGCCCCCACGATCTCGATGAACGATCCAACCGGCGACGACAAAGGGCCGGGCACCTACCAATACCCGACCAAAGCGCTCTACACGCGCGGATCGTTCGATCTGACCCACCTGACCATCACCGACAAGGGCAGCACGATCGAGCTCCGCGTCGGCGTCAACGCCAAGATCGGCGACCCCTGGAAGAGCAAGAGCTGGGGGGGCAACGGCTTCTCGCTGCAGATGGTGCAGGTCTACCTCGACACGAAAAAGGGCGGCTTCCGCGGCTCCCTCCGCGGGATGAACGTGACGTTCAAGAAGGGCCAAGGCTGGGACAAGGTCGTCTTCATCAGCCCCCAGCCGCGCTCGAAGATCCTCAGCGAGGTCAAGGCCAAGACCAAGACCAAAAAGAAGATCCGCCACGTCGTCATCCCGTTCAAGACCTACGCCCAGGGCCGCGAGCTGATCGCCCTGGTCAAAAAGAGCGCCCTCGGCGCCCCCCAAAAGCGCTGGGGCGTACAGGCGCTGCTCCAGTCCAACGAAGGCTACCCCGCGGCCGACAGCATCCTCGCCCGCAAGGTCAACGAATACGCCGGCGCCGACCGCTTCGGCGGCGGCAGCGACTACAACTGCGACCCCCACGTCCTCGACCTCTTCGCCGGCAAAGCCAAAGGCGCCGCGAGCGAAAAGGCCGCCCAGTACAAGATGCTCGGCAGCTACGCATGCGACGCCGAAGGCAAAGGCAAAAAGGCCGTGATCGAGATGGTCTACCCGCTCAAGTAGCGACCCGACCGCCTCTGGCGCCGCTCCCCCAGCGTCACCGCACGCCACCGAGGCCGCGCCAGAGACACCAAGAGGACCCCATGGCCAACGTCACCCTCGAGAACGTCGTCAAGAGCTACGGCGACAACCTCGTCGTCAAAGGCATCGACCTCGAGATCCCCGACAAAGAGCTCGTCGTCCTCGTCGGCCCCTCGGGCTGCGGCAAGTCCACCACCTTGCGGATGATCGCCGGCCTCGAGAGCGTCACCGACGGCGAGATCCGCATCGACGACCGCCGCGTCAACGACGTCGCCCCCAAAGATCGCGACATCGCCATGGTCTTCCAGAGCTACGCGCTCTACCCGCATATGAGCGTACGTCAGAACCTCGCGTTCGGCCTCAAGATGCGGCGCGCCGCGCCGCGCGAGATCGACAGCCGGGTCAACGAGGCCGCCCAGATGCTCGGCCTCGAAGAGCTGCTCGACCGCCGACCGAAGCAGCTCTCCGGCGGCCAGCGCCAGCGCGTAGCGATGGGCCGCGCGATCGTGCGCCGGCCCAAAGTCTTCCTCTTCGACGAGCCGCTGTCCAACCTCGACGCCAAGCTCCGCGCCCAGATGCGCGTCGAGCTGGCGCGGCTCCACAGCCGCTTGAAGGTGACGATGGTCTACGTGACCCACGACCAGGTCGAGGCCATGACCCTCGCCGACCGGATCGTCGTGATGCACGAGGGCGTGATCCAGCAGGTGGGCTCGCCCCTCGAGCTCTACGCCAGGCCGCGAAACCGCTTCGTCGCTGGCTTCATCGGCACCCCCGCGATGAACTTCGTCGAGGGTCGTCTGGCCCAGGCCGAGGGCAAGCCCGAGGTCGTCTTCCGGGCCGAGGGCCTCGAGCTGCCGCTGCCCGATCGCGGCGAGCGCCTCGAGGCCGCCGCGGGCAAGCCCGTGCTCCTCGGCGTGCGCCCCCCCGACCTCGTGCTCCAACCGCAACGTGAGGCGCAGGCCGGCAAGCTCGCGGCCAAGGTCGAGGTCCGCGAGCCGATGGGCGCCGAGATCTTCCTGCACCTCGAGAGCCCCGCGGGCAACCTCGTCGCCCGCGTCGACAGCCGCTGCGCCTATCGCGCCGGCGACGCCGTGCTCTTGGACATCCCCGACAAGGAGATCCACCTCTTCGACGCCGAGACCCAGCGCAACCTGCTGGCCTGAGCCGCGCGAGCCCGCGAGCCGAGCCGACCGCGAGCCGAGCCGAGCCGACCGCGAGCCGAGCCGACCGAGATCCGAGCCGACCGAGATCCGAGCCGACCGAGATCCGAGCCGTCCGAGGAGCCGACCGATGATCCGCCCCACCCTGCTGCTACTCACCGCCGCCCTGCTCCTCGGAGCCCCGCGGGTCGCCGACGCGAAGAACGAGCGGCCCCTGCTGCTCTGGCACGCCTACCGCGCCAAAGAGCGGCTCGGGCTCGAGAAGACCGTCGCGCTCTGGAACGCTGGGGCGCGGGGCCAAAACCCGCCGATCAAGCTGCTCGCCGTCCCCTACGACGCCTTCGCCGACAAGATCACCGCCGCCGTCCCGCGGGGCCACGGTCCGGACCTCTTCATCTTCGCCCACGACCGGGTCGGCGACTGGGCCAAGTCGAAGGTCGTCGAGCCGATCGAGTTCTGGATGACCGAGAAGCACGCCGACACCTTCCTCTTCAAGGCGATCGACGCGCTCTGCTACGGCGACTCGCTCTACGGCCTGCCGATGGCCTTCAAGTCGACGATCCTCTTTTACAACAAGAAGCTCGTGCCGACCCCCCCACGCGACACCAACGAGCTCTTGGCCATCGGCAAGACGCTCACCGATCGCAAGGGCGGCCAGTACGCGCTGGTCTATGACAACACCAAGCTCTACTTCCACGCCACCTGGCTCCATGGCTTCGGCGGGACCGTCTTCTCGAAGACAGGCACGCTGCGGCTCGACTCCCCTGCCGCCGCCGACGCGCTGGCCTTCGCCCGGGTCATCGGCGGCCCCGACGGCATCGTCCCGCCGGAGTCGACCTCGACCCTGACCACCACCTTGTTCAACTCGGGCAAGGCGGCGATGGCGATCAGCGGCCCCTGGATGATCGGCGAGCTGAAGGCCGGCCTCGACGTCGGCGTCGTGCCGCTGCCGGTGGTGAGCAAGACCGGCAAGCGCGCCGGCCCCTTCCTCGGCGCCGAGGGCGTGATGATGTCGGCGCAGTGCAAGCGCAAGGCGTCGGCCTTCGCGGCGATGACCTTCCTCACCAGCGACCGGGCGGCGCTGCTGCGGGCCAAGACGGCGCGTCAGCCCGTGGCCAACAAGGCCGTCTGGAGCGACGCGACGATCAAGGCCGACACGCTCCTGATGGCCTTTCTCGAGCAGCAGAAGCACGCCAAGGTGATGCCCGGCACGCCGGAGATGCGCCTGGTCTGGTCGCCCTATGACATGGCCATCCAGAAGGTGATCGTCAGCGGCGCCGCCCCGAAGAAGGCCCTCGCCGAGGCCGCCCGCGAGGTCCGCCGCTATCTGCTCGTCAACGCCGCCAAAGCCCAAACGCGGCCTCGCGCGACGAAGGCTGGGGGGCAGGAGTGACCTCCCAGCGATCCACCCCTGAGCGCCGCGAGGACACGCCTCACCTCCAGCTCCCCCGTCGCCGCGCCGTCTTCGGCGCGCTCTGGGCCGCGCTCTTCGCCGGCGCGATCATCGCCATCGTCGCGGCCGCCCACTACATCAGCCTGGTCAACGCCGGCCAGCTCGCCCTCGTCGAGTCGCCGGCCCGCTCCTACGCCGCGGCCCTCGCCACGCGCATCGAACACGACCCCTCTCCGCCCGCCGCGCAGCGGGCGCTGAGCGCGCTGGCCAGGGTCGCCCAGCACGTCGAGCGGCTGACCGTGGTCGTCGAGCCGGCGTCAACCAAGTATCGCTTCCTCCGCAAGCGCCGCTTTCTCGCCGACCGCGACGCCAAGCGCGTGGGTCAGGTGCTCAACAAGCGCAGCGCGGCTGACAAGGCCCTGTACGACCTGGCGAGCGCCGTGCGGCGCGAGCAGCGCGCCTCGCTGAAGGTCCACGCCGCGCCCGGTCAGCCGCTGCGTGTCCAGGCGGCCGCGCCGGTGATGCGCGATGGCAGGCATTGGGCCACGGTGGTGGTGATCACCGCGCCGCCGGCCACCCCTCCCCCGCTGCCCGCCTGGCCGATCGGCGCCGCCGCGCTGGCGATGCTGGTGCTGGCCGCGATCGCGGGCTTCAGCGTGCCGCGTCACCGCCACGTGCTGGTGATGGTCTTCTCCCTCGGCGTCTCGGCGCTCTGCTGGTGGTGGCTCGCGTCGCTCGCCGGCAGCTACGGCGGCGAGATCGCCGCCCGGCTGACCAGCCTCGACGGCGCCCTGAAGACGACCCTCGCCGGCGCCGGCCCGACGCTCTCCGGCCCCGGGCTCGGCTTCCTGCTGGCGATCGCCGCGGCCCTCGGCGTCGGGCTCCTCGGCCTGCTCGGCGTCGGCCTGCGCCTCGCCGACGCGCTGCGAGAGCACCGGCTGGCCTACACGCTGCTCGTCCCGACGGGGCTGGGGATGGTGATCCTCGTGCTCGTGCCGTTTTCCTACGGCCTGGGCCTGGGCTTTTTCAACCACCAGCACGGCGAGTACACCTACGTCGGGCTGAAGAACTTCGTCGAGATCCTCAGCGGCGGCGGGCGCCCGCTCTCCCACCCGCTGAACTTCTACTTCACCCTCGGCGTGACCGTGCTCTGGACCGCGGTGAACGTCTTTCTGCACGTCGCCATCGGGCTGGCCCTGGCGCTGCTGCTCAGAGATCCGCTGCTGCGCTTCAAGGGCCTCTACCGCGCGCTCTTGATCCTGCCCTGGGCGATGCCGAACTACATCACGGCGCTGATCTGGAAGGGGATGTTCCACTACCAATATGGCGCCGTGAACCACGTCCTCGAGTCCCTCGGGCTCGAGAAGGTCAGCTGGTTTTCGAGCTTCTCCACCGCGTTCATCGCCAACGTGGTGACCAACACCTGGCTGGGCTTCCCCTTCATGATGGTCGTCGCCCTCGGCGCGCTCCAGAGCATCCCCGGCGACGTCTACGAGGCCGCCGCCGTCGACGGCGCCTCGAAGACCCAGGTCTTCTTCCGCATCACGCTGCCGCTCTTGCGCCCCGCGCTCTACCCGGCGATCGTGCTCGGCTCGATCTGGACCTTCAACATGTTCAACATCATCTACCTGGTCAGCGCCGGCGCCCCCAACGGCTCGACGGACATCCTGATCACCGAGGCTTACCGCTGGGCCTTCGAGCGGGGCGACAAATACGGCCTCGCCGCCGCCTACGCGCTGATCATCTTCGTGGTCCTCTGGGTCTACTCGAAGGTCGCCAACCGCCTGGCTCGGGCCAGCGAAGACCTCTAGCAAGGAGCGCACGATGACCTCCTCGACGCCGACCAAGCGCTTCTTCGTCCACGTCTTTCTGGTCCTCTTTTCCGGCGCGACGCTGCTACCGGTGGCGCTGGTGGTGAAGAAGGCCTTCTCGCCGGGCAAGGAGTTCGAGCTCTCGATCAACCCGATCCCCAAGCAGGTCACCCTCGACAACTTCGCGCGCGTCGTCGGCAAGAGCAGCAACGACGGCAGCTGGCTCTTTGGCCGCCAGCTGCTCAACTCGCTGCTGATCTCGCTGGGCACCACCCTCGTCGGCGTGTTCCTCGCCGCCACCGCGGCCTACGCCTTCTCGCGCTTCCGCTTCCCCGGCCGCCAGCCCGGGATGACGATGTTCCTCGTGGTGCAGATGTTCCCCGCCACGCTGCTGATGATCCCGCTCTATATCCTCTTAGCCAAGCTCGGCCTCCTCAACAGCGTGCTGGGGCTGATCTTCGTCTACTCGACCACCGCGATCCCCTTCTGCGTCTGGATGCTCAAGGGCTACTTCGACACGATCCCCAGAGAGCTCGAGGAGGCCGCGCTGATCGACGGCGCCTCGCGGATCCGCATCTTCTACACGATCGTGTTGCCGCTGGCGCGCCCGGCCCTCGCCGTCACCGCGCTCTTCTCCTTCATGACCGCCTGGAACGAGTACATCCTCGCCGCGACCTTTCTAAACCGCGAAGAGACCTTCACCCTGCCCGTGCTGCTCAAGAGCTACGTCGGCGAGCACGGCTCCGCCGACTGGGGCGCCTTCGCCGCCGGCGCCGTGCTGGTCTCGATCCCGATCGTCGCCCTCTTCTACGCGCTGCAGAGACACCTCGTCAGCGGCCTGACCTCCGGCGGCGTCAAGGGCTAGGGCGCTGATCAGCTTACCGGACCGAGCTGCGCGAAGGATGCGGAATCGCGGCGTAGGAGCGAGGAGGCCGCCTGCTGGTAGCACGCAACCGACGAGCAACAACCGCTGTGATTTCACAGACGAGCGCCGCGCGGCGAGAGCCTGACGCAAACGTCGGCAACCAACAGGATCCGCGCGCTGATCCAGGCCCTCAAAACCAGCGGCGGCTCATAAGCGCAAAACTTCTTTCCCTTATCGCCCCAAAACCCCCCATAATAAAAAGGATGTTTAGCACAAAAGACGCCACCCTCTACGCCCGCGAGATCGGTCAGCGGCTGAAAGACCTGCGCCTGCAGCGCAACCTGCGGCAGCGCGATGTCGCCCGCGACGCGGGGCTCTCGGCGCCGACCTTGCGCGCGCTGGAGAACCACGGGCGCGGCACGGTCGAGGCCCTGGCCCGCGTGATGTACGTGCTCGGCCGCGAGCGCGAGCTCGAGCAGCTCCTCGCGCCCGATGCCCCCTCCAGCCTCGAGGAGCTCGCGCCCACCCCACCCCGCAAGCGAGCCCGTCGATGAAGCTCCCTCTGCCGATCGGCGCAGCGCTGGCCGTCGAGCTCGTCGACGGTTCAGCGTCGCAGCTCTGTCGGTTGTCGAAGCTGCCCCGCCAGGACCGCAGCGCCCTGCAATGGACGGCCGCGGCGCTCGCGTCTGGCGACGACGCTGGGGCCAACCTCGCCGTCCGCCAAGCCCCCTTGGTCGCCGGCGTCCACGAGGTGGGCCAGCGCGGGCTCGCGGGTCTTCCCGGCTGGCTCGCCGACAGCCTGCCTGACAGCTGGGGCCGACTGCTCATCGATCGACAGCTTCGCGCCCTCGACATCGAGCCCTCCGCGTTGACCGGCGTCGACCGCCTCGCGATCGTTGGCGAGCGGGGACCTGGCGCCCTCTCCTATCGCCCGGCGTTTCCGCTCGCGGACGACGACCAAGACGACGGCGTGGTGGACCTCGATCGCGTCGCACAGGCGGCTCGAACGTTGCTCTCGGGCGATTCGCCGGAGCTCCTCGACCGCCTGGCGACGCTCGGCGGTAGCGCTGGCGGTTCGCGCCCGAAAGCCTGGATCGCTCTTCACGACGAGACGGGGAGGCTGAGGTCCGGTGCCGCAGCGCTAAGCGAGGGCGAGACCGGCTGGTTGGTGAAGTTTCGCGCGCCTCAGCACGACGCCGAAGACATCGGCCCCCTCGAATACGCCTACGCGCTGATGGCCCAGCGAGCAGGTCTCGACGTCGCCAAACCCCGGCTCTTCGAGACAGACCAGGGACGCTACTTTGCGAGTCGTCGCTTCGATCGGGAGGGCCGAGAGCGGCGCCACGTGCTCACCGCCGCGGCCCTTCTCGACGTGCCCGCCCACGAGGCCGTCACGGCGGACTACGTCGACCTCCTCGCGCTCACGCGACATATCACCCGCTCCGAGGTCGACGTCGAGCAGGCCTTTCTCCACGCCAGCTTCAACGTCCTCGCACACAACCGCGACGATCACCTCAAGCAGTATGCCTTCATCCGCCATCAGGGGCGCTGGCGACGCGCGCCCGCCTACGACCTGACCTTCAGCGAGGGTCCCGGTGGCGAGCACACGCTCCTCGTCGCAGGCGAAGGGAGGCGCCCGACACGGCGCCACCTGCTCGATCTCGCCGAGCGCGCGCGGATCGACCGGCGGACGTCGCGTGAGCTCCTCGACGCCTGCGAAGCGGCGGTTCGAACCTGGCGCGAGATCGCGGGGGAGGCGGGCGTCGAGGCGTCGCTGGAGGACGTCGCCGGGCGGATCGTGCGTTGACGGTTTGTCGCTGAGTCGCTCGGTCAGCGGCGGCGGCGGCGCAGCACCACGAGGCCCAGGCAGCGCCGGGGCGCGCCGCTGACGTCCAAGGCCGACGCAGTCGAGACCACCACGTTGGCAGCCCTCGCGGATCGATCTCGTGTCACGCGCTCAGATCCACCTTGGTGGGTCAGATCGACGATGGTTTCAGGCCTTAACCCATTTTAATGGGTTTACACGAATGTCATTTCAAGCTTTGACCCATCTTAATGGGTTAACATTTAAGACGAACCTGCTATTAACCCAGGCGTATGGCTTATTGAGTCAGCTGGCCAAGCGCTAGACCCCCACCTCTGGCTGGAACGAATGGCGACGGTCGTCTTCGGCGCTTTTTCATTCGTTTGGGACCGAGCCGGGTGCTGAGCGGCCGAGCCGATTTGTTGGCCATCGAAAGCGGCCGGCGGTGCTGAGACGGCGACGGGAGGCGTCCGTAGGGCTGCGGCCGGCGGTGCTGAGACGGCGACGGGAGGCGTCCGTAGGGCTGCGGCCGGCGGTGCTGAGACGGCGACGGGAGGCGTCCGTGGGGCTGCTTTTGGTGCAGCGTCCCCGCCGTTGACGTTTTTCCGAGGCGCAGCGCTAGAGCGCTGACCCACTTCCCTCCCGTCGCTGCGCTGGTCTGCGACATCACAGCGGTTGTTGCTCGTCGGTTGCTTGCTACCAGCAGGCGCCCTCCTCGCTCCTACGCCGTGATTTTGCATCCTTCGCGCAGCTCGGTCCGGTAAGCTGATCAGCGCTCTAGGTTGGCACGCCATGCGAGAGGGTTGGCAGCGGATGCGCGAGCTCGGGCCGCTCCTCGTAGAGAAAGCGCAGGCAGCGCACAGCCCTGAGGAAGGCCCCTGCGAGGTGCGTAAAGGCCTGTTGGCGCAACACCTTGGCGTCGTCGACGGCCGACCGATCGGTGTAGGCCAAGAGCGCAGGCCCGATCACGCCGACCTCTTCGAGTTGAGCCTCGCTGAGCAGCCCTGCCTGGATCACCGGCGCGCGATGCCGCAAGAGCGCGAGGTAGAGCTTGTTGAGATCGCTCGCGAGATCGCGCCGCCCTTTCCCCTTGCGCACCTCTTCGAGGACCTCGCGGGTCGGCGCGTCGCGGTGGGCGAAGGCCGTCAACACGGCGATCGCGAGCTTCCGCGCCTCCTTGCCCTCGTGTCGTAACGCTCGGAGGGCGGCCTTCTCTTTCGATCGTTGGTGGATGGTCTCGTAGCGACTCGTGGCGGCCCAGAAGGCGAGGGCGCGGTCGGCGAGGTCGGGCGTCTGCGGTGGATTGACAAAGACCTCGGCCAGGTCGAGACGATGGGCCAAAAGGAGCTGCGCCACCATCGCGCTGGCTTCGACAGCGGTGGGGCCCGAGGCGTTGATCGTGCGCAGCTTTTCGAGAGGGACCTGCTCGATCACGGGGCGCAGGCGCTCGAGGGCCTCGAGCGCGTTGGTCAGCGAGGCCCCTTCGTCGGGCGAAGAGACGTGGGTGTCGTGAGCGTCTGCCGCCCCTCGCGCCTCGGCAGATGCCGGCTCGCCGGTGGGCATGACGCGCTCCCGGCGGCCTAATAGAGGGTGGGGAGCTTGATCGCGAGGCCCGCCTCGTGGAGCACCAGCGCGAGCCGCTCGCGGACCTTGTCCCAGGCGCGGAAGAAGTACGTGAAGGCCTGATCCCGGAGCTTCGCGTCGGCGGGGGTACCCGTCGCCGGTCGCTCACGGGCCACGAGCTGTGTCGCGATAGACCCCAAACGGGCGATGTCGTCGTCGGTCATCATCGTCGAGGCGACGACCGTCTCGCGCCGCTTGTCGAGCTCAAGAAAGAGCACGTTGCAGTCGGCGGCCCGATCGCGATAGCCGGTGCCCGGGCGCACCTTCTCCAACGTCTTTTCGATCTCGTCATCTTTGGGAAAGAGCGCCGCGAGCACCTGCGCCGCGCGCTTTTCCATCTCGCCGGCCTTGATGTAGAGCTCATAGCGTCGCCCTGACGTCGCCTCCGGCGTCGCGTTGGAGGTCACGAGGTCGTTGGCGGCCCAGAAGGCTTTGCCGTAGTTGGGCAATTCGACCACCATATCGGCCATGCCCTCGCGAAAGGTCTTGTCGAGCAGGTCGATGTGCTGCCGCGCGATCGCCGAGAGCTCGTGAGCGCGCTCGACCGCGAGGGTGGGATCGACATTCGCCTTGAGCACGTCTTCGATGGCCACGATCGTCGCCCTGTTGTCGTCAAGGTGGTTCTTCGTGTTGTCGAGGTTCAGTCCCGGCATGGCCCCTCCGTCGTGTGTCGTGTGTGCGGATCACCAGCCATGATGCTCGAACCTGCGCACCGAGCGCAATGGAAAAGTCGCGCCGTTGGCGGAATCGTGCTTGACAGACCCCGATGCGCGAACCGATGATGACCTGATCCTTTGCATAAGGGGGGGCAGGATCCCCCGCCCAATCGCGCAACGCAGATAAGGCTCTGATCCACCGCCGGCCGAGTTCCGTGCAGCTGTTGTGTCGTGCACGTATCGCCGCCTTCGCCTGTGGACAGCCTCTCCGTTAGTGCAACGGCTGAGGTGTATACATGGCGTTTTATCGAGGTATCGATGCGCAGACACCATCGGGGTCGCGGACTGTCGAGCGGTTACTCGCGTTACGTGACCGCCTGAGTGAGAAGCTCGCGACTTGGAACCTGCGCGAGTTCGGTGGCGAGGCATACGGTCCCAAGAAGAAGAAGGGCCGCACGAACGATGTAATGCATTATATGGTCGAGATTATTCCGCGCTTTGACACCGTTGCTCTTCAAGAGGTCAACAAAGCCCTCCGCGACCCGAAGCGCCAGATGCGGCTTTTGGGCTGGAATTGCCGCTCCGTTGTCACCGACATGACCGCCGGCACGCCGGGGAATCAAGAGCGCCTGACGTTGGTCTTCGAGAGGCGGAAGGTGACGTTCGGAGGGCTGGCCGGGGAAGTCGTTTTGCTTTTTAAACGGGTGAAGAGAGCGCGGGCAAGTATGCCTACGAGCCCGCGGTGCAGCTCTGGCGTATGCCGGGTATCTGCGGCTTTCGAGCAGGGCGGACGCGCTTTCCACTATACACCGCCCACATCACCTGGGGCGCGAGGAAGAAAGCGTCAGCGACTCGGGTCACCGAGATCGAGGCGATCTCGCGATTTCTCGGCACACTGTCGAAGGATGAAGACGCCTGGGCCCGCAACGTGATCCTGCCGGGCGATGTCAACACCGTCAGCCCCAACGACGCGACCTTCGCCGCACTGAAAGCAGGCAGATTCGACGTGCCCGAAGCGCTACGTACGCGCCCCAGCAATGCCGGAAAAAACCGCCACTACGATCGGAACGGTCGATGCCGGAGTAAGAACTCCCTCGAGCCCATGGGTAGGGCGGGAGGGCTTCGACTTCTTCGAGGCGGTTTTTCGGCCAGACGGCGAGAAGCTCTACGTCGACATCATGGGCGAGTTGTACGCAAAGACTAAGATGGGGAAGAAGCAGTTGAGTAAGAAGAAGATGACCTAATAACAGTGAAACTGGAGTACGTTCCCGATATCCAATCATATCCCGATGTAAATTGAACTTCGTATCAAGTAGATAGGCACGAAGCAATGACCTACTAGTCGACAGCTAACAATATTTCCACAGGCAACACCTGGACAGAACCGCGACAGGAGAACCACATAAGCATCTACGTGAACCCATAACACCTAAGAGACTGTGGAATTCGTGAGAATAGGAACGCTCGCCTAAATACCCTTTAAATTTTTGACTAAATAGCATTGGACGATGATAGATTTGTCGCCTGCATAGGCTAGCGTCGGATCAGTGCATTCAATCTATTCAAAAATATTGCAACACTTGCTACGGATAAAATCCTGGACCAGAAATAGGCAAATTCCACTGAATATGGTTGAGTTGCGTTGAGAAAAAACACTGAATGATCAAAAATTTTCCGAATGCATTTTGGGTTAAATTGAACCGTTAGGTTTGCAACTGAAAGGAAAGAAAATGCGCCGGTCAAATTGGATACGAGAATGGCATCTCTTCGCTTTATTTGGCTCTATAATGATCCTTGCTCCCAAGGAAGCTAACGGTTGGGGAACGGGAAGCCTACACAAGCTCGGAGTTTATCGCATATCCTACTATGGCACAACGGGAGCGTACAGAATTCTGAATCATGGAGAATGCTCTGCAAAGCAGTCATCTGTATATTGGAAGCCAAGCCTTCAGATGAACAGTTATCCAGAGCAAGACCCGTACGTTGAGTTATGGAAAAGCATGGGCACGAACTGCTCTGGATACGGATGCGCAAATACTCAGTCGATGAGATACATGGACCAACAGGTTACGCATTCAACCATTGTTGGCGGTCAGGATAGTTGGCAAAACTACAACATGGTTTTCTTTTTTGGTCATAATAATACAATTTCGAACAACAATGGACCATCCTACTTCATTCGCCGATACAACTACTGCACAGAAGACGGTGGTTGGGCGCATCGCTGGTACGTTAACAAATCCGGATCTCCCGCTCGCTGGGGAACGACAGACCAGGTTGGTGGTTACGACTATGCATATTGCTATCATCGAGATGGATGGATTACAAATACTGACATACAACCTGGCGGTGTTGTCTATCTCTACAATGCATTTACGTCGTTGTTAATTGGTCGAAATGACTTTCGAACCAACACATCATCAGTTGAATACAAGAGCACATGGAACGGCCAAGTAAAAAATTATAACCCTGAGGGCGGACTGGGAAGAAACAAAAACGACAACTTGAAGTGGCTAATCCTCCATGGCTGTCATGGTGTTGTAGTGGAAAACCAGAACGGACAATATGATCCGCAAGGCATTCAGGTTTTCGGCAACGCGTGGAACAAGCTTCATATTGTTCTTGGGCACAACACCGATGTCTATCTTGGGGCAACGGGAGACCTCAGTGCCTTCTCCAATTGGTTAATCACTGGGGTTCCTGTTCGAACTGCATACTTCTACATGGACTACTACAACTCTGGATCGCAACAGGCATCAGCAATATCCGGCGAGGATGAGTCCAGCAGAACTTGTGGATATGAAAACATTAACAGGATACCGGTGTGGGTCTGCGCAATATCACCCGATGAAACAACAATGCACAAAGATGACTGGCTATCCCCAGAACCAAACAAGACTCCAACGTGGTGGTATACTCAGCATGTAGTCGATATCACATGAGTCAATGCTAAAGGCACAAAGCCCACGGTTGAAATCCACCAAACATATTTTCCGAAAAAAAGAGGTACACAATGAAATATGCAATATTTTTCGCTATTGCGGCGACACTTGTCGCATCTTGCGCATCGAACACAGAAGATATGAAAAACGTTACTATTGGGACAAAATACTACGGGCTGAACAGGAAGACCTACCAACTGCGCCTTCCAGGGTCTGTCTCGCTCATGGCTGCGCCTGCTATCAATGTTCGAAGTGTCGACTGGAGTATTTCTGGAACCCTCGATGCCCTTCGGGTTTCCCGTATGTCGGATGCGGAACTCACAGCAGATCTAAGATCTCTTTCCTCCATTGTGCGACCCTCCGCTCCACAGCAGATTTCAAAGACGGACGGGATTCTTCGGTTAAGAGCAGACAGCATTAGGGGATGGGCAAGATCTGATGGTTTCCTCTCTATTGTGGACAAGAACCGCCATACAAAGGGATCTCGTACTCTTTTTTCCGCTAGAGACGCTGCAGATGCTGCTCTTGCAGCGATTGCAAGATACCCGACCGCTCTACGTCTTGACAAGACGCAGTCACTAGACATTCTAGCTGTTAAAGAGGTTCGTGGGTCCATGGTCGATCCCACTACCTTTCAACAAATAATGGTAGTCTATCCGGGGACCAGAGAGCCCACAAAGACTCATGTCGTATCATATCGAGTTCTGTTCGGTCGGCGACATAAGGGCACGCCCATTCTTGGTGGTGCTTTCGCCATATCCTTGTCCCCGCAAGGCAAGGTAGTGGAGGTCAGTCGCTTTTGGCGACGTGTGGCCCCTGTAAGTGATTTGGCACCAAGAGTCTTGGCTCAAGACACTTGCGCCCTTCCATCCTTGGCCGTTGCAAAACAAGCTAAAGGCCCGATAGAGCGTCGGGGATGTGGTTACAACGAGCATCCCAGATATCGGACTAACGACCAGCTTGGTCTGTCTTGTCGAATCGTTCTCCACAGCGATGAAACGTCGATCATTGACTATGTGGAGCTGTAAGGTAACATTGGAACAAAACGATCTTCGAGGGAAGGTGTCACCATGAAGTCTTTTTCCGTTTTTGTCATCATCGTTCTGTCTGCATTCGTGGACACCTCGGTCTCTGCCAACCCGATTGTATGCTGTACGATCGGCGCAGAGGCGGGCACGAGCGGGCAACGCGATCTAAAGGTCTCCTTTCTGAAAACCTGCACGGCAGATGCGTCTTGCCCGCCGAAAACAGCCGTGCGGCTCTTTCGCGATGGGGTGTTCGTCTCTATCACGTTACAAACCAGCGAGACCTCGGACACCTGCTGGTATGATGGCGTCGATACGCCGTCTGCGACCGCTGGAACGTACGGTCTCGAGATCGACTACACGAGCGCGTCGGGTGCCTCGAAGAGCCGAACATGTAAATCATCCGCCACCTATGGCGCTCAGCCTGACGGGAGCGTCTCCGATACGACATCGCCCTCAAGGGCTGACGCTGCCCATTTGCCCACAAATGAGAAGAGTGGAAGCTGCGCCCTGGCGGGTGGCGCTCCATCGCTGGGCAACGTGCCCCTGCTGCTGCTGGCGCTCCTTGGGTGCTTCTTGGTTGCACGAAGAACCCCGAGGCCATGAGCCATCGACGCCAACACCGATCGTCGATGGCGTTGGTCTCGCTAGCTGGAGGCCGCGCAGGCCTTCTATGGGCCATCCTGTGGGCGGCGTTGTTGCTAGAGGGCCTCGCGCTTACAGGTTGCCATCGTGGCAGACCAGGCAAGCCCAACCAGGGGTCGGGAACGCGAACCGTCTTCCCCGAGCTCGTCTTCGATAGCGAGCTCGTGGAGATGCGCCTAGAGACCCAAAGAGAGCAAGCACCGTCGCTCTCGGTTCGAGCGATCTATGGGTTCAAAAACAACGGAGAGGCAGCGTGGGTGGACGATATCATCTACCCGATTTGGAACAGCCCAGAGCAGCCGCCGCCTCGGCACGTCGTTCTCTCGACAGGACGTGAGCGCTCCGTCTCGTGTCGAGGAGGGATGTGCGCGGCACGGATCCCGATGACGATTGGATCGAGGCGTGTCCGCACCTTGACGCTGAGCTACACTCAGCGGCTCCCATCCCCAAGAGGTCCTGCCGTCTACATGTTGACGTCCGGCGCTCGCTGGAGCACACCCATCGGTAGAGCGCAGCTGCGCGTCCTCGTTCCTCGTGGCGGCTCTCCTCGTGCGAGCTATCCGCTAACGCCGATGGGGATCGAGCGAGGCGCGGACCACCGTGAGTACGAGGTATACAGCTACGACAAGGAAGGCTTTCGTCCTGAAGTCGACCTGCGCGTGACGCTCGAGGGATCAGATGCTCGAGATCCGGCTGGCGACTAGAGCGCTGACCAACTGACCTCCCGTCGCTGCGCTGGTCTGCGAAACCACGGCGGTTGTTGCTCGTCGGTTGCTTGCTACCAGCAGGCGCCCTCCTCGCTCCTACGCCGTGAGAGGGCCAGGGCGGCTTGAGCACCAAGAGGCCGCCGCCCTGCTCGATCGTCTTGCCCTCCTCGTCGACGACCTCGGCGACGATTTCGGGCATCGGCCGCGTCGCGGAGCCGGGCTTGGTCGTCACCGGCCGGGGAGCGAGAAGCTCAGGATCGCGCCGGTCTCGGTCTGCCACCCGGTGTCGACGGCTGGGCAGCGCCCCCGCCGATGACCTCGTGGTCCCAGATCCACGCCTCGGGGTTGTTCGGCTCGTCGACGGTGCCGAGCAGCCGCAGCGACGAGAGCTCGCGCGGCTTGGGATCTGGCTCACCCCATGGATCACCCCAACCAGAGCCGTGAAGAGCGGCGCCCTGGAAGGGGCGGCTCGCACCGGCTAGACTCCCCGGGTGACCGACTACCGCCCCACCCTCTACCATCAGCCGCTCTCTCTCGACTGCGCGCGGGTGCGCCGCGAGCTGAAGAGCCGAACGATCGAGGTGCAGCTCAAGGACGTCCTGCTCTCGCGAAAACACCGCGCCGAGCTGGCGCGGCTCCTCGAGGGCGCGCCCATGGTGCCCTGCCTGGTCCTCGCCGACACGGTCATCGCCGGTAAGGACGCGATCCTGCGCTACCTGCGGCTGCGCTACCGACGCTGAGCGGGTCTGGCCCCCCCCTGGGACCGTCAACGCCGCTCGGGGACCGTCAACGCCGCTCGGGGACGGGAGGAAGGTGTCGGGGTGCTCCTCATCACGAGCGCCGATCAAAGGTAGGTCTGGATCCGCGCCATCAGATCGAGGCGGTCGACGAGATCCGTCACGTAGTCGATCTGATCGGTCTCGATGATCACGCTCGGCGAGAGGTCGTAGCGGGCGAACCACTCCTCGTAGAGCTGGTTCAGCCGGCGGAGGTAGCGGTCGGGGATCGACTGCTCCTCGGGGCGACCCCGCCCGCGGATCCGGCGCTTCAGCGTGCGCAGGTTGGCCCGCAGGTAGATCATCACGTCTGGGGGCCGCAGCGCGGCGACGATGCTCTGGTACAGCCCCTGGTAGGTCTCGTAGTCGCGCTTCTGCATCCGCCGCGAGCGGAAGAGGTTCTCGGCGAAGATCTCGGCGTCCTCGTAGATCGTGCGATCTTGGATCACGGGGCGCCTGCTCCGCGCGGCCTCGAGCTGTTGGTGGATGCGGAACTTGCGGCTGAGGAAGTAGACCTGGCTGTGGAAGGCCCAGCGCCGCATGTCGCCGTAGAAGTCCTCGAGGTAGGGGTTGTCCTCGTTGGGCTCGAAGAAGGGTTGTAGATCGTACTGACGGCAGAGGAAGCGCACCAGCGAGCTCTTGCCCACCCCCATGTTGCCAGCGACGGCGATGTACTTGCGTGCAGAACCCATGGCGCAGAAGTGGCGTCTCCTCGCTGGCGACGTCTCGCTGGCTGCTGGCTACTTCTTGCTGGCAGCCTTGGCGTCGTCTCGCTTGCTGGCGGCCTTGGTGTCGTCTCGCTTGCTGGCGGCCTTGCCCTCCGCCTTCTCCCCGTCGGCCTCGGCCGCCACGGCGACCTCGGCCGGGAGGTCGTCGGAGGAGAGGCCATCCTCGGTCGTGGCGCCGCGACGAGAGCGCTGCTCCGGGTGGATCTCGAGCACGCAGCGGCCGCCCTGAAAGACCCGCGTCACGCCGGAGGTCTCGCTGACCACCACGGCGATCGCGCCCGTGCTCTTGGAGATGCCACAGGCCGCGACGTGCCGCGAGCCCAGCCCCAGGGGCACCTCGAGTTCGAGGTGGTCGTCGACCTTGATGTAGCGCCCGGCCGCGAGCACCACGCCGTCGTCGCGGATCACGAAGCCGCCGTCCAGCACGGCGAAGTTCTTGATCGCGTCGCGGACCTCGGGGTTGAGGATGTTCTTTTCGTTTTCCGAGTAGCCCTGAAAGGGGTTGAGCGTCAGCTGCCGCGACTTCTCCATCACGGCGGCGCTGTCGCCCACCACCAGCAGCGTGCCCAGCGGGTGGCCCTCCCAGCCATCACGGCCGATCTCCACCGCCAGGTCGAAGACCGACTCGAGGATCGTCGATGGGATCCGATCGGTGCCGACCACGCCGAAGCCGGTGTGCACGCTGTCTTTGTTGTCGCTGCCAATGGTGACGAGCATCATCGTGTCGGGGTACGACGTCGGCGTGCGGCCGAGCATCCCCAGCACGGACTGGCCGTCCTTGAACACCCCCGCCGCGATCCCACCAACCAGCGCCATCTTGAAGCGCTCCGGGCGGGCGATGTCGTAGGTCGGCATCGCCAGGGTCTCGATGCCCATCATCGCGATCACCTGCCGCTGCGCCTCGCTGGTCACCGCCTGCACGAGCTTGCGTCGGGCCGTGCTCTTGGCCTTGACGATGTCTTCGGGCAGCGGGAGATCACCGATGTAGAGGAGGTGGTCGAACTCCTTTTTGGTGACCATCGCCGCCGCGGCTCGCAGCAGCTCGGCCTGAACGATGCTCAGGTTATCCATGGGCGCCCCTCGCGTGAGGTGAAGAGAAAGAGAAGCCGGAAGGTTACTCGCTATAGCGGCGCTTGACGAGGCTCGTGATCACCTCGCGAGCGCAGACCTCGCCGTATCCATGCTCCTTGTCGAGGCGCTCGAGCATGCGTCGCACCTGCGCGACCTCCTCCTCGGAGAGGCCGCTGGCGTCCTCTGTCAGCACGCGCAGCGCGTGCTGGAGTAGCCGCGCGACGCGCTGCCGCTGCTCGCCGAAGTACTTCTCCTGCAGCCGATGAAAATGCTGCGGGAAGATCTCTGTGTAGTCGGGTCTCTCGCCCTGGTGGTCGAGCGACCAGGCGCCGATCTTGGTCATGATCCCCTGACGGAACTCGTCGGCGTCACCGTCGACGTCGAGGCGCCCCTCGATGTCGCTCATCAGCCTCTCGTCGGGATCGTCGAGGCGGCCCGTCACCTCGTTGCGCAGCTTCTCTTTGCGCACGTAGTGCGTGACGTGGTTGATGTAGCGGCCGAAGAGATCGCCATATTGCGACTCCTCGACCAGCCCCATCGCGTGGCGAACCTCGGTGTCGGCGACGTCGAGGTAGTACGCGCGGCAGGTGTCGATGAACATCGCGTGCTCGTGGAAGCCTTGCCTCGGCTCCTGGCGCAGGAACTGATAGACCGAGGTCTCCTTGACCAGCTCGCTGAGCTCTTCGAGCACGGCCTCCGGCGAGAGGCAGCGGTGCTTGGCGTTCTGGGCCGCGTTCATGATCGCCGTGCGGACCTCTCGCGGCGAGGCGCCGGTGCGGCCCTCGTAGCCGATCTCCGCCGTGGTCTCGCGGTAGATCTCCGGGAGCGCCGCGCGCAGCAGCTTCGCCGGCTCGCCTAAGACCCCCTCCGGCAGCCGCCCCTCGCCGTAGATCCTCGCCTTGTCGAGCGGGGTCAGCGAGGCGATCAGCTCCTGCAGCGGCTCGTCGTAGCGGTCCGCGTCGGGGCGATGCATCCGCGTCAGCACGGCCCAGAGGGCCGCGACCTCGATGGTATGCGGGGCGATCGGCTTGCCCGCCTCCTCCTCGGCGATCTGCGCCTCGTAGATCTGCAGCTCGCGTCGGTAGTCCAGCAGGTAGGGCACCCGCACCAGCTCGAAGCGCGCCTTGAAGGACATCCACTCCGGGCTCTGCATGAAGGCGTTGAGGTGGGTCTCGTTGGCGCTGCCGATGAAGACCATGTCGAGAAAGAGGTTGGCCTGCTCGACGGCCACGCGACCATCCTCGACCGCGGTCAGCAGGTATTTGAAGGCCTCGATCGGGCGCTTGAAGAGATCCGCGAAGTCGATCAGCCCGCGGTTGCCACGCACCAGCTGCCCGTCGCTCTCGTAGAGCGCGACGTTCTGCAGGGCCGTCGGCAGCGCGCCGAGGCTGCGATCGGCGGTGACCTGCTGCATCCGCGCGTCGACCGCCAGCTGGGGTTCGACCCGGGCGATGGCCTCGCGATAGCGCCGCGAGCAGTAGAAGCGCTCGACCTGCACGTGACGCAGCACCCGCAGATAGTCGCCCTCATAGGCGTTGAGCAGCGCCTCGTAGATCATCTTCGACTTATGGGAGAGCTGGCCCTCGAGCAGATAGGTCGAGAGGCGATAGCGGTCGTCGTCGTCGACCTCCTCCGCGGCCAGCAGCTCGGCGAGCAGCTCGCGGCGGATCGCCTTGGGCACCAGCAGCAGGGGATGATCGCGCTGCTCGCAAGGGAGGCGAGCGTCGATCGCCGCCTCGTCGAGGTGGGCGAAGGTCTCCGAGGCCTTGATCGTGGGCTGCTCGCCAGACGTGCCGAAGCCGATCCCCGTGCGCTCGACCCCCTGGGTGGGAAAGATCCAGTTGAAGCGGTAGACGGCGCCCTCTTCGAGGGTGCTGTAGTGCTCCATCGCCCGGGCGATCACGTCGACCACCGTCGACTTCGAGCTGCCGTTGGGGCCGTGGAGCAGGATGAAGCGGTCGACCCGCCCCTGGCGCACGAAGTTGTCGAGGATCCGGTAGATCGCGTTCTGAACGGCCTCCTGCCCGATCAGGCCGCGCTCGCCGGCCTCCCAGGGCGCGTCGAAGAGCTTGAAACGCCGGACCATGCCGGCGGGGGACCGGACCTCCTCGGTGCCGTAGTGGTCGAACATGTCGACCAGGTACTGCGCGGCGTTGCGCAGGTGCCGGCGCGGATGCTGCTCCACCAGCGCCATGTACTCGGCGAAGGAGAGCACGCGCTTGTTGTCGGCGAAGTGATCGTGGACCAGGTCGCCGATCGCTTTGATGCGGGCGGGGGCGTCGCGCGTCGAGTCGCTCATCGGACCTCACAAGGTGAGCCTGGCGGCGGGCGTGGGGCTCGCCGGCAGGTGTCGGGGAGTGTCGCTACTGGACCTTGGCGACCCAGGTCAGCTGCTCGGTCTTCAGCTCGCAATGCTTCTGGGTGCAGACCGAGAACTTCACCTCGGCAGAGAACCTATGCTCGCCAGCCTTGACCAGCTTCGTCGTGTGGTGCACCTCGACGCCCTTCTCGCTGAACGTCTTGGCGTCCTTTTTCCGCAACACGACCTTGGCCGGCGCGGCGTCGGCGGGGCCCTCGACGGTCAACCGGAAGGGATACGCCATGTTGATCTTGTACTCGCCGCGAGGCGCGAGGGTCATCGCCGTGGTCAGCGTGGCGTTGGCTTTGCCGTCTTTGGGGACCTTGAACGCCAAGGCGTAGGCGTCGGTGACCTTCCCCGGGCCAGCGAGCTTCGTCGCCGCGGGCTTCGTCGCCGCGGGCTCGGTGTCGCCGCCGGCGGCCGCCTTCGACGTCCCCGAAGCGGGCTTCGGCGAGGCCTTGTCCTTGGGACAGCCGGTCGCCGACGCGATCCCAAAGACCAGCAGCGCAGCGAAGAGCATCTTCCGTCGCATCGTGTATCCTCCTGGCGGCGGGCCTCTTCCATCGCCCTGCCGGCGACGACGCTAGCACAAAGACGAGCCAGAGACAGCCAAGCGGCGGCTAAACCGCCATAGAAGCCGGATATTTACAGCGTGCATTGGCACACTGTAGGATCATCGCGGGTCATGGACATCGCCCGACAGCTCGGCCGCTATCACCTCCTCGACCGGATCGCCGTGGGCGGCATGGCCGAGATCTATCGCGCCAAGACCTTCGACTCCCGCGGCGACGAGCACATCGTGGCGATCAAGCGCGTCCTCAGCCACCTCGCCGAAGACGACGACCTGCTCCAGATGCTCGTCGACGAGGCGAAGATCGCCACGCTCCTCGAGCACCCCAACATCGCCAAGGTCTATGAGTTCGTGCGCGTCGGTGACGAGTATTTCATCGCGATGGAGTACGTCGACGGGCCCGATCTTCGCTCGCTGGTCGACCGCACCCGATCCCTCGAGCGGGAGCTGCCGATCGAGCACGCGGCCTATGTGACGATGCGCGCTCTCGAGGCGCTCCACATGGCACACACCAAGGCCGACGGCGCAGGGCAACCGCTGGGCATCGTGCATCGGGACATCAGCCCCTCCAACATCATCGTCTCCTACCAGGGTCACGTGAAGCTCTGCGACTTCGGCATCGCCAAGGCCAAGCTCTCGCGGGTGCAGACCCGGGTGGGGGTGATCAAGGGCAAGGTCAAGTATATGAGCCCGGAGCAAGCGATGGGGCATGACCTCGACGGGCGCAGCGATGTCTTCAGCTGCGGCAGCGTGCTCTACGAGCTGCTCACGGGCCAACCGCCCTTCACCGCCGACAATGAGATGGCGCTGATCTTCCGCGTGCGGGACGCCAAGACGACCAAGCCCTCGCGGCATAACCCAAGCGTCCCCGGCGAGCTCGAGAAGATCCTGCGCAAGATGATGAACCGCTCGCTCGGCGGCCGCTACGCGACGGCGCAGGAGGCGGCCGCGGCGCTTCGCGGCTTCTTGCAGGGCTACGCCCCGGACTACACGCCGGGCAAGCTCGGGCGCTTCTTGCGCAAGCTCTACGCCGCCGACATCGATCGGGATCTGCGCAAGCTCGAGACGTTCGTGATCGAGCGCGCCGATCCCGACGCCACCGGCTTCAACCTGCTCGCCGAGATCCTCGGCGAGGGCGCCCCCTACACCGGCTTCTCACCCAACCCGCTGCTCACCGGGGCGCCCGCGCAGCAGGAGGAGGCGCTGGAGACGCGGCTGATGCCGCGGGTCCCCGCCCCCGAGTCTAGGCTCCCGACGGACGTCGACCTCCATGACCTGAAGACGGAGATCCTCGACGATGAGGAGCGAGCCGGCCACTTCCTCAAGCGCAAGCACCGCAAGCGCCCCGGGGCGAGCTACCACCAGGATCGGATGCGGGAGACCCAGGCGGGCACCGGCGTCTACGACCTGCGCCAGCGGGTGTGCGCCGACCCGGACGCCAACGCCCAACCCAAAGACCTCGTCGACATCAGGCTCGGTGCCCCTCCCGGCGCTCCCCCGCCACCGATGCAGACCGTGCTCGGTCGGCCCGAGGGCCCCCCGCCCCGCACGCCCCCGCCTCGCACGCCCCCGCCCCGCGTGCCCCGCGTGCCCCCGATCGGCGCCTCGAGCCCGCCGCAGCACGACGAGGCCTCGGCCCGCGACGAGGCCTCGGCCCGCGACGAGACCTCGGCCCGCGACGAGACCCGGCACGACGAGGCCTCGGCCCGCGACGAGACCCAGCTCGACGAGACCCGGCACGACGAGGCCTCGGCCCGCGACCGGCGAGAGGACGATGAGGGGCCCGAGACCCTCCCTGGCGGCCTCGAGCAGCGCCCGACGGCGCCCCGCAACGACACGGCCGTGGTGGTCGACGTGCCGCCCGACGGCCCCCCGCTAAGGGGCGCGCCCTCTGAAGGCGGAGACAGCGAAGCGCCCTATGAAGGCGCCAGCGCGACGGGCGGCGATCAGGACACGGGCATCCATGACGCGTCGACGGAGGTCTTCGACATGCCCCAGCGGGCCAGGCGATCGCGTGAGGAGGACTGAGGCATCAAACGCGGCCGGCCGTGCTGTGCCCGGCGACGGGAGGGGGTTGGGGGAAGCGCGCAAGAGCGCTCAGAGAATGACGCGGACGTCGCCCCAGAGAAACCAGAGCGCTCAGAGAACGACGCGGACGTCGCCCCAGAGAAACCAGAGCTCACAGCGAGGCGGCCGCCGCGGAGACAGGGCCCGCTGGACGCCCTTGGCGTAGCGCGCCAGCTGGCCTCGATAGCGCTCGGCGCGATCCCTCGCCAGGGCGCCGCCGACGCGTTCGGTCTTGAAGTCGACGATCACCAGCTCGTCGGACACCGGGTCTTGGAGCAGGGCGTCGACGCTGCCGGTCAGGGCCCCGATCGCCTCGTCCCCCGGCTCGGCCGCCAGCAGCACCGGCACCTCCCGGCCGAGGAGTCGCCCCTGGAGGCCATGGAGCTCGGCGAGCAACCTCGAGCCTTCCAGCCGCCGTAGCCAGAGCTCGAGCTGCTCGCGAGCGGCGGCCTCGACGTCTGCGGGCAGAGGGGGCAGCAGCCGCTCCATCGAGCGGGACCAGGCCTGGAGCTGCGGCCCCAGGGGGCGCTCGAGCGCGAGCTGCTCGATCACGCCGTGGACAGCGCTGCCGACGGCGCGAGCGACCTCGCGTCGCCTCGCCCCGTCGACCTCATCGTCAACGGCACGCGCACCGCGGCTCGACGTCTCGGCGGCGGCCTCGGCGGCCGCGAGCCCCCTCTCCTCCGCCGCGCTGTCGACGACCGCGCGGGTCAGCGGGCGCCGCTGACGCGCGAGCGCCTGCGCGCGCCGCTGGGAGAGTCGCGCGAGCTCGTCGGCCATCGCCGCCGTGTCGATGGCCGGCTCTGCGGCCTCGAGACGCCGCCTGCGTGGAGACGACGGCCGCAGCGGTCGCCAGCGAGTGGTGCCCTCGCGCCGCTCCTCCCCGGCCGCCGCGACCCCGATCGCCCGCTCGGCTCCGGGCCGAGCGGCGAGCAACGCCGCATGCGATCCGGCGGGCGCGCCGCCCTCGCGGGAGAAGCGCCCAGCGAGCACCAGGCGCTGTCGTGGCCGCGTCATCGCCACGTAGAGCGTCCGCACCTCCTCGGCCTCCCCGACCCGCTGACGGTGCCGCCGGAGGCGCTCGTAGCCGAGCGTCGGCGCGCCGAGGAGCTTGCCCTCCCAGCCCCCCTCGGAGGCGATCCACTCGCTACGCTCGCTCGCTCGCCCGCGCGGCACGCCGTGGGTGCCGAGCAGATACACGTGGTCGAAGGTCAGCCCCTTGGCCCGATGGATCGTCAGCACCCGCACGGCATCGAGGGTCTCGTCGCCCACCGGGGCCTCCTGCTCCTCACGGCCGCCGGTGATGTCACGGCGCAGGTTCACGACCAGCTCCGCGGCGTCGGCGGCCCCACCCGCGCCGCCTGCGAGCACCTCGAGGGCCCGCGCAAAGAAGCGCTCGAGGTTGGCCAGCCGATGGGCGCCGAGAAAGCGGCTCACCTCGCCGAGCTCGAGGGGCAGCGTCGCGCGCAGGGCGTCGAGCCAGCGATCGAGGGGCATGCGGTCGCGCGCGCGGCGCAGAGCGCCGACGGCGAGCAGCGTCGCCCGCGCCGAGGCCCTCCAGCCCGCGACGCGCTCGATCCCGGGCACCCTCGGCACGACCAAGCCATCCAAGAGCGCGTCGACCTCCTCGCGCTCTTGGGCGGGGTCGTGGCGGCCGAGGCCGTCGGCCAGCGCGGGGAGCCCGGCGCGCCAGAGCGGCAGCAAGGCGGCGTCGGGGACCCCGGAGACCCCGCTGCGCAGCAGCGTGACCAGGGCGATCGGATCTCCCGTCTCGAGCACCGTGCGCAGCAGCGCCGCGGCCTCGATCACCTCGCGGCGGCGGTAGTAGCTCCGGTCCCGCTCGACCAGGTAGGGCACGCCCGCCCGCCGCAGCGCGCGCAGGTAGATCTCCTGGTGCGTGGTGGCGCGCAGCAGCAGCGCGACGTCGCCCCACGCGAGCTCACCGGCGCGCTGACGTTCGATCAGATCATCGACCAGCGCGGCGGCCTCGACCTCACGCGCCCGGCGCGCGCTGATCGGCTCCTCCTCCGCTCCCGCGGCCTCGCCAACGCGGCCCGCCTCCGCTCCCGCGGCCTCGCCAACGCGGCCCTCCTCCGCGGATCCGATCTGCGCCGGCACGACCCAATACTCGACGGTCGGCTGCGCCTCGTCTTTGGCCGCTCGCGCCGGCAGGAGCCGCGCGAAGGGAGGCTGCAGACCGGCCTCGGCTCGCATCGCGGACTCGAAGACGCGCTCGACCTCCTCGAGAATCGGCGGGAGCGAGCGGAAGTTCAGCGAGAGCCGCAGCCGCTCCCCCCCCTGCGCCGCGACCTCGGCGACGAAGGCCTCGTAGGCGCTTAGGTCGGCCCCTCGCCAGCCGTAGATCGACTGCTTCGGATCGCCGACGATCATCAGCCCCGGGCGCTCCTCGAGGGGCCCCTCGAGGGCCAGCAGTCGGACGATCTCGCCTTGGAGCGGATCGGTGTCCTGGAACTCGTCGACGAGCAGCTGGCGCATCTCTCGCCGAGAGCGGCGGCGCACGACGCGATCGCCTTCGAGCAGATCCCGCGCGTCGCGGACGAGGGCGCCGAAGGTCGAGATGCCCCGCCGCGCCAGCGCCTCCTCAGCGCGCGCGAGGAGCGGCAGGAGCACCCGCTGAGCGCGTCGCAGCCGCTCGACCTGGAGGCTCGCCAGGTGTCGCAGGAGGGGATCCAGCGCTCCCGCGAGGGCGACGAGCTCGTCGGCGCTCGCGCCCAACGCCTCGCGCTCGCTCTCGCTGAGCTGCCCGCGGCGCCAGCGCCCCAGCCGGTTGACGATCGCGCCCGCCTCGCAGCCCCGCGCCGCCGCCGAGAGCCGCTCCGCGTCGTCTTGCCCCGAGACCTCCTCGATCAGCAGCTGAGCCTCGGCCAGCGCCTGGTTCGCCCGCTGCAAGCGCCGACCGCGCTTGCCGTAGAGCGCGGGCCCCAGCAGCGACGTCAGCCGCTCGAGGTAGGCGGCCAGCCTCTCCGCGCAGGCTCGCACCGCTGGCGCCGAGAACGACTCGGCGGCCAGCGAGGCCGGCCTCACGCCCTCGGCGATCAGCTCCTCCAGGGCGGTCGCGAGCGCCGCCGGGCCAGCGCCGTCGGCCGCCAACGCCAGCGCGTCGGCGTCCCCCGGATCCCCGAAAGCGACGGGCAGCGCCTCTCCCAACACCTCCTCGACCACCGCGGCGACGAGGCGCCCCTCGGCGTCGACCTCGTCGCGGCCGGGGTGACGCCCCGCGGCCAGCGAAAAGCGGCTCAAAAGCCCCCTACAGTAGCCATGGATCGTGCCGATGGTCAGCCGATCGATGCTGGCCAGCAGCGCGCGCGCGCGCGCGGCGCGCGCGGCCCCGACCGGGACCTCCTCCAGCCCATCGAAGAGCGCGAGGGGCGCCGGGAGCCGGCCCGCGGCGAGCTCGCCGAGCCACTCGCCGACTCGCTCGGCCATCTCGAGCGCCGCCCGCTCGGTGAAGGTGAAGGCCACCACGCCCTCGAGCACCCGAGCGGCGACGCGCTCGTCGTCGCCGGCGAGCTCCTGGGCGCGCTCGCCGGAGCGCACCTGCTGCCAGCCCCGGCCGAGACACCAGGCGAGGATCCGCGCCACGAGCACGGCGGTCTTCCCCGTCCCGGCGCCAGCCTCGAGCACCAGCGCGCCGTCCCAGCGCTCGCAGCAGCGCCGCCGGGCCGCCTCATCCTCGCTGTGGAGGGTGGCGTCATCGAGGCGCTGGGTCATCCGCGACGCTCCCTGCGCTCGCCGAGCCCAAAGAGCCAGCCCAGGATCCCTGCTGCGTCTCCCAGGTCATCGCCACCGCCGTCGCGAGCCCGCGCTGCCAGCGTCCGCAAGCGAGCGCGCTGGCCCGAGTCACCGCGAGAGCAGGCCTCCGCCACCGGGCAGCGCCGACAGGCCCGAGGCTCGTCGCCCCGCGGATCCTCGAGGCGAGGGGGGAAGACGCCCCCCTCCCAGGCCTCGGTCAGCCCCCGCAGCACCCGCGGCAGCGCGCGCTGCACCGCCGGATCGGCCCGATCGAGGCGCGCGACGGCGAGCGCTTCGGGGAGCTGCGGATCGACGAAGAGGTAGCGCCCCACCGCGCCCTCGGCGCTGCCCGCGTAGGCGGCCACCTGCAGCCGCTCGCCGCGTTGGACGGCGTCGCGGAGCTGTCGGCGACGGGTCTCGGCGCGCTTGCCGAGCGACGGAGGGCGTCCGGTCTTGTAGTCGGTGAGCACCAGCGCCTCGCCGTGCCGGTCGATCCGATCGACCTTGAAGCGGACGCGCCGAGGGCGCCCCTCGCCGTCGCGGAAGGCCAAGCTGCGCGGCAGCTCCGCGCCGACGACGCGCACCTGCGCTTGCGCGTGGGGCCAGTCTAAGGAGACGGCCCGCTCGACCAGGGGGCGGACCCGCTCGGCCAGCGCTCGCCGCAGCCCCGGCCAGCGCAGACCGCGCGCGACGGCGACGGCCTCGGCGCACTCGGCGACCGCGGCCTCCACGCGCTCGCTGCTGGGCCGCGAGACGCTCCGCTCGACCTCTTGGGTGGCGCCGCCGGGGCGGACGCGCCCCGCTGGGGCGACCAGGAGCTCGAGGCAGCGATGCACCACCTCGCCGACCAACGGCGGGTCGATCGCCGGCAGCGCGGCGCGGGGATCCGGCGCGGCGGTGAGGCGCAGCAGGTCGACCAGAAAGGCCCGCCATGGGCAGCGCGCGAGATCCTCGAGGGTCGTCACGTAGAGCGCCGCTCGCCTCGGATCCCCGGCGCCGCTGAGGGGACCGACGAGGCCGAGGTAGGGCCCCGCGCCGGCGATCGTCCCCGGCGCCGGATCCTGCTCGGCGAGGATCGCCAGCCGCGCGGCGCAGGCCGCGGCGACCGCGTCACCCGGGGGCGACGAGGGCGAGGGCTCCACGGCAGCATCCGAGGGCGAGGGCTCCACGGCGGCGTCGGAGCGCGCCCCCGTGAGCTCGGCGATGCCCTGCTCCTCCACCGCCGTCCAGGCGCCCGCGAGCTCGGCTCGTCGCCCGGCGAGGCCGAGCAGCAGCGACCACTCCCGCGGGCTCCGGGGCCGCCCCTCACCGCCAGCGAAGGGTGGCCGCAGCGACTCGCCACGCAGCCGGGGGAGGCGTCGGGGCGCGGGCAAGGGGTCGTCGCCGAAGCGCAGCCGCTCCACCAGGGGCGAGGGCAGCCGGAGCCGACCGTCGTCGTCGGCGCGCTGCCAGCTCAGGGTCACGCGCTCGGCGCTCGAGAGCAGCTGAGCGAAGAGGTGCCGCTCCTCGGCCACGCCGTGGAGCTTCAGCCGCAGGTCCGGCAGCAGCGGCTGCAGGCGGCGCCGCAGGCTGTCTGGCAGCAGCGGATCCTCGCGCACCTGCCGGGGGAAGCTGCCGCGGTTACAGCCGAGCACGAAGAGCTGGGTGAAGGTCTGGCCTCTCGCCTGGCCAGCGTCGAGCACGCGAACGCCCCCTCGAGCGGCCGACGCGCTGGGATCCGGCTCGACACCGAGCTCGGCGCCCAGCTCGGCGAGCACGCTCACGAACTCTCCCCGATCGACCTGCGGCTCTGCGCCCAGCGGGAGGAGCGGCGCGACGAGCGCCTCCCACACCTCGGCGGGCCACCGCAGATGGTGACAGGCGACCGACGTCGACCACCGCGCCGCGTCGGCGAGCGACTGACGGCGCGGCGCCGCGTCGATCGCCTCGACGAGCTCGGCGGCGCGCGCCACGGCGTCGCGGAGCGCGTCCCCCGCGAGCTGCTGGCGTTCGGCCCGCGCCCACGCTCGACCGCCTTCATCCTCGTCGACCTCGAGCCCCCGCCGGACCGGCAAGGCGAAGGTCTCCGCGCCGGCCAGCACCGCCTCGGCGTCGAGGGCGGCGACGTCTCGCAGACGCAGCGCGCCGAGGGCGCGGAGGGCCAGCGCGACGGCGTCCGCGCCGCGCCGCGGCGCGGGACCCGGTGGCGCGGCGCCCTCTTTTCCCTCCCCTCCGCTCTTTCGAGCGGTCGCGGGGCCGGGTCTTTCCCGATCGAACGCCGGATGGCCGAGGGCGAGCAGCCAGCGGTCGACCGACGTCGACGCCGCCCCCCGGAGCAGCTCCAGCGAGGCGCGGAAGCGACGCTGTCGGGGGTGGAGCTGCGGCGGGTTGGGGATGCCCGCCGCGGGGAGCCCGAGCTCGCGGCAGACCGAGCGCAGGGGCTGGGCGTAGCCCTCGAGCTGACGAGCCACGATCGCGACGCGCTCCGGCTCGACGCCCGCGTCGATGGCGGCCTGGGCCCGACGCACGGCCTCTCGGACCTCGGCGTCCCTGCCGGCGGCGGTGAAGAGCGCCAGCGTCGGCGCCGAGGCCACCACGCCGCGCTGCTCGACGGGAGCCCCCGTCAGCACGGCGAGGCTGCCGCACAGCGGCGCGGTGTAGTCATCGGCGTCGGGCCGCCGCTGCCGTGGGGCGCGGGGATCGGGGGGGCGATCGACGAGCATCGTGGCGCCGCGGCGCAGCAGCTCGGCGAGCAGCTGGGTGGTCTGCCCCGTCGCGTCGCCATACCCGTGAAGGAGCAGCGTCGCCGGGTGGCCCGGCAGCTCGGCGCCACCGGCGAGGACGCCCGCCGCGCGCCCGTAGACGTCGGTGGTCCGCAGCAGCGAGCGCGCGCTCGATCGCGCCTGCGCGGCGAGGGCGACCCGCGCCAGCGCCAGCGCGCGCGCCGCCTCCTCGTCATCGCCGCCCTCCGCTAGGGCCTCCTCCAGCGCCGACAGCTGCCCGCTCTCGAGGCAAGCGCTCGCCAGATCGCCGGCGCTCCCGGCGACGCAGGAGAAGCCATCCTCCAGCGCGGCCAAGCGCCGCGAGAGCGCGCGCTCTCGCCGCGCCGCCTGCTGCGCCAGCAGCGCAAAGAGCGGCGGCTCGAGCCGCGGGGCCACGCCAGCGCGCTCGCAGACCCGGAGGGCCAGCGCGAAGGCCGTGCTGACCTCCACCCCCAGCAGGGCGGGACCGAGCTCTCGGGCGAGGGTCGCGAGCAGGTGACGACGGAGACCAGCGGAGGGTACGACGATCAGCACCCGGGGCAGCCGGCCCTCGTCGACACGGCAGGCGCGAGAGACGGCGCCGAGGAGCTCCGCCTCGGTCGCCCGCGCCCCGGGGCAGACCCAGATCCGCCCGCTCATCGAGGCAGCTCGAGGCGCAGCGGCCCCGCCGTCTCGCCAGCGCGCACGAAGACCGGCGCGGATCGCAGCGCCCGGGCGCCGAGACGCAGCGTCACGATGACCCGCCCCGGCGCCACCTTCTCGAGCGCGAAGCGACCGGCCCCGTCGCTCGTCGCCGACGCCGCCCCCGCAGACAGCCTCGCGCCCTTGACCGGGCGACCGAAGGCGTCGCGGACGACGCCCCGGATCGCGCCCGCCTCTCGAAGCTCGACGCGCAGCTCCCGCTGAAGGTAGGCCCGCCGCCGCGGCTCGACGTGGATCGCCACCTGCCGGGTGAGGTAGCCGGGGGCCGAGACCAGCAGCTGCCGCCTGCCGGGCGCGAGCTCGAGGGTGAAGCGTCCGCGCCGGCCGCTGAAAGACCGCCCCGCGATCGCCGCGCGCTCGCGGACGCTGAAGCGCCGCAAGGCGACCCCCGTGCGCCAATCCTGCACACGCCCACGGATCGTGCTCGGCCGCCGCAGCGTCAGCGCGAGCGCGCGGCGCGGGAGCCGCCGGTAGCGCGCGCGATGCGCCGCGTAGCCCCGCCCCTGAGCCTCGAGCTCGCAGGGCGGGCGCCCGCTCAGCGCCAAACGAAAGCGCCCTCGGCGGTCGCTCCGCGCGACGACAGGGCCGCCCTCGGCGCAGCGCAGGCTGACCGTCACGCGCGCCAGCGGCTTCCCCGCCTCGTCGCCGACCACGCCGCGCAGCGCCTCCCCCTCGGCGCCAAGGACCACGGTGATCTGCCGCGAGAGCCCCACCTGGAGCGTCACGGTGCGCGTCTTCGGCGCGTAGCCGCTGGCCAGCACCTCGAGGCTCGTCTCGCCCACGAGGGCCCCGAAGCGAAAGCGACCGCGATCGTCGCTGTAGGCGGTCCAGAGGCGCCTCTTGCCGCGCCCCACCGTCGCGCGGGCGCGGATCCGGGCGCCCACGATGGGACGTCCCTGATCATCCTGGAGCGTCCCCAGAAGCTCCGCGGCTGGCGAGAGGGTCAGCCGCTGCTCGGGCAGCGCCTTGCCCTCGACGGGCACCCAGGGCCCGCTGAGCAGCTGGTAGCGGGGATGGCTGACCAAGAGCTGCAGCCTCCCGCCTGGCAGACCGCTGAGGCGGAAACGCCCTCGCCGATCGCTCGAGGCGGTCCAGAGCGCCGTCGGTGGAACGCTGGCGCCGGCGTCGCCGAGCTTCGGGATCGGAGGGATCGGGCCGGGCATCACGCCGAGCTCGCCCACGGCTCGCAGACCGGCGCGGGGCGCCAACCTCAGACCGGCGCGGGGCGCCAACCTCGGTGCGCTTTGCGGCCGGGGACGCCTCGACGCCCCTCGGTGGCGCCCCCGCGACGGCGACACCCTGGGCTCGACCACCGCTCGCACCACCGCCCGAGCGACCGGCTCCCCGCGCTCGTCGACGATCCGCCCCGCCAGGGTGTAGCCTCGCCTCAGGCGCAGCGTCAGCGGCCTCTTCAGCGGCAGCACGACCTCCCCCAGCGTCAGCACCCGTCGCCCCTTGGCCCAGGCCTGGAGCCGAAAGCGCCCCGCCGGGAGGGCGGGGAGCTCGAAGGCTCCAGAGGCGTTGGTCTGGGCGCGGGCGGAGAGCAACGCGGGCACCAGCGGCCGCAGCGAGATCCGCGCGCCCTCGAGGGGCGCGCCGCTCTCGTCGGCGACGACCCGCCCTGTCGCGCGGCTCGCGGGCGAAGCCTTCAGCGCCAGTGGCTCGGATCGGGTAGCGGGCACCACCAGGTCGACCGCTGGGGCGGTGGCCAGCCAGGGGGCCTTGGCGCTGCGGGCCCAGAGCTCGTAGAGCCCTCGCGGCAAGCCCTCGACGGCGAAGCGACCGTTCTCGTCACAGCGCCCGCGGTGCCGCCGCGCCGATCCGGCGGCGACGACCACGACTTGGCAGCGCTCGACTCCGCGCCCCGCGCCGTCGACGACCCGGCCGCGCAGCCCATAGGTCGGCGCCAGGCGCAGATCGAGGCGCCGACGGGGCAGCTCCAGACCGTCGCGACGCAGCAGGCTGAAGCCGGGCGCCTCGACGCGCAGATCGTAGCGCCCCGGCGCGAGCCCTTCGGCGAGATAGAGGCCGTCTTCGTGGCTCCGCACCTCGACGCCGGTGACGCCCCGGCGCCGCGGGATCAAGGTCAAGCGGGCCCCCGCGACGGGCCGCTTGGCGCCGTCGAGCAGATAGCCGTGGAGCAGCGCGTGGCCCTCGAGCAAGAGCGCGCCGAGGCTCAGGTCGGCTCGCACCACCAGCGGCCGACGAGCGTCCACGTGCCCGAGCGCGCTCGCCTGCAGCACGTAGCGTCCGGGGGCGAGCCCCGCGAGGACGAAGGTGCCGCGGATGTCTGTCTGGTCGCGCCGCAGCAGCCGCCCGCCGCGCCAGAGCGCGACGCTGCCGCGGAGCGGGACCGGGCGCCCGCCGCGCTGACCCAAGAGCCGCCCATCCAGCCGCGCCGGCGCCCTCCGACGAGCGGCAGGCCTCGCTACCGATGAGCTGGCGCCCAGGTCGGACCTGGAGAGGTCGCTCGGCTTGCGCTCGCCCGCGGCCTCGCCGACAATGGGGCTGCTCTGGCGGCAGCCGGGCATACACGGCAGCAACGCGAGCAACGGGAACACGGCGATGGGCCAGCAGGACAAGAACCTCAAGCAGTCGACGAAGATGGTCGAGTCGGTGATCTCCGGGCTCGGATTGAACCCGAAGGAGAATCGCCTCCAGACCGAAGGGCCCGCCTGGGGTCTGGCGAAGGGATCTGCAGAGGTCTTCATCTTCATCAACCCCGGCAATGATGGCGAAAAAGGCAACTACATGCAGTGCATTTCGCCCGTGATGAAGCTCCCCGAGCGTCACGCCAACCAGCTCGCGCTCTTTCACCGCCTGCTGCAGATCAACCTCGAGGGTCTCAACGGCGTCGCGTTCGGGATCAAAGGCGACACCATCGTGCTCACGGCGGCGCGCTCCACGGTCGATCTCGATCCATCCGAGGTGAAGGACATCATCCTCCAGATCGGCTACTACGCCGACGTCTACGACGACGAGCTGGTCAACGAGTTCGGCGGCAAACGCCACGCCGACGCCGGCTAGAGCGCTGATCAACTTACCGGACCGAGCTGCGCGAAGGATGCGGCATCACGGCGTAGGAGCGAGGAGGGCGCCTGCTGGTCGCACGCAACCGACGAGCG